>LNFM01003689.1_pt1 | contig 29675 bp, 10 predicted proteins | sample 596031 | NCBI WGS metagenome assembly LNFM01 (sample SAMN04254537, study PRJNA301005) | activated carbon metagenome | isolation source: dual media filters at the Ann Arbor, Michigan drinking water treatment plant | place: USA: Ann Arbor
ACCCGGCATCAAAAATATGCCAGTGTCTGCGCAGAAGTTGAATGGTAAATTCACTCTTGTTTTCTATGGTGATCCGATAGGTAAACACATAGTGGTACTGGCTTGGACTCGAATAGGAGGGTTGATACTCCGTTTCCACGCTTACCTTTACACCTTGTGTTATTTCTGCAATCATCCGTTCAAAAATATCATTTTTTTCTATTTTTCATCTTGATAAAGCAAATCCTTCACCGAATTATAATCCATGGTCTCAGACGTTAAAATTGCACCTTCCTGGAAGGAAAGACTCAAATCTGAGTTTGAGAAGCCCTATTTTAATCAATTAATCGACTTTGTTAAGCAGGAATACCAGTCACAAACAGTATTTCCGCCTGGAAGAGAAATTTTTAACGCTTTCGATTGTGCTGATTTCGACACCGTAAAAGTGGTTATTCTGGGACAGGATCCCTATCATGGTGCTGGCCAGGCCAACGGATTGTGTTTTTCCGTGCGCGAAGGTGTGGTGATGCCCCCATCCTTGAAAAACATTTTTAAGGAAATTCAAAGCGATTTGGGTAAACCATTTCCCAAAAGTGGTGATCTGCAGCGTTGGGCCGATCAGGGGGTTTTATTGCTTAACGCAACCCTAACAGTGCGGGCATCCTCGCCTGGCTCTCATCAGGACAAGGGCTGGGAACAATTTACCGATGCGGTGATTAAAGAAATTTCAGATAAGAAAAACAACGTGGTGTTTCTTCTTTGGGGCGCGTACGCACAAAAAAAAGGGGAGATCATCGATCGCTCCCGTCATCTTGTGTTGATGTCTGCACATCCGTCTCCCTTCTCAGCCAATCGCGGGTTCTTCGGCAACAAACACTTCAGCAAAACGAACGGTTACCTGAAGAGCAAAGGACTGCCAGAAATTGACTGGTAAAAAAGCTTTCTACTTTCAGCTTTAAACTTTAAGCTTTCCACTTTCCACTTTAAGCTTTAAACTTATTTAATGAGCTTAAAGAACCTGCTCCACCGGATTTTATTCAAGAAGCTTCCATGCTTATCAATGGAGAGCCAGATGAAAAATCCTTTCCCTACGATGTGATCTTCAGGAACAAAACCCCAATATCGTGAGTCGAGTGAGTTGTGTCGGTTGTCACCCATCATAAAATAATAGTTCTGATTAAAGGTGTATTCCGAAACTTCTTTACCATCAATAAAAAGTTTATCTCCCTCTATCTTTACATCTTTATTAAGATCGTAATCGGTTATTACACGGCCGTAGGTAGTTAACGTAGAATCATTGATCGGAATCTTCATGCCCTCTTTGGGTATGACCAGCGGACCATAATTATCACCATTCCACGGTGTGTATTTGGTGCCCGGAAAAATTCGCATATCCGGACCTTCATGGGTTCTGTAATCTTCGGCCACCGCAGATACATACGATAATGCTTTTAACTTATCAGCTTTTTCTTTCGTGATAAACATCTGGTACACGGCCTTATCATTTTCAGGACGACCCATAAAGGAATAATCATCGGGATCGATTCCTAAATTTTCAAGATTGCGTTCATTGATTTCATCTTTGGCGGTAACCAAATAGCTGAATTGCATCTCGGGCGGATTGGGAGAAGGTTGCCCGTTAATTATAATCTGCCTGTCTTTGATTTCCAACACATCACCCGAAACTGCAACGCATCGTTTGATGTAATTGGTTTTCAAATCAACAGGATAATCAATCCACTGACTCTTCGGCATCATGTAATTGTTTTCTTCAATGCGTGGCACATTAAAGACGACAACATCCTCGCGCTTTACTTCACTGATTCCCGGCAAACGGAAAGTCGGCAATTGTATCCAATCCACATACGATGGGATATTAGTAAACCAGATTTTTTGGTGGGTAAGTGGAAGTTGAAGGGGAGTTCTCGGAGTACGCGTTCCATAATGGAATTTGCTCACAAACAGAAAATCACCCACCAACATGGAGTTTTCCATGGAAGGAGTGGGGATGGTATAGGCTTCCATAATCAGCCAGCGGATCAAGGTTGCTGCCACCACCGCAAAAAGAACCGCATCCCACCATTCGCGCAGGGCCGACTTAGGTTTCTGTTCAGCTTTCTTTGTTTTTTTCTCCCAAAACTTCCAGTTCATCGTTTTCTTAATTTTAAAATCTGGCAAATAAAATGATTTTTCAGGTAGCGCAGGCTACAACCGCAGAAAATCATCCATCGTATAAATACCTTTCTTTCCCGCCAGCCACTCTGCCACCAGCACTGCGCCCAGGGCAAAACCTTCGCGCGAATGAGCCATGTGCGTAATTTCAAGATCATCAATGGCCGATTGATACTTGACTACATGAGTTCCCGGTGCCGGATCAACCCGGAAAGAGTTAATAACGAGGGCATCGGCCTTTTCGTTGGTACCCAATACCCAATCCCTTTTTCTTTCGAGATGGTTTATTACACCCTGAGCTAAAGTAATAGCTGTTCCACTCGGGGCGTCCTTCTTTTGTGTATGATGTGTTTCGTCAATGCTCACATTGTATTGCGGATACCGGTCCATGATGCGGGCGAGGTACTCATTCAACTTAAAAAAAATGTTTACGCCCAGACTGTAATTAGATGAGTATAAAAGCGTACCGTTTTTTGCGCGACAATAAGCTTCTACATCCTGCTGGTGCTGTACCCAACCGGTGGTGCCACACACAACAGGAATTTCTTTATCGATACAGGTTTTAAGGTTGCTTACAACGGCTTCGGGTTGGGTAAATTCAATGGCCACATCAGCAGGTTGATTAAAGTCAGCAAGACGATCGCCCACATCCATGCGTCCAACAATCTCATGCCCGCGCGAGACCGCAATCGCCTCAATGGTTTTACCCATCTTCCCATACCCGATCAACAATATCCTCATAACTAAATTCCTATACCCAATACCTAATCTCCCAATTCCTAATTCCTAATTCCTAATTCCCCTTTGCCTACTGCTCACTGCCAACTGCCTACTTTCAATTCCCAATACCCAATTCCTAAAACCTAATCTTCAACACCAAACCCGTATTCCTTCCAATAAGTAAATCATTCTCCATCATCGGCTCAAGTCGTACCTGCAACTTCGGATTCAAGTCAAATTCTTTCAGGTGTGCATCAACATGAGCGTCCACCATTTGCAGGATATAAAAAAATCCGGTAAGGATAATCAGGAAATCCCGTTCGCGTCTGGTCTGGTCAACAAGGGTACGCAATTGATCTTCGGTGAGCCCGCTCGGACTTAAACTACCGTTGCTAGGATCATTGATTAAACCAAAAAGTTCTTCTTTATATCGAAGGTAATTCTCCTGATAAAAATTGATTCCATAGACGAACCCTGCAAACCCGCCATAGACAAGGGGCATTTTCCAATATTTCTTATTATAAAACTGTCCTGCACCCGGCATGACGGCTGCATAAAGCATCGCTTTGCGCGGATCGTATCGTTTGGCATAAGATTCAATGGGTTCTACAGGCCGTGAATCTTGTGACAACGTATCAGCTAAGTTGCCTCGGGGTATAGTGTCGTTCTTTATTTCTTGCGCACAGCAGAAATGAATCGAGAACAGAATAATGCCCACCAGGACTCCACGCATGTCAGATTTTTAAAATCTCAAGAATACGATTAAGGTCTTCTACCGATAAAAATGGAATGCGGATGTCACCCTTCTTACCGTCACTCTTTACACTAACTTTCGTGCCAAAGTGCGAAGACAATTTTGATTGCAACTGACTGATTTCTTTGGCGGGCGAGGCGGGTGAAGAGGTTATATCTTTGGTACCGGCTAATAGTTGTCGGGCCAGTTCCTCTACCTTTCTAACCGAAAGATCTTCGCTTAGTATTTTCTTAAAAATGTAAAGTTGAGAATCCGGATTTTCTACGTTGATAATGGCGCGTGCATGCCCCATGGAGATTCGGTTATCCCGTACCGCAATTTGAATATCAGGTGGAAGTTTTAACAAGCGCAGGTAATTCGTGATGGTGGACCTGTTCTTACCTACCCGATCGCCCAATTCTTCTTGCTTGAGATTACATTCACTGATCAGGCGCTGATAACTCAATGAAATCTCGATGGGATTAAGATTTTCGCGCTGAATGTTTTCAATTAAAGCCATCTCCAGCATTTGCTGGTCGTTGGCCGTGCGCACATAAGCCGGCACACTGGTTAACCCCGCTAGCCGGGAAGCCTGAAATCTGCGCTCACCGGAAATCAATTGATATTGATTCCTGGCAAGTTTCCGTACCGTTATGGGTTGAATGATACCGTGTACTTTTATCGACTCGGCCAATTCATTCAACGCCTCTTTATCAAAATGCTGACGGGGTTGAAAAGGATTTGTTTCTATTTCTGAAAGCGGAATTTCGTTAATAGAATCATTGGTCGTTTTGTGCGAACCCACAGGCGTGGTTACATCCACGTCCAACTTTTGCTCATCGGGCGTATCGCCCAACAAGGCACTCAATCCCCGACCCAGTGCTTTCTTCTTACTCATTTTACGATTCCGTTTTTGTCAAGGATTTCATGCGCCAGGTTCAGGTAACTGATGGCTCCTTTACTCTCAGCATCATGAACGATAGCAGGCAATCCAAAACTGGGCGATTCGCTAAGTTTTACATTGCGTGGAATAATTGTTTTAAAAGCGATGCTCTTGAAGTGCGTGCGTACTTCCTCTACTACCTGGTTGCCTAAGGAGGTGCGCGAATCATAAAGTGTAAGCAGTATACCTTCAATCTCGAGGTTGGGATTCAACCTGGTTTGAATAATCTTGATCGTATTCAACAACTTACCCAATCCTTCAAGTGCAAAATATTCACATTGAACCGGAATCATTACGGAATCAGCAGCTGTGAGCGAATTAATGGTAATCAAACCCAGCGATGGCGAGCAGTCGATGATGATAAAATCATAAAGGTCTTTAACCTTGGCAAGGGCGGCCTTCATTTTTTCTTCGCGATGTTCAATGTTCACCATCTCCACTTCAGCGCCCACCAAATCAATGTGCGAAGGAAGGATATCTAAAAATTTCAGTTCATTTTTTACGATAGCATCAAGCGGATTTACGCCATCCACCATGCACTCATAAATTCCTTTTTTTACTTCTTTCGGATTAATGCCCAAGCCGGAAGTTGAATTGGCCTGTGGGTCGGCATCCACCAGCAGCGTTTTACACTCAAGCACCGCCAGGCTGGCCGCCAGATTGATCGCTGTCGTAGTTTTACCTACCCCTCCTTTTTGATTCGCAATAGCGATTATTTTACCCATCGTCAGGTTTCTGTAGTTGTTCAGTTAAAAAAATACCCCGACTTCAATCGGGGCTACAAATATAGGCGAATGCGCCAATTAGCCAATGTATGCTGCTTACCAGATAGTTACATCTTTTTTACATTCAGGATTATCTTCCTAAACTTTAGCCAAGGCTTACTTTCAACTTTTAGCTTTCTACTTTTAACTTAGAACGACTTTTAACTTTCAACTTTTAGCTTTTCACTTTAAGCTTTAAGTTTATCTGCCGAAGTTTTAACGAAGGCAGACTTTTCACTTCTTCTTCCCCGACTTCCTCGCTTCCTCACTCGCTTTCATCGCCTGCTCAAGTTTGCTCATAAAGCTCGATTTCTTACCCGTTCCGCCTCCGGCCAGCATCTTCTTTTTATGGTCGTCCATCACCGCTTTAATTTTATCTTCATCCACAAATCGTTTGATGATCGCCTGCTGTGCAAACGTTACAAGATTGGATACGAAATAATAAAAACTCAAACCCGCGGAAAAGGTATTTAACACGAACATAAAAATTACCGGCATTACATAACCCATGGATTTCATCGGACCTTGCACAGAGGTTAATTGGTTATTTTGCCAGGTATAAATCAGTGTAGAGGCTGTCATTAACAACACAAATAAACTCACGTGACTACCATAAAAAGGAATCTCGAAAGGTAAGGTTACAATGGAATCATAGGTGGAAAGATCTTCAGCCCATAAAAACGCTTTCTGTCTTAGTTCAATTGAAACCGGAAAGAAATAAAACATGGCAAATAAAATCGGCATCTGTAGCAGCAACGGAATACAGCCGCTGAATGGATTAACTCCCGCTTGCTGATATAACTTCATCTGGTCCTGCTGATTCTGGGCCATGTTATCGCCATTCTTTTCTTTGATCAGATCCAGTTCCGGTTTCAGCAATTTCATTTTCGCCATCCCCAGATAAGACTTATAGGAGAGAGGCAACAAAATGATTTTTACAAACAGCACCAGCAACACGATAATAAGTCCATAGTTAACGATGTAGTTCTCCAGGAACTTAAAAATCGGAATGATCACAAACTTGTTGATCCACAACATGGGCGGCCAGCCGAGGTCCAGGTTTCGTGAAAAGCCCTCTGTGATGTCAGGCAGAATTTCGTAATCGTTGGGCCCGAAGAAATAAGTAAACGAAGCTTTTTTGGAGGTAACATCTTCCAAAGGAATAAACAATTCAAGGTCTGCTTCTTTTACTATAACAGGATCGTTCACATTGGCGAATATTTTAAAATCACCACCCGAAAAAGAATTTTTGGCAATGATCGCAGAGATAAAAAACTTCTGTCGGATAGAAACCCACTTGAGTGGCGTAGCCAAAGTTTCTGTTTCAAGATCATTGGACGTTTGTGAAAGATTGTCGAAATCTCCATTGACATCGTAATAGTTGATGGTGGTTTTTGTGCGACTATCCGCAATAGCTTTTTCCTGTAAAGGAATAGCATCATGCCAGCGATAGGTAAGATTTTTTCCACCCAGCGTGATGCCAGACGTTTGAATCTGATACCCGATCTGAAACCCGGAAGGTGGAATAGAATAAATATGTTTTACATAACCGGAATCGCTAATCCGGGCAGTAAAGGTGATTAGTGTGGTGTCTTGTTTCTTGGAGGTGGCAGCGGAATAATATAAATTATAGAGATCAATTTCTTTTCCCTCGTAAGTGGCAATCAACGAATATCGATTATTTTCTGGTTGTGCCAGATATAAGGGAGTTTGCGAGTAGGTTTTAAAATTTTTGAGTTCTACTTCGCGAATGCGCCCCTGATTGGAAAGTTGAATTTTCAGATCAGCATTTTCAACAGTGGTAAGTTCTTCGCTGCCGGCAAGTAACGAAGCAAGACTCCCATAGTTTTGAAATACAAGGCTGTCGGGCTTACGGTTAGCAGTTGTCGCCAGACTATCCGTTTGAGTGACTGGGCTGGTTACCTGGGCAGGGGCAGCTTCGGGTGGCGCAGGGTTAGGCGCCAGAAAATTAAAATAAACTAAAAGCAGTACTGCAATGAGCGTAAGTCCTATAGCCGAATTTCTATCCATGATTGTCTTTATTCTACTTATCTAAAAATCTAAACCCACTCTAGCTTCCCAAATCTAAAATCTCAATTCTCAAATCTAACGTCAGAAACTCCCCGACTTCCCATTTTAAACTTTCTACTTTAAACGTTACACTTTTAGCTTTTCGCTTTCAACTTCAAGCTTTCAACTTTAAGCTTTCAACTTTAAGCTTTCAACTTCGAGCTTTCAACTTTAAGCTTTAAGCTTTCTGTTATTCATCGCAGCCTCAACAAACTTCACAAACAAAGGATGAGGATTGAGTACCGTGCTCTTCAACTCCGGATGAAACTGCACGCCAACAAACCACGGGTGGTCTTTAAGTTCCACAATTTCAACTAATCCGGTTTCAGGATTTGTTCCTGAGGCTTTTAATCCCGCTTCTTCAATTTGATCCAGATATTTATTGTTGAATTCAAACCGGTGCCGGTGGCGTTCCTGAATGGTACTGTCACCATAGATCTGAAAAGCCCTCGTACCTTTTTTAATTTTGCATGTATAAGCTCCCAACCGCATGGTGCCACCCTTGTTGGTAATTTTCTTTTGCTCCTCCATCATATCAATAACGGGGTGTTTGGTTTTAGGATTCAACTCCGTAGTACTGGCATCGGTAAGATGTAATACATGGCGGGCAAACTCCACTACGGCACATTGCATCCCGAGGCATATCCCTAAAAAGGGAATCTTGTTTTCGCGCACATACTGAATGGCCTGAATCTTTCCTTCAAGACCGCGCTCTCCGAAACCCGGAGCCACGAGCACACCATCGAGTGCACCCAAAATATTTGCCACGGTATCCTTATGAATGTCTTCAGATGAAATCCATTTCAGATTAACCTTGCAATCATTTTGTGCACCGGCATGGATAAAAGCTTCGGCAATGGATTTATAGGCATCCGGCAACGATACGTATTTGCCCACAAGGCCTATGGTAACTTCATTGATGGGATTCTTGAGTTTGCCTAAAAATATTTTCCATTGCTCCAGGTCAGGCTCGTGTTTGGCAGTCACCTTAAGCTTCGACATCACGCGTTCGTCCAGCTTCTCTTTACGCATCAGCATGGGCACGTCATAGATCGTATCGGCATCGATGGCTTCAATAACCGAGTTCAGGTTAACGTTGCAGAACAGCGCCAGTTTTTTCCGGATCTCCATGGAAAGCGGATGCTCCGTGCGACAAACCAAAATATCAGGTTGTATGCCGTAGGAGAGGAGTTCTTTGACGGAGTGTTGAGTGGGTTTTGTTTTTAATTCCTTGGCTGCACTTAAATAAGGGATCAGTGTTAAATGGATAACCAGTGCGTTGTTGGAACCAAGGTCCCACCGTACCTGTCGCACGGCTTCCACAAAGGGTAGCGATTCAATATCTCCCACCGACCCACCGATCTCCGTAATAATAAAGTCATACTTGCCACTTTCACCCAACAGAAAGATGTTGCGTTTGATCTCATCGGTGATGTGCGGCACGACTTGAACCGTCTTGCCGAGGTATTCGCCTTTCCGTTCTTTGGTGATTACATTATTATAAATGCGACCGGTAGTGATATTATTAGCCTGCGAGGTCGGTACGTTTAAGAAACGTTCGTAGTGACCGAGATCAAGGTCAGTTTCAGCCCCGTCATCGGTTACATAGCATTCTCCGTGTTCGTAGGGGTTCAGGGTTCCCGGGTCGATGTTAATATACGGATCAAATTTCTGGATGGTGACCGAAAAGCCTCTGGCCTGTAACAACTTACCGAGCGAAGCGGAGATAATGCCTTTGCCCAACGAGGAAGTAACACCACCGGTAACGAAGATATATTTAGCTGTAGACATAAATGCTGCCTCCCGAATCCGCCAACTGGCGGAGTAGGGAGGACCCTGAAAAATTAAGTCGCAAAGGTAAGTATTTGCCCTCGCCCTCAAACCCCGTGGTTTGAGATTTATAAAAAAATGAGGTTTTGATGTTACACTTTCGAACCTGACTATTCCCCTACTGCCTGCTGCCTACTTTAATTGCCTAATACCTAATACCTAATACCTAATACCTAATACCTAATACCTAATACCTAATACCTAATACCTAATACCTAATACCTAATACCCTTGCTTACTGCCATTTGCCTACTGCCTACTTCTTACAGCCTACTTCCCAATTGCCTACTCGCCCCCCTGTTCAACAGGAAATTTCGTTTTTGACGATTTTATCAATAAGTTTGGGACTACGTGTATTTTTTTAAAAAGGTTACAATTTCTTTACTTACCGGATACAGGTATTGACTCAAAGTATATCCATGAATAGAAGCTACTCGCTTACGGTCTATAAGATAGTTTTCTTCAGTTTTTTTCTTTTATCCTTCTTGCCTACACAAAAGGCTGTAGCCCAGGCAGGGAATGCAGTTATAAATGCAACTGACCCACGTCATGAAACCCCCAGCCAAAGACTAGTTTCGGTTTTATTCGATCAAAATATTTTATCCGCAACCACTGCCGGATGGACAGTAACGGTTAATGCTATTCCAGTAACTATTAATTCTGTTTCTGTTTTGGGAAATCGAGTCAATATCACTTTCGATGCTACCCCAGCTCATGCAGCACAGAATTTTCTTATCCCGGGTGATGTAGTACGGGTAAGCTATAGTCAGGCAGCAGGGAATACCTTAACCTCTACAGCTGGTAATCCGGAAGTAAACTCATTTGGCCTTTCACTCTCTAAAAATAATTTTATTGGTAATTGTTCCGATTTTGCCTTTTTTCAAATAGGCGACTATGCGGCTCCTGATATTTGCTCTCCTGTTAACAATAATTTTAAACAGTTTCAGTATTTTTTATCACTTCGATTAAGAAATAGTGCCGTCTTCACCGGAATCGGTTATACGATTAATTGGGGTGATGGTTCAGGGTCTCAAAATGTTATTCCATACCTTTCTGACAATGCAGGAACGGCCAATGCGGCATTTTATACAACAGTTCCGGGTTTCCCAGCCTCTGTAGTTACTTCACGGGTAACTCATAGTTTTCCTGACAATACAAATGTTTGTAGTTTTAATACTACAATTTTTCCGTACATCGATGGTGTTTTGAACTGTAACATAGGTTCGCTTCTTCAAACTTCTACATTTATTTCATACGATTTGGACGACCAAAACACGGGTGTTCTTAGTATGATTCCATCTGTTGCAAATTCAAATCTGGTTTGCTTAGGAAACAATGCAAACATGCGCTTTTCAGATGCTACAACTTTGAATTGCGTACCGGATGTTCCACCCATTGGTGCACCGAATGTTCTTGCACGATGGATTCGTATTGTCTATGGATTCCAAAATAACGCGGCACCCGGGAACATTCCAAACATCATAGTTAATGGACCACTTACAGGAGGCCCTCAAAACGTAACAAATGCAGCAGGGGTAATTAGCCCTGCGGGGGGATATTTTCCCAGTGGAGGAGGTGGGGTAAATACACCTGATGCGAATGGAGTTATTGAATTAGCGACCCCAGTAAGTGTTAGTACGGCTACATCGTTTATGCAGACAATAACAACTTCATCCCCGGTCGGGCAGGTGGTGGGGCAAAGATTTTGGGTTAGGTTGGATTATTGGAATACGTGTAACCCATATAATCCAGGCGATCTTTCAAATAGAGTCAGTACTACCAATTCTGTTGAGATAATTGGTAGTCCAAATCCCCCTACCGTTACACCCCCCGGTCCATTCTGTGAAAATGATGCAAATGGTACTTTTAATTTCACAGCCACAGGCGTGGGCGCTGGTGCCCTCACTTATACATGGTATTTGGATGCAGGCCTTACCACAATACTTCAAGGGCCTCTTGCAGATAATACATTCAATCCTGTTACTGAAGGACCAGTTGGAAATAGAATTAATAAAACCGTAATAGGCAGTCAAACATTTTTCAGATATGTAACAGTTACACAAGGGAGTAACAATTGTACAAGTCAACCAACCACGATAACGATTCGGATTGATGACACCAACACACCTGGCACAATCGCCCATCCTCTAGGCGCTACCCCAATAACGATATGTAATTCTGATGATCCCGTTGCCTTTACGAGTACGACAGCAGGAACCGGTGGCGAACCGGGTGGAACCTTCAACTACCAATGGCAAAATGCTACAGCAGCAGGTGGGCCGTATGTAGACCTTGCGGGTGCAACGTCAGCTACATATGACCCAACTTCAGCTGATATCAATGCAAGGAGATTTTTCAGACGCAGAGTCCGGTCCGGTCAATGTGCAGATGTCTTTTCCAACATCATTGAATTCAGGATAGATACACCTGTGACAGGGGGTAATATTGGCAACCCTCAAACCATTTGTACGGGAGGAAACCCAGGGGTATTAACCAATCTTATAACCCCAACAGGTGGTAATGGAGTGTACAGTTACCTATGGCAGGAAGCAACCGCAGTCGGTGGACCTTTTAACGCTGCCGCGGGTGTTAATAACCTGATCACCTACGATCCTCCGGTGTTGGCAACAACGACATTTTATCGAAGATTAGTCACTTCGGGTGTTTGTGCTCCTGGGTCAGCTTTATCCACGAGTGTTATTGAAGTAACGGTAAATCAAGTGGTTGTGCCCGGGATAGTTGATAATCCACAAACTATTTGTTCGGGGCAAAACCCAGCGATCTTGGGAGAGACAACGCCACCTAGTGGTGGAGATGGATCTACGTATACTTTCCAATGGCAGGAATCGGCAACAGGGGGTGGGGTTGGTTTTGCAGCGGCTTCGGGTACGATTACCAACGCTACATACGACCCACCCGTATTAACAGCAACCAGGTTTTATAGAAGAAGAGTAACCTCAGGTGTTTGTCCACCAACTTTTTCAAATGAAATTCAGGTCACGGTAAATGCATTACCCACGGTTGCACTATCCGGTGGCGGCTCGATTTGTAGTCCACCTCCAACACCAGCACCTCCTGTAGTCTTTGCATTTACTGGAGCAGGACCTTGGGATTTGGTCTATTCAATAAATGGGGTTAATCAACCTATTGTAAATAATACGAATTCTCCATTTACCCTTGTTAACCCGGTTGCGGGTGTTTATGCAGTTGTTTCGATTAATGATAATAATACTCCTAATTGTTTGGTCACTGCACCGAGTCCTAACATTACAGGAGGTGCAACCGTTACGATTCAGGCAATACCACCACCAACTGTTGAATCCTTTACAGCAACAGCTGCAGTATGTGATGATGCTGGGGCAACAAATCCACCGGATGCAATTCTTGATTTGCTTCCTAACTCCGCTCAGTTATATAATATCACATACTCTGTAAATGGTAATGTCTTTACAGAGCTAAGCAAAGCCAGCGATGCGTTTGGTCGGTTAACAATACAACCACCATATACTGCATGGGGTAGTGTTCCCGGGACTTATGTTGTGATCGTAACGGCACTTGAAAATACTGGCACATTATGCGCAGGAGCTGTGCCTTTTAATAGCGATCCACTCGTGGTTAATCCACGACCAGCATTTCCTGTTGGTCCGGTCAACGGAATAGCTTGTAGTGTCCCGGGAACTGGAGTACCACTTTCGGTAACAGATCCGGGTGTAGGTTTCGAAATAGAGTGGTCAACGGCTGGTCCAGCGTTAGGTTCTTTTGCTGCAGCAGTCCCTGCTTCTGGTGCTGAGAGCGGCACAAATAACCGCACTTTTACACCCACAACTTCGGCAACAGCAACGTTCTTTGCCTTTACCCGTAATACAACGACTGGGTGCTTTAGCACAACAGGTCGAGCAGTAACACAAACTCAAGATTTAAGACCAACCGCAGCAGCCGCAGGACCCGATCAACCCCTATTATGTAATACCAGCACAACCCTCGCAGCAACTGCAGTTAACAACGGTGGAACCGGGACTTGGTCAGTCGTTGGCCCGGTGGGAACAATAGTAATTACCAGCCCGAATAGTCCGACCTCAACGGTAACAGGATTGCCTCAAAATCCTCCAGGTGGTGCAGCCACAACAACCACATTGAGATGGAGGGCTACAAGTGCACTTAGTCCTCAGCCAGGTTCATGCGCCCCCACCGATGATTTTGTTGTTATTACCGTTAACTCCAGGCCGGTTGTAAATAATATAACTCCAATACTTTGTGAAGATGTATTTTTAGGTGCCTCAACAGCGAACGTCAACCTCGCCACCAACTACAACACGTTAGTTATGGGTGGCACTCCTCCCAATACAGTTGTTCAATATTATCCAACCGCAGCAGATCGCACCGCGGGCACCAATGAAATCCTGGCACCAATAACTGTTACCAATGCAATGGTGAGATTCACCCGCGTTCGCAATACGTTAACGGGTTGTATTTCGGATGGCACGATCACATTCACCGTGCGCACCTTGCCTGTGGTAACCAATCAAAGTGTGCAGGTCTGCGAAGATGTTCCTCCAGGCTCCAATCAACGGACAGGTCTGAACTTGCAATCTTTTGAAAATTCCATTACGGGCGGTGTTGCTAACCGTGATGTGGAATGGTACACAGACGCAAGTCTGGGACTAGGGTTCCTGATTCCTCCGGGCGGAGCCGTAGGTGCCGAACAGAATTACACTATCAATGCCGATGTTACACTTCACGCAAAAGTAATCGATACCACTCCGGCAACGCCACAATGTTTCCGGGCAGCCACACTTAATCTCGACTACCAACCCAGGCCTACTAATAATCAAATTTCAGATGGTGTAGGTACTGTTTTAGGTGCAACCTATACGATTTGTGCTAGTAATAATCTTGTTTTGTTACAGATTGATCCAAGTATAAATCCTGGAGCAACGTATCAATGGACGGTACCGCCTGTTTCGTATCTGGGTGAATTTGAATTGTTAACTGGAACTAATGGTTTCTTTATAATACTTAGGTTTCCCAATACTATTCCTGGGGGTGGAACCTTGTATCCTGCAGGCGTTCCAATCTCAGTCAAAGAAACCTTGGGTACTGCTCTTTGCGATGGCAATACAATAACTAGTAATATTGTAGTAGTAGGTTCACCGCCACAGCCTGTTATATCGGGCCCATCATCGGTTTGTACAAATCAGAATAATGTTGTCTATAGTGTTCCAAGTACTGCTGGTAGTACCTACAGCTGGACATTACCAGCGGGAGCAACAATAACTTCGCTACCTGTTACATCGAATACGATTACAGTTCAATTTAGTTCATTCAGTGGTCCTGTTTCGGTAGTTGAATCGAATTCTACAGGGTGCCTATCTCCGGCAGCAGTTCCTTATAATGTGACCGTAGTGGACCGCCCAAATATTACATCGGTCAATGCCCGTACGGTTTGTAGCGGGACAGACATGTCTGTGGCGCATACCCTGACAACGAACATTGTGGGGACAACCTACAATTGGGAGGTAATCAACATCACGGGTTCTGTCATAGGTGCTATCTTCGGTGATCTTGCCAATGGTGTGCTGGCAATCAACCAAACATTATCTAATTCTTCCGGGGTAAATGCTTCGGTAACATATCGCATTACACCCGTTGGACCCGGGCCAGATAATTGCCCCGGCACACCACAAAACTTTACCGTCACCGTAAACCCGCAACCGGTAATCGTTCCTGGACAAACGAAAACAATCTGTAGTGCCAATGCAGTAGCCAAAGAAATTTTACTGAGTCCCGGAAACCTACCAGCCGGAACTTTATTCAACTGGCCAGATCCCGATGGAGCGGGCCCGGCTACCGGTGGCGTCAACATCCCCATGGGTGTGGCAGGTACAATTCACATCAATGATGTATTGGTCAATCTGACTAACACACCAACTGTTGTTAACTATGTGATTACCCCAACGAGCGGTGCTTCCTGTGTGGGTGTTGCCGAAACAATTGCCATCACGGTTAATCCGCAACCGGTAGGCGCGAATGATAATACTCCGATTGTATGCAGTGGGCTTCCTGTCGGCTATGACCTCGAAACAAACATTGCAACGCTTGGAAATAATTTGATTGCTGGAACCACATACAGTTGGGTGGCTACTGCCAATGGCAGTGTTTCGGGCGAAAGCCTGGCACCACAAACAGGTAAAACGATTACCGATGTTCTTCGCAACTTCACCAATACCAATCAGGTAGTTCGCTACACCGCCACTCCAACAAGTGGGGCCGGATGTGCGGGCGTTTTCTTTTTCGTTGACGTCACGGTGCAACCTGAACCGGTGGGCTTTAATGATGCCAGCCCGATAATCTGCAGTGATGCCAATGTCAATTACGACCTCGGTGTTAACATCGCAAATACCGGTGCCGGAGGAAATAACCTCACAGCCGGAACAACCTATAGTTGGGTGGCCATTGCAAACCCCAATGTCACAGGCGAGAGCACAACATCACAAGCCGGGTCAGTAATCACCGATGTGATCAATAACATTACCAACAGCAATCATGTGGTTGTTTATACTGTTACACCTACCAGCGCACAAGGCTGTACGGGTGCACCTTTTATTGTTTTGGTAACGGTGCGTCCGGAACCCAAAGGCTTCAATGATCCAACGCCCGTTATCTGTAGTGATGCCAATGTCAATTATAACCTCGAGGCCAACATTCTTAATACAGGCTTAGGCGGAAATGGATTGATTAGTGGAACTACGTATGCGTGGACAGCTACACCAAATCCGGATGTAACTGGAGAAACCAATGGCGTGGGTTCAACAATCAACAATGTATTAAACAACATTACCAACACCAACCAGGTTGTTATCTATACGGTTACAGCTACAAGTGCCAATGGCTGTGTGGGCGATCCGTTTACGGTGTCAGTTTCGGTGCGTCCCGAGCCGCAAGGCTTCAATGATGTTGCAACTATATGCAGCGATCAATCGGTTAATTATTCTCTCAGCGCAAACATTGCCAACACGGGTGCCGGTGGAAATAATTTAATTGCCGGCACCACCTACAGTTGGGTGGCTACTCCAAATGGTAGTGTAACAGGTGAAAGTACAACGCCTCAAGCCGGCAATACAATAACCGATGCTCTAAATAATATCACCAACGCGAACCAGGTGGTTGTTTATACAGTAACTCCAACAAGCGTGAATGGCTGTATTGGAAATCCATTTACAGTTTCAGTAACCGTACAACCCGAACCGGTGGGCCATAATGATCCAACTCCGGTGGTGTGTAGCGATGTGGCACTGGCCTACGACCTTAGTGCTAACATTGCCAATCTCGGGTTGGGAGGAAATAACCTGATTACCGGCACCACCTATAGCTGGGTGGCGGCAGCAACAGCAACGGTGAGTGGCGAGAGTACGGTAGCTCAAGCGGGGCCGGTAATCAATGATGTGCTTAATAATATAACTAATTCTAATCAGACAGTAGTATATACGGTAACACCAACCAGTGCAAACAGCTGTGTAGGAAATCCATTTACGGTTACAGTTACAGTAAGGCCAGAACCACGTGGGTTTAACGACAATAGTCCGATAGTATGTAGCGATGCGGCTGTCAATTATAGCCTGCCTGCAAACATTGCCAATACGGGTGCAGGTGGGAATAATCTTGCCATCGGAACAACGTATAGCTGGATCGCTGCAGATAATTTGAATGTAGTGGGTGAAAGTACCAGCGCACAAACCGGTAGTACAATTACTGACGTAGTAAATAACATCACGAACGGAAATGAGATTGTGGTATATACAATTACGCCAACCAGTGGCGATGGTTGTATTGGAAATCCCTTTACCGTTTCTGTTACAATTCGACCTGAGCCAAAAGGGTTTAACGATGTGGCTACCGTGTGTAGCGACATAGCATTAACCTATGATCTCTCAGTTAACATTGCAAATACCGGAGCCGGTGGAAATAACTTGACGGCTGGAACTACCTATAGCTGGGTAGCCGCAAATAATGTAAATGTGGGCGGAGAAAGTGTCTTGCCACAGGCTGGAGCCACCATCACCGATATTCTAAACAACGTAACCAATGCCAACCAGGTAGTGGTCTATACAGTTACGCCCACCAACGGGGGCTGCGTGGGTAATACTTTCACGGTGTCAGTAACAGTGCAGCCGGAACCACGTGGTTTTAATGATAATACTCCCATTGTCTGTAGCAACGCAGTGGTTAATTACAACGTAAGCAACAATGTGGCGAATACTATATCGGGCGGAAATAACCTGACTACTGGTACCATCTATTCGTGGATTGCCGCTAACAATGGCAACGTGTCGGGCGAAAGCACAGTAGCGCAGGCCGGGCCAATCATTACCGACTTGCTAATCAATAGCACCAATGGCAATGAGGTTGTCGTGTACACAATCACACCAACAAGTGTGGATGGTTGTATAGGAAATCCTTTCACCGTTTCGGTCAACGTACGACCTGAGCCTCGTGGCTTCGATGATAATACTCCGGTGGTATGCAGTGATGTTGCGATGAGCTACGATCTGGTTTCAAATATTACCAACACCGCATCGGGTGGCAACAATTTAGCAGTAGGTACTACCTATAGCTGGATCGCAGCGGATAATTTAAATGTAACAGGAGAAAGCCTGGTTGCAAAGGCCGGGCCGGTTATCAATGATGTGGTTACCAATGTAACTAATGCCCTTGAGGTAGTAGTATATACGGTCACCCCAACCAGTGTGAATGGTTGTGTGGGTGCGCCATTCCTGGTTTCCGTTACCGTGCGTCCTGAACCGCAAGGCTTCAATGATGCCTCCACCATTATTTGTAGCGATGGCGTAGTCGGTTATGCTTTACTATCAAACATTGCAAACACCGGAGCGGGTGGTAATAACCTGATCGCAGGCACTACCTACAGTTGGGTAGCTGCAGCCAATGCAAATGTAAGTGGCGAAAGCACTGCAGCTCAGGTGGGCGGAACCATCACCGATGCATTGAACAACATAACCAATGCCGATCAGGTAGTGGTATACACCGTAACTCCCACCAGCGCGTTGGGTTGTGTAGGTAATACATTTACGGTTTCAGTTACGGTTCGTCCCGAACCCCAGGGCTTCAATGATAACACCCCGATTATTTGTAGTGATGCAACAGTTAACTACGATCTCAGTGCGAATGTTGCTAATACCGGATTGGGTGGTAACAACCTGATCACAGGAACCACCTACAGTTGGATTGCCGCTAACAATCTTTTTGTCACAGGCGAGAGCACCGTGGCTCAGGCGGGTGCAATCATTACAGATGCATTGAACAATATCAGCAGTGCCAACCAGGTGGTTGTATATACAGTTACTCCAACAAGTGCCAATGGTTGTATTGGTAATACGTTTACCGTTTCTGTTACCGTTCGCCCAGAACCCAAAGGTTTTAATGACCCAAGTCCATTGATCTGTAGCGATGCAAATGTTAACTATGATCTGGTAGCAAATATCTCAAATGTTGGTCTGGGTGGCAATGGACTTGTGGTGGGTACTACCTATAGCTGGATTGCGGCCGATAACCCTAACGTAACGGGCGAAAGCACAACCGCACAGACTGGAAATACAATCAACAATGTTTTAAACAATGTTTCGCTCAATGCCGAACAGGTAATTTATACAGTTACACCAACCTCAGCCAATAGCTGCGTGGGTGATCCGTTTACAGTAACTGTGACCGTTCGCCCTGAGCCTCGCGGATTTAATGATGCCTCACCCGTTGTGTGCAGTGATGTGGCAATCAATTATGATCTGGTGGCCAACATTGCCAATACCGGTGCTGGCGGCAACAACCTGGTAACAGGCACAACCTATAGCTGGATCGCTGCACCCAATGCGTTTGTAACAGGTGAAGGCAGTGGTACAACAAGCACAATCACAGACATTATTAATAACGTCACAACCTCAAGTCAGGTAGTGGTTTATACTGTCACCCCAACCAGTGCCAATGGTTGCGTGGGCAATCCGTTTACTGTTTCCGTTACAGTTAATCCTGAACCGCGTGGATTCAATGATCCCTCTCCGGTGGTTTGCAGCGATGCGCCTGTGAATTATAATCTCAACGCCAACATTGCCAACACCGGATCGGGTGGAAATAACCTGGTAACAGGTACAACCTATAGTTGGCTTGCTGCAGCTAATGGAAATATTACTGGGGAAAGCACGGTGGCCCAAACGGGAAGCACCATCAACGATGTGCTGAATAATATAACCAATGTTAATCAGATTGTAGTTTATACAATCACTCCGACCAGCGGGGCAGGGTGTGATGGCAATCCGTTTATTGTATCCATAACCGTGCGTCCTGAACCTCGTGGGTTTGATGATACCAAAACCATTTGCAGTGATGCGAATGTAAACTATGACCTCACCGCCAACCTTGGCAACACAGGTTCGGGTGGAAATAACTTATTGATTGGCACTACCTATAGCTGGATTGCTGCCGATAATGCAAGTGTCACGGGAGAAACAACGATTCTTCCGGGTACTTCGTCTACGATTACGGATGTACTAAATAACATCACCAATGTTGATCAGATAGTGGTGTATACAGTAACCCCTACGAGTAACAATGGCTGTGTGGGTGATCCATTCACAGTTTCCATTACCGTGCGTCCAGAGCCGCGTGGTTTCAATGATGCTTCGACTATTATCTGTAGTGATGGCACTGTAGGCTACGCCTTATTGGCAAACATTGCAGACACCGGGGCCGGTGGTAATAACCTGATTGCAGGCACAACCTATACCTGGATTGCCGCTGTCAATGCAAGTGTAGCTGGTGAGAGTACGACAATACAAGCTGGCGGTATCATCACCGACATTCTGAATAATATAACCAATGTCAATCAGGTAGTGGTATACACGGTAGTACCAACCAGTTCTTTTGGTTGTGTTGGAGACCCATTCACAGTTTCTGTAACGGTGCGGCCGGAACCGAAAGGGTTCAACGACAACTCACCGGTAGTCTGCAGCAATGCCAATGTGAACTATGACATTACTACCAATATTGCCAACACAGGATCAGGTGGTAACAATCTCGTAGCAGGTACAACGTACAGTTGGTTGGCAGCGGATAATCCAAGTGTTACCGGTGAAACGCTGGTGGCAGCGAATACCTCAATGATCAACGATGTACTCACCAATATTACCGGATCGAATCAGGTTGTTGTTTACACGGTTACTGCAACCAGTGCAGATGGCTGTATCGGTAATCCGTTCACGATTTCAGTTACCGTACGACCCGAACCTATTGGGTTAGCGGATACGGATGCCGTGTGTAGTGATGAGGCAATAGCTTATAACATACAAACCCGAAATATAAACCTGTTAGGAAACTCAGTAGTAAGTCAGTTTACCTATACGGTAGTATCTTCTGATCCGGGCAACGTTTCAGCAGCCGGTAAAAACAGACCGGTGGCCAGCAATGCTGCCATTACCGATACGTATACCAACACCACAAGCAACGATGTATTAATTACGTATACAATAACTCCATTCAGTACAACAGGAAATTGCCAGGGTGCACCGTTTGATGTGGTGATTACTATTCAACCCGAACCGATGGGACCGAATACCACCATTCAGCGTTGCAGTGATGATCCGGTTAACTTCGATTTACAGAATGTAATTAATACAGTAGGCACGGGCAATGGTGTAGTGAGTAAGTTCCGGTATTCAGTATCATCCAATAACGCATTGGCTGTTCCTCCCGGTCCTAACCGCAACACTGCGTCTACGGCTGTCATTGCAGATGTGTACACCAACACGACCAATGCCGATGTTGAGATTACTTATACAGTAACACCGGTAAGTGTCGCCAATGATTGCGAAGGCTCCGTGTTTACGTTCAAGGTAATTGTTCATCCGGAACCGGTGGGTGCCAACGTGGTTGATCCGGTGTGTAGCACATCATTAAACTATAACATCCAGACGCAAAATATAAATACGTTGGGTAATTCAGTACCAAGTGTATTTACTTACACCGTAGCGTCTTCAGATGCACTGAATGTGCCACCGGCTGCAAACAGGGTAGTGGCAACCAATCTTCCGATCACGGATGCCTATGTGAACTCCACAGGAGTGGATGTTACCATTACGTATACAATCACTCCACTCAGTTCGGCAAATAATTGTGCGGGTACACCATTCACGTATGCAGTAACGATTAGCTCGAAGCCTGTTGGTGCCGATGTTACCAAGGCGGCTGTTTGTTCCGATGTGCTCTTCAGCTTTAATCCACAAAATGATATTACAAACGGAGTGATAGGTACCTTCACCTGGACAGCAACCTATCAACCCGGACTTACTGTAGGGGGCGCGGCTCCGCCAGCCGCAGGCACAGGTGTGATAAGTGGTTCATTAACAAATACAGGGAATGCGGTACTGAATGCAACGTATGTAGTAACGCCTACTGCTGGAACATGTGTGGGTGATCCATTCACCATCACGGTACCAATTCAACCCGAGCCCGTGGTCGCCACCAACCTCAATGCGATTGTGTGTAGTGGAGATATCTATAATACATTGTTGAATACCGATGGACTTTCAATCGGGGCTGCCACCTATGATGTAACAGCTGTGGTAGATGCAGGTCTCACAGGCCTGCCAACTACCGGTCTTGCCTTGGCAGCGAATGCACTCGTGAATGACGCCTTCCAGAATGTGACGGCCATTCCATTGAAGGTTACTTATACAATTACTCCAAACGGAACCAACGGTTGCGTAGGAAATCCGCGGATTGTTGAATTGACGGTTAATCCTGAACCGGTTATCAATCCTGCGTTGGATAATACCGTATGTAGCCGCGAAATTTCCGGTATCATATTAAGTACCAACGGAACTTCGGTAGCCGCGAACTCGTATCGGTTGGTAGGTGTCACGATTCCGGGCACGGTAACAGCCGATCCGTTAAACGTGGCTGTGGGTACTACAGGCAACATCAACCTGATCCGTAACGATAAATTCACAAACACTACAGCAGCTGCGGTAATAGTTAGGTATGAAATTCTGGGTATCAGCCCCGCACTCTGTGAAGGTCAATCAGAATTCATTGACCTTACTATTAATCCTGAACCTATTTTATCACCAGGTACGGCAAACCTCTGTAGCGATGTGTCTTCTGGTATTATCGTTGGACCAGCTGCAGGATCGGCAGTGACAACTAGTTTTGAATTAAAGAATATTGTCAAGGCTCCGGCTCTGGTAGCCGGTGGTAGCAATGCAGGTCTTGGAACGTATCCGGCAAATTTACCAGGTGGTCAATCGGACTTCTTATCGAACGACACATTTACCAATACAACCAATGGTCCACTGATCGTAACCTATACGGTAGTGCCTATTGCATTGGGCTGTCGTGGTCAGGATCAAACTGTAGTCTTTACCGTCAACCCGGCACCTGCTGTAGAAGACAATCTGAATCGAACCGTATGCTCGGATGATCTTGCTGGCATTGTCTTCGCAACGGAGATCTCGCCATTGAGTACAGCTGCAGCTTCTTACAATATTGTTTCAATTGTTGTACAAGCAGGTCTTACTCGTACTGCGGGCAGTGCAGTAGTGCCCCGCAATGGTGTAACAGCGAATGACATTCAGGCTGATCAGTTTAGAAATCAAACCAATGACCCTCTTACCGTAACTTATGGCGTGCAGGCTGTATCCGGTGCTGCATGTTTAGGTCCGGTGCGATTTGTCATTCTTACGATTGAACCTCAAGTAGTCGCTACTCCGGTGAATAACGCACCCAATATTTGTAGCAATGATCAAACAGATATCGATCTGATTTCACCGACAAATCCGACTTCAGGAGTAGTAACTTTTAACTACACGGCTGTGTCATCGGTAGGTGGATTGATCAGTGGCTTCGTTCCCGCCCTTAACAACTTACCGGAGAATTATAAGATTGAAGATGCATTGGTAAACAATTCAGATAATCCGGCTACTGTTACGTATTCAATTACAGCAGTTGCCAATGGCGCTAAAAACGGTGCGGGTTGTTCAAGCTTGCCGCCTGCAGTAACGGTGGTTGTAACGGTGGATCCGAAACCAAAATTAGTGGCGTCACCGGCTGTCCAAACAGTGTGTGAAGGTGTAGCCACGACAATAACATTGAACAGTAATACAGTGCCTTCCGCTGGCAATGTTCGGTTCGAATTATTAACAGCGGTTGCGTCTGGTGGCGTAACGGGCATGTCGCCCATCGGAACTTTGTTTACACCGGGTTCATCGTTGGCCGATGTATTGAATAATCCAACAGTCACATCCCAAACTGTAACGTACACGCTCCAACCTAAAATTATTGGTGGATTAGGTTGCGTAGGTGATAATGTTGTTGTCACGATTACTGTGAATCCAAGACCGACTATTGTAGCCAGTGCGCAACCGGATATTTGTAGTGGTGACTTCATCAACATCACCCTCACTCCGGATGTAGCCAATACAATTGCGATCTGGACGGTTTCTGCTCCGCCTACAGTTACCGGTGCAAGCAATGGTGCAGGTAACCTGATCTTCCAGACCTTATTTAATAATGGAAACATTCCTGAAACAGTGACCTACACAGTAACTCCAAGGGTTAATAATTGTGATGGAACGCCAATAATAATTTCAGCGGTGGTGAATCCTAAACCTAAGTTTGTAGGCTTACCGCTGAATGTTACGGTATGTCATGGTAATACCTTGAACGTTCCGCTTACCAGCACCGTGGCTGGTACCACCTTCGCTTGGACTGTAGATGACCCGAGTGGGTTAGGGGTTCCGTTGATTGGTTCTGGTAACACGATCAACCAACTGCTAACAAACACAACGGGTTCACAAGCCAGCTTAACATACTCAATCACACCAACAGGTCCTGGTTCATGTCCGGGTGATCAGAAAATCATGATTGTGACGGTAGCACCTCAGATTAATGCTCAGTTTGTAAACGCAAGTTCCAGTATTTGTAAAGGCAGCTCAGAATTTTTGATTATCCAGTTGGATGGACAAGCTCCGTTCCAGCTGGTGTATAATGATGGTACGTCCGATATCACGGTAAACAATGCAGGCAACTTTAAAGTGATTCAGGTTACGCCAGCCGCGACCACCACGTACACATTGGTTTCTGCAAGAGATGCACTGAACTGTACATTTATTCCTGCGGGTCAAAGCGTAACCGTAACGGTAGGTGAAACGGATGCTAACTTTAGTATTGTTCCACCATCATCAGCCTGCGGACCGTATACAGCTACCTTCCGGTTTAATCAGGTGGCAGGAACGGAATACACGTGGCAATGGTTTGATGGTTCCCCGGATGAAATCTTCCTGGCAGGAACAACGATTCCTAACAATACCATCACGCATACATTCAGTAATCCAAATCCGAATGCTTCGATAACGTATAGGGTAACACTGAGAACACAATTGCCAGCTCCATTCCCGGGCTGCTTTAAAGCAACAACTCAAAACGTTACTATATTCCCCTCGATTATTACCAATGCATTCCCGGATCGATCAGAAATCTGTAGTGGTGAAAATATCCAATTCTTCAACCAGAGTTTTGGTGCCACCACGCACCGTTGGTTCTACCGCGTGCAGGGTACCACAACGGAAATAGATATTCGCACAACACCAACGGTCAATTACAATCTTACGAACACCTCAACCAGCAACCCGATTATTTACGAAGTGGTGTATCAGGCGAATAATGGAAACTGTCCGGCTGCGGATGTAGTGATGCCAATCACGGTGTATCGCGCTATTACGGCCGGGTTTAATGAGGGTACGATTCCACCGTTTATAGGTGGAAACTCAACCGTAACATTTACTAATACTTCGGTACCTGTGGATGCGGCACAATTCCGATATGAGTGGAACTTCGGGTTAAATTCTACTCCAGGAACAGCCATTGGTGCTGGTCCATTCCCGGTTAATTACAGCACGCCAGGTCCACGGGATATCTCATTAAGGGTTGTCAACATCGCTGCGGAAACTGCAGGGTTGAGTTGCGAAAACACATTCAGTAAAACCATCAACGTTCCGTTGTTGCCATTGGTGGCCGCTTTCGTGGCGGATCCTCAACGTGCATGTTTCCCTTCTGATTTTACAGTAACAGCGAACACATCCACAGGGGATGTGATGGCATGGCGTGTGGTGGATAGTAACGGCCGGATTGCAGCGACTTCAAATGCTGTTCTCCCGGTATTCCGCATTACTAACCCCGGCACATATTCTATATTCCTGACAACTTCCAATTCGTTAACCGGTCAGGTGGCCAACACCCAGCAGGATAACTTTGAAGTGTTTGATAATCCAGTCGCATCGTTCGACTTGCGTCCGAATATTGTATTTGTGCCCAATACAGAATTGACAACGTTTAACTTCAGCACGGGAGCTACCGATTATCAGTGGGACTTCGGTGATGGTGGTACTTCCGTGGATACTGAGCCCACTTATATTTACAAAGTAGAAGGTGTCTATGATGTGCGATTGATTGCCCGCAACGATCGCGGTCAGGGACTGGTGTGTACCGACACGCTTGTTCGCAATGTTACTGCGAAGCAAGGAGGTGTAACGAAAGTGCCCAATGCATTTACACCAAATCCGAATGGACCTTCAGGTGGCGCAGCGGGTGGCAGTGGTACCTTTAATGATGTATTCTTACCGATTGTAAAAGGGGCCGAAGAATTTAATATGCAGATCTTTGATCGGTGGGGTAATTTGATTTTCGAAAGCAACAGTTCAAACATTGGTTGGGATGGGTATGATGTAAATGGAAAATTAATGCCCATGGGTGTGTATGTGTTTAAACTAACTGTCCGCTTATCGGATGGTCAGCGATCTACACAAATTGGTGATGTAACGATGATCCGGTAATTGCGTAATTTTATAAGAGCATGAAGAAGATTTTATTCATACTGGTTAGTATCGCAATGGTGATAACTGCACATGCGCAGGATCCCCAGTTCTCTCAATACTACATGGCTCCGCTTTATTTGAATCCCGGCTTCACCGGCATTACCCCTCAACAGCGCCTTGCGATAAATCACAGGATTCAATGGCCTAACCTTCCGCAAGCGTTCGCTACATATTCGGCCAGCTACGATATTTTTGTTGATGAACTTCGCAGTGGTTTTGGAATTTTGGCTACCACAGACAAAATGGGTAGTGCTGGTTGGAGAACAACAACTGTGGGTCTTAACTACAGCTATAAAGTAAGGCTCAATGATAAAATAGTTTTTTCTCCGGGCTTGTACTTTGGTTATGGAATAAATGGATTAGATAGAAGTAAGTTAAGTTTGGGTGATGGACTGGAGTATGATGGAATTTCTCTCGATCCTGATTTGCAAAAGCTGGGAAACCAACAATACTTTGATTTTGGTTCTGGGTTTTTGTTTTATAGCCGTAGTTTATGGTTAGGGGCAGCTTTTGCTCACATGAATTCACCCAACTTATCAATTCTAAATGATGTAAGTCGGTTGGATATGAAGACCACCATTCATGGCGGAGCAAGATTGACTTTAGCTTCGGGGCCTCGTGAGCAAGACCGCGCATCCTACCTTACGCCTTCATTTATTTTCCGCAAACAAGGAACGATAACTCAATTGGATTTTGGTTTGAATTATCACATCGATCCGATTTCCATTGGAGTTTGGTATCGCGGAAAACCGTTTCAGACAAATTATATCGGCACAGTAAATCAGGATGCTTTGATTCTTACGCTGGGCATGTACCTGAAAACACTTACAATAGGATATAGCTACGATTTCACTATCTCGGAGTTATCAACAACCTCTGGGGGTGCACACGAAATTGCAATCGTTTATGAATTCGTTGCCAAGCCCCTGCATAAAGGAGTAAAAAAACGTAACCGTCTTATTCCTTGCCCTACCTTCAATACCAAGAAGAGTTTCTGGAACTAAGCAGTCATCGGTCAGGCTGAGTCTTCCAATCTCACTTGCTTATTGTCAATTGATCATTGTCCATTATCAACTGCTGGTGGTCTACTACCTCAATCCCAATTCTTAATTCTTAATTCCCAATACCTAATACCCAATATTCACCATTACCTGTCAGGCTGAGGCCCTCGAAGCCTCCTTAATACTTTCTAATCTCACTTGCTTATTGCCTATTGTCAATTGTTCATTGTCAACTGCTGGTTGCCTTCTACTCACTTTCTACTCCCTCAATCTCAATTCCTAATTCCCAATTCCTAAAGCGGTAACTACTTCCTATCCCCTTAAACCGTAACCTTAACCGGCCCAATCGGTTATCGGTCGCCAGGGTTGATCTTTCACACCCCAGTGCATTGATTAAGTATGTCTATGAGAGGCTTTAACCGATTCCTGAATCGACTAAAGCATGGTGCGGAACAGATTTTTTTTATTAGCAGCTTTTATACTTAGCTCCGTTTTCACTAGGAATGCCACTGCCCAATGCGGAGGTATCATGGAACCGGGCTTTGCTTTTCTAACAAGCAGTCGGGGTTGTGCCCCCTTTACTGTAAACATTCAAACACTATATCTCTCATCCGTTCCCGGCACGCAATATTTTATCAATTGGGGCGATGGCACTCCGGAGGAGACGTTCACACAAATAGGACCCACGGGTGTTACCATCGGTCATACGTATCCAAACACATCCATTGATTGCGGATATGATTTGGTGATTGATGCTTCCAACGCCTGCAACCCGCGCGGCAGCGTGGTGCCCATCAATACGCAGGTAATTGTTTGGACGAACGATGTGATTTCCATTAACCCTAATGTATTTCGGGTGTGTCAGGGTTATGCAACGGATGTATTGTTTACGGATGATAGTGATTGGAATTGTTTTCCTCGGCCAACGCGTGAGAACAACGAACCCCGTTGGATCCAGTGGTTGTATGGAACCGGTCCGCTGGCAAATCAGATTCCCGGAGTGCAGGTTAACTCACTATTGCCAGGTGGCTTTCCTTATCTTGATCCGGCACCGGCAAGAAATCCTATTTATCCGGTGCTCGCTCCTGGTCAGATTAGTTTACCCATCAATGTTCCCGTAACAACTCCTGCCGATTTGGGTCGAGAGTTTGTGATCACGTTGAAGAATTGGAATCAGTGCAATGCGTATGATAATAATCTCGCAGATAGCAATCCATTCAATCCGGTTTCAGGCAATCTGGTGAGCGGAGACAACGCCCCGCAAATCACAACAGCACGTATCGTAATAGTGCCTTCCCCGCAACCGGATTTTTTAACCCGCCTGGGCGGAGCGGGTGGCCCCATACAAAGTGTTTTTTGTGTAGGCGACAATATTTATTTTGATAACGAAACACCGGGCATTGCCGGAGCTTCATTTGCACACACCTGGCAGTTTTACGATAACGTAACGGGAGTGGGAGCACCGCTGTCAACGTCAACCAACGCCAATCCAATCTTTGCTTATCCGACTTCAGGACAAAAATTAATTCGACTCTCCGTACGCGATCAGAATGCTGCAGGTAATTGTGTGGCGATTATTGAAAAGATAATAACTATTTCACCTTCTTTGATTGCACAGATTCAGGTGACTGATCTTTTGAACAATCTGATTACACCCGACTTCTGCCAAAATGCTTCAACGCCCTTCACAACATTTCAGGCTCGTTTCAATGATGTATCGGTAGGCACGCCCACCGCTACCACTCAATGGCGCTGGGAGTTTTTTGATGAAACGAATACACTCGTTCAGCAAGAACCTGCATCTGGTGCTTTTTCTTCCGTTGCCATCGGGCCCTTCGATCAGAACTTTACCAACCGCGGTATTTATAGAGTTCGCTTGATCATTCGTGATAATGTTACTTCCTGCGAGACCGTGGATGAAGTTCAGATTCGTGTTTTCGAAAAACCGGTTCCCGTGTTTACCGCAACGCGTGTTTGTGCAGGGCAGGTAACATCGTTTGTTGAGAGTTCAACGTTGCAACCGATCAATGGTGAAACGATTGTGTTGCGGGAATGGGATTTTAATTATGATGGTGTCACATTCAATAAAGATCCGGCCTTTGACAATCAAACTACATTCACTCGCTCCCTGGGTGCAGCAGGTACCTATCAGGTTGCCTTGCGCACCACAGCCGGGCAGGGTGGGTGTTCAGATATTCTTGTAGTAACCGTCACAGTTGATCCGTTACCGCTCGCAAGTTTTACACCCGATATTATTTCTGGATGTAGTGTGCTCACTGTAACATTTACCAATACCTCAGTGAATGGACAGCCGGATATAGTGAATCGTTTTGTGTGGGAAGTGGATGAAGGTCAGGGGTTGGGATTTTTACCGATAGCGACACAGTTACCTGCTGATCCTGCTTTCACGGCAACGTTTATGCACGACTTTGAAAATATTGGTACGGTCAATAAATTATTTGATGTGCGGCTGCGTGTAGTCACCGTAAACTTATGTGAAACTATTTCGGCCCCGGTCACCATCACAGTTTT
>LNFM01007814.1_pt1 | contig 29675 bp, 20 predicted proteins | sample 596031 | NCBI WGS metagenome assembly LNFM01 (sample SAMN04254537, study PRJNA301005) | activated carbon metagenome | isolation source: dual media filters at the Ann Arbor, Michigan drinking water treatment plant | place: USA: Ann Arbor
GGCAGGGGTTCATCGCCGCGACGAGCTGGAACTGCGCCGGAAAACTGGCACGCCGCGCGGCGCGCGAGATGGTGATGACGCCGGTTTCCAGCGGTTCGCGCAAGGCCTCTAGCGCCGTGCGCGCGAACTGCGGCAGTTCGTCCAGAAAGAGCAGGCCCCCATGGGCCAGCGAGATTTCACCTGGGCGCGGTGGCGAACCTCCCCCCACCAGGGCCACCGCGCTGGCGGTGTGGTGCGGGCAGCGCAGCGGCACGCCGGCCAGGGGCAGGGCCTCGGCGCTGCCGGCATTCAAACCCTGCAGCGCCGCGCTGGCCAGGGCCTCGGCTTCGGCCAGGGGCGGCAGCAGGCCGGCCAGCCGCTGCGCCAGCATGCTCTTGCCGGTGCCGGGCGGGCCGATCAGCAGCAGACTGTGCCCGCCAGCGGCGGCGATCTCCAGCGCCCGTTTGCCGGCAGCCTGGCCCTTCACGTCACGCAGGTCCGGGCCGGCGGCGGCCGGTGGGCGCGGCCAGGGCCGGGCCTGCGGCAAGGGCACCGCGGCATCGCCGGGCAAGAGCGCGGCCACCACTTCGGCCAGCGTCGTGGCGGCACGCACATCGACCCCGGGCACCTGTGCGGCCGCGCGGGCACTGGCCGCCGGCAGCACCAGGCTGCGCCCCACGGCGCCGCGCCGCGCCGCCAGGGCCAGCGCCAGCGCGCCACGCACCGGACGCAACTCGCCGGCGAGCGACAGTTCACCGGCAAATTCGCAAGCCGCCAGCCGCGCGGCGTCCAGCTGGCCGGCGGCGGCCAGGATGCCCAGCGCGATGGGCCAGCCGGTATGTGCAAAGAAGGAGTCCCGGCCGCACTGTGTGAGTGACTGGAAACCCGCATGAAATCTAGGCTTCTTGCAGAAGGCGACTCACAAGAGAATACATGCGTCACATGGGATGTATCCCGAAAGCCTTCAATGACTGGATCCAGGGCTATTGGAATACATCCGGGCGAGTCGCTTGGGCAAGCCAACCTTGCGCCTGTCAGCAGCCTTCTCTTGCTTCACGACCTCTTCCACGTGCCTTCGATTGCCCACCACGAGCACCTGCTGCGTTGTTCTTGTGATGGCGGTGTAGACCATGCTGCGGTCGGCCATCTTTGACTTCGCGGGCAGGCACACGATGACTCGGCGCCACTGACTACCTTGACCCTTATGCACCGTGAGCGCGTAGCCCAGCTCTAGGTCGTCTAGGAGGTCGGCGGTAATCTTCCTCACAACCCCGTCGTCCCATTCGACCTCACCAAGCGCGTCAGCCGCGTCGCCTACAGCTACGACTCGACCCATCGAACCATTCTGAATTCCGATGTCCCAATGGTTCCTCGTGCAGATCACGACGTCGTTCTCGCGAAGGCCGGTGGCCTCCATGCACTCGAACTCCTCGTTCCACAGCCTGAGTTCTTGCTTGCCCATGGACAGGTTGGACTGAACGATCTGGTTGATGGTGGCCGCAAGCTCCTTTGTGGTCGTGAGGACGACGCTGTCACCCGGCTGATGGAGGAACAGATTCGCTGCCCGCAATGCAATCTCGTGATCGCCGGCTTCGATCCACCCCACGTTGGTCCCTCCCTCAATGTCCGGCAGGATTCCATCCTTGACACTGTTGGCGAACTCCGCAATCTCGCTGTCGAAGCGCTCTGGCCGCTTGAGCTCCACATGTGGAATCCCGGGTGTCCCGGGCAAGCAGTGCAGCACAAGGCCGGGACCCACGGGCGGCAGTTGGTGTGGGTCGCCGATGAGCGCGATCTTCACGTTGTCTTCAAGCAGCCGCGAAATCGCCGCGAACGAGATGAGGTCAACCATCGACGCCTCGTCGATGAGTACTGCGGATCGCTTCGCCGCATTGAAGTTGCCGTTTTCTCTCCCTTCCTTCAGCTTCCTGATGAAGGACGCTACTGTGCACCCAGGTCGCCCAGTCGACTCCATCATCCGCTTGACTGCCTTGCCGGCCAGCGCAACTTGGCTGACCTCGAATCCCTGGCTCTCCAGGACCTCGCACACCGCCTTCAGCACAGTGGTCTTGCCGCAGCCCGCCCCTCCAGTGATAACGCTGAAGTGGTGCTCAGCAATGAGGCGGATCGCTGCTCGTTGTTCTGTGTTGAGGTCGAACCCCTCGCGGTCTTCGAACGCGTTGACGATGCCATCGACGTCGCATGCAGGGCTGACGACATTGGAGCGCTTCTGTATGGACTCCACTACCCGGTTTTCCAGAATCGACGCGCCAAGGCTGTAGGCATTGCCATCGAGGTCGAAGAGCAAGCGGCCTGTGGCCTCGCTTCTGCCGATTGCCGCCTCGACGACCTCCTTCGAGTGGCCTCCAGTTCCGAGAAGTTCCTTTAGCCCGGCAACGAGGTTCGCCCTAGGGACGAAAGTGTGACCCCGAGTGAATCGGCGGTACACAACCTCTTCGACGGCTGCCGCCAATCTACGCTCGTCCTTGGTGTCGACTCCCAGTTGTTTGGTAGCAAGTACGTCGACTTCGTCCCAGCCCGCCGAGAAGCTCAGCAACCGATACGGATTCGCGTTAATCCTCTCGACGGCCTCGGTGCCGAAGAAGCTGATGATGCGACGGCCTATAGCAATCCCGACACCGTTGGCCTGCAACCATTGCAATGTCTTGCTCAGACCTTCTTCCCGCCACCCGTCGATCAGTATGGCTGCCTTATGCGGTGGCACGACATCCGCGAGCGCCTGGTAGTCGCCACTGTCCAAAACGTCGAAGAGCCTGTCCTTGAACGTCCTCCACAGCAGCTTCGCGGTTTCGGTGCCAATACCTTTGAAGTTCTCGTTCCTGGTTAAGTAGCCCCGTATGTGCGCGCCGGAGGGTTGTCTCAACTCGGCGTTGCCACGTTCGACTTCGATGTGCTCCTCGGTCATCTCGAAGCCACCTGCATTGATGAAGGTCTTGGTGCTCACCGCGCCTCGCAGTTGCCACCATTGACCCTCGACTACCTTGACTGCGATGCCGCGGCCGTGGAGCCGCGCGGTCACCTTGCTGTACGCATCAATGATCTGGCCATCGTCTGTAAGCCTCTGTCCTCGGAAGATGACGCCATTGCGGTTCTGAGTCCGAACCTTGAGAACCTCGACGAGGACGCTTTGCTCGTTCACGGGACTTACCAAGGCAGTCTCCCTGTCGTGTTGAGCACCTCCTCGATGCCGTTGAACCGATCGAGCTGCTTTCTGAGCTCCTCGTTCTCCGCCTTTAGGGCTCCGTTCTCCTCCAGGATCTGCTTGACACGAGCGTCAGACGACGCCGAAGGCCGAGGAACACGCTGCACGACCTCTACGGGGTTTGCTACGCGTGGCCGCAACACGCCCTGCCGCTCCAGCCGATTCAGTAGTGCTGGCAGCAGATGCTTCTTGATCCTCGGGTTCGTGTAGCAGACCTCTCGATGAGGGAAGCCGCATTCGGCCGCCACCTGGGTGATGTTCAGAGTGCCTTGCCGGATGAACGGCCTGAAGTCCTCTACCTGTCTCAGCCAAGTGCGGAAGGCGCGGGCGTGCGCTCTGCCTTCCATCTTGCCGTTGGTTCCCTTCTTGCCCATGGTCTGCCCCAGCTAGCGATCGATTCCACTCTCCCGATTGTTCGCCCAAGCGGCTCCTGCCCAAGCAGCTAGTTGGAGACTCGGATCGTCGTGGAGACTACCCAACCGTACAAGTTGCTAGGTGCGGCCCATTCCATGCCCGTAGCACAGGAGATCAAGTTCAACTGTGCACCAGCTAGCTGAAGAGCTCGCGTTCGATCAGCGACAAGTATCGGTTCATGTAGAAGTAGTCCGGCTGGTGAGGACGAGGGCGGACGTGCACACGGAAGCCCGGTGACTTGGGGTCCTCGGCATCGAATGTGACGAGCCCGATGCCGGAGATCTCGCAAAGCGCATCAAGGCGAGCAAGCTCATCCGCATGCGCTTGTTTGGGCACCACCAGGTAGGACCGATGGCTGAATAGTCGATAGGCGCATGCCTGACCAAACGCGGTCACGAGTTGCATCGTGTCTGCCTTGATTTCAGACGAAACAATCTCAGTGGGCGCCTTGATGACGTCGCTGCGCTTTGACTCTCGCTTACCGATCACGTCAGGCGTGCCCCACTTGTCCTTGAAGATGTTGCCGCCGAGCGGAATGGCGTGCGTCACCTCTTCGGCCTCGTTTTTGAGCCAATCTGCGAATGGCGCGTAGAACTGATCCTCACGCACCTTTGACGGAGTGGGCACTGCCCGAGCTCCGACGTCATCTGGAGCCTCTGCTTCTCGAAAGGCAGCGTGTCGGTACAAACCCTTTGATGGCTTCCAGATCAAGTCCGGCAAAACTGCATCCAGATTCCAGATCGTCGAGTTGATGGTCCCGGTGTTGAACGGTGGCTCGCCGTCCCGCAGCAACCTGAACAACTCAGAATATCGAAGGCCGTCTGGATGCGCTCTGACAAGTTCGACGGCCTGCTGCTTGATGCGCTCGCGGATTCCGAGCGTCTTCATGCGGCGTAGCGAAGGTCTTGGCGAGAAGTCGTAGACACGTGAGCGGCAGTCAGATGTGGAATATCGTCCGTGGTGCGATTGGCATCATAGGGCAAGGATTGGTGCATGCCAATCGCGTCCCCTCGCCACGCCTACGAACCCTCGTTGGTAGCCCTAGGGCAGGCTATCCGCGCCGCTCGGCTTGAACGCGGTATCTCACAGGAAGAGCTCGCCGAACGTGCTGCGATCGACCGGTCCTACATGAGCAGTATCGAGCGCGGTGCCCAAAATCCTGGGATCGTCTCGCTCTTGCGTGTAGTGAACGCGCTAGAGATGAAGGCCACCGAGCTCTTTGCGCTGGCAGAACTTTGACGCAGCAAGCGGGCGGTTCAGCGGTAGTGTCTCCGGGACACCGTGCAGGTACATCACTGGCCCAGTTCCTCATCCTGATCGATCAGGGCCACGGGCTTCGCCCCCAGCTGCCTGGGTCCCCAGCTCCCGCAGGCAGGGTGACCCAAGACGTCGAGGCCAGGACAAAGCCAAGCATCAGTCCTCGGTGCTTGCTTGAACGCGTTTCAACTCGTTCAAAGTCTTGCCGGCTGCATTCTTCCAGTCCACCCAACCGTTGGCCGTACGCCCCATGAGTGCGACTGCGGCCATGCTGGGTGAGGCGAAGAGGTGGTCCTTCTGCATCACGACACGGTCGCCCTCGACCTTGAACAAGCCGCTCTCAATGAGACGCTCGCGGAAGCGCTCATCGCGGGTTCCGCGGATGGATGGGACATTCTCGCGGCGACCCGAAGAGCCTTGCAGCACAACAAATCCTTCCTCGGTGTAGTAGCCCCGGCCGTCCGCTGTTGAACTCTTGCAGAACAGCAGTTCAGGCTTTTCGCCACTGGACTCGACTCTCACCACAGGGTCGAAGAGCGGATAGCCGAGGGTGGATAGCAGCGTGCGTGCAGTGTCGTAGACCTCATGACAGTCCGCCTCCAGTGGGGCGGGTGTATAGGGACGGGAAGCGTTGTTGCCGTTGGCCGTGATGTACCGACCGGACTTCTTGGCCTCTTGAAGGCAGTGCCACTCCAGGAAGAGCGCGTGCGTCTGGGTGAGGTTGTTTGTCTTGGAGATGAGAACCAGTGCCCTATCCCAGAAGTCCTTCTCCTGGTTGTGTCGCGGAAGGCGCATCGGCATATCGCTGGTCTGTCCGATATAGACGATCGGGTCCTCGGTATCTGCACCTTGGCCGACAAGGAAGTACACCGCGACCTGCCTGCTTTCTGGCATCTTCAGGAAGTCGGCCAAGAGCGCTCTGGGCACCTCGATGACCTGAGGGATGCGAGTTGTCAGTTCCGCTTGCCGAATACCGCGCGGGTCCCCGCCTGGAAGGTAGATTTGAATGGTCTGGGGCCGTGCGCTCATGAGCCACCCTTTGCGACCTTGATGGCATCAAGAACCTTCTCAAGAAACTTCCTGCTCACCGGGTTCTGCGGCGTCGCAGGCTGAGGGGCTTTGCGAGAGCCTGGGTTGTCTTGAATCTCCATGAAGACGCTGCCTACGATCTCTTCCTTGTACGCAGGCGCCTCTCGCTGGAAACCGTCGATCGCCTTTGCGAGAGCTGCCTTGTGGGCGTACTCCCTGGACAAGTGGAAAAGCTCAGCGTAGTTGCTGGCGAAGAACGCGGTCGCCCATGTCCCTGGAATAACGAGAATCAGCTTCCCGATTGCAGACAACCAAGGGGCTGAGTCAGTGACCGCGCCGCTTGCCGCCGGAATGAAGTACTGCTGCCAAGGGCCCGGCACTAGCTGGGCTGCGATCGGCAGCGAACTCAACAGCAAGAAGCCCACTGACAGGAGGAAGTACCTTTGCGTTTCTGCCAAGCGCTTCTCGTATAGATCTTTGGTGTCCTCAAGACTCTTGGACAGGCCGGCAGTTGTTGCCCCACGAATCATCGTGTCCGCCTTGTCGATGAGCTCTGTGATCTTCTGTTCTCGTTCGCCGTTGAGCCGTTGCGCCTCCTTCGTCCCTGCCTCGAAGTCACTGAACTGTTGAAGCCGGGCCTTCATCTGGGTGTCGAAGGCCTCAAACTGCGACGCGAAGCTGGTGACACGTTGTTGGAGCGTGTCAGCGTCCTTCGAGACTTCTCTAGCCTGAGCGAGCTTTTGAACAATCTCGGCAGCGTTTGCATCGACCGTTGACTTCTGGGTTGTGCCTGCCGTCAGGAGCTCCTGGATTTGCCTTACCAGTTGCGTAGCTTGCTCTGCGAGAACCTTCAGCTCAAGTACAGCAGCGGTACCGCTAGCCAGCTCCTTAGCTGCCCCAGCCGCTGCGGAGCGCGCTTCAACCAGGTTCTGTTCGGTTGCTCGTGCCAGCCCGGAAAACACAGGGATGCCCTCATCCATCATCACCTGTGCGACGTACGGGAGGGCGTCAAGCGCGACGGCTACCTGCTGTGCTACTGCAGAAAGCGGGGAACCTAGGTCGAAGTTCTGACTACCTCTCTCCGCATGCTGCATCGCAAGTTGAAGGTGCCCATTGCGGTCGGTAGATGTCGCACCAATCCACGGCTCCAGAGTGGTCGAAACGCTCTTGCTATGCGCTTCGATCGTGTCCAGCGCCCCCTTAAGGGCCTGCAATCGCTGAGCAATGAGCTCCAGCCGCTCGGGGCTGGCGTCACGTAGACGGGTCAGTGCGGCTAGCGCTCCAGTCGTTCGCGTGTTCAGGTCGGCAATCGTTGTCCCGGGCGTATGCGCATTGGGGAGGTCTCCAGCAATGCCCGCACCTTGGATGGCTGCAAAAGCGGTCTGCCATGCCTCAAGTACCTGTACTGCCCGCTCACCAAGCGTGTTTAGTTCTGGTTGCACGTCTTGCCTCCCTCGGCCTTAGTTCTACCCGCGTGGGCCGCAGCCCTATCTCCAACCCGCCAGCACCCTAGGCAAGGTCCCACACCTTCAAGACTGCAGGAACGCGCGCACCTGCGTTCTTGGCCATGTCCGAGATGCCAACTCTCCCGTAGCGAATGCCATCCATCACGGCCAACATGTCATCCCCAATCTCTCGGTCGAGACTGCGCAGATCCTGGAGTTCGAAATGCCGCGATCCCCAAGAGGCAGCCAGAAATCGTGCGACCCGCCTGATCTGTCCCGAGTCCCTCGTTTCAGCCAAGTGCAGCAATCGCTCGAATGCATCGCATGCCTTTTCGGTAGCCGCGTGGCTCGACATCTCAAGGTCAACCAGGCGTGCTCGCTCAGTAAGCGTACCTACTTGGTCTACCTTGTCAGTGAAGCTCTCAACCAGACTCAGGCGAGAGATCTCGTCGAGTGCCTCGGCATGCATCTTTGCGCGTTCTTCTCTTGTCATTTCTCAGCTCTCCCTACCCTACATGCTTCCTACAACTGGGCTGGAAACCCACCTGACGCCTTGGCCCTCAGGCCCTCCCAGAGCTTGCCCGCGCCAAGCAGCACGTCCTTCATGTCATCGCGCAGTTGCTCCGACTCCAGCGCCTGCTTGCTCATCGCCGTGTGCGCCGACAGCGCATCCATGACCGCATTCATGATCTCGCTGGTGAGGTCCGGCGAGTTGGCGAACTGCTCCTTCGTGTTGTTAGCCGCCTGCTCAGTCAGTTTCTCCGACTCCATCAGCTTGCCCTTGATCACGTCGTTGACGTAGACCAGCTTGTCGCCTGGTGTCAGGTCGCCCTCGAACAGATCGTTCACCTTGGCGATGAGTTCGGCCAGTGCAATCTTCGTTTTGTCCTGCACGGCACCGGAGCCAATCTCACTCGTCGGGTCGATCTTGATCGCGTCGCCAGTACCCAGGTTCAAGTTCGGGTCGCCGATGTTCTTGATGGTGTACGCCGTCAGCTTCAACGCCGACAGATCCACTCCCTCGCGCTCGCGGCCGAAGGTCAGCAGCGGGTGCAGGAGGCGGAAGAAGATCGACCGCTTCTCCACGTCGGTGTTGCCGTAGTCGAAGATCTGCGAGAGGAAGCCGTACATGCGTACGTAGGCGGCGATGTCGCTCTTGAACAGGATCAACGAATCCATCTTGTCTTTGGCGGTCTGGGCCTGCTGACTGCCTGGCGTAGCCGCCTCGAAGGCCTTCTTTGCTTCAGCGTAGGACAGCAGCAGCCGGCTAGCCACCGGTGTCGTGGCGGCATCCAGCTCAGACTGCTTGGCCTTCTTGCCCTTCAGCGCCACGTTGACAACGCGGTCCACCTCGAAGGGTTCATAGAGCGCCTGGCCGTCCAGCTTGGCCTTCAGGGTCAGCACGTTGTCGGGGTCGGTCACGCCCGACAGTTCCGCCGTCTCGTAGTACGGCTTGAACGCGGCCAGGATGTCGGCCGCGTCGTTGACGAAGTCGACGACATAGGTCTGGTCCTTGCCCGGGTAGCAACGGTTCAGCCGAGACAGGGTCTGCACGGCCTGGATTCCGCCCAGCTTCTTGTCGACATACATCGCGCACAGGAGGGGCTGGTCGAAGCCCGTCTGGAACTTGTTGGCCACCAGCAGTAGCTGGTAGTCGTCGCCCTTGAAGGCGTTGCGGATGTCCTGCCCGTTCAGCCTGGGGTTCAGCTCGTGGCTGTTCTCGGTGAAGGGGTCAGGCCCGCTCTCCGGGTCGATGACCTCGCCCGAGAATGCAACCAGCGTGTCGATCTTGTAGCCGTGGTCGGCGATGTATTTGCGCGTGGCCTTCTGCCAGCGCACGGCCTCCTTGCGGCTGCCGGTCACCACCATGGCCTTGGCCTTGCCACCTAGGAGACCGGCCACATGCTTGCGGAAGTGTTCGACCACTACCTGCACGCGCTGCGCGATGTTGTACTCGTGCAGCCGCACCCAACCCATGATGCCCTTCATGGCTTCGGAGCGGTCCACCTCTGTGGACTCGATCAGCTTGCCGTTGTGGGCGAGTGAGAAGGCGATCTTGTAGGAGGTATAGGTCTCCAGCACATCCAGGATGAACTTCTCCTCGATGGCCTGGCGCATCGAGTAGACGTGGAAGGGTGCCGGTATGTTGTCTGGTGCCGGCTTGCGGCTGGGGTCGGGCCGTGTGCCGAACAGCTGCAGCGTCTTGTCCTTGGGCGTGGCCGTGAACGCCACGAAGGTAATGCCCGCCTCCTCGTCGTCGCCAGCCTTAGCCGTCATCTGCGCGGCCAGCACCTCTTCCGCGCTGACGGTGCCACCGTCGATCAGCTCGGCCATCTCGGCTGCGCTGAGCACCAGCTTCAACTTCGCGGCTGTTTCGTTCGACTGTGATGAGTGCGCCTCGTCGGCGATCACCGCAAAGCGCTTCTTCTTGGTGGCGGCCAGCTTGCGCACTTCTTCCAGCGCGAAGGGGAAGGTCTGCAAAGTGCACACCACGATCTTCTTGCCGCCAGACAGCGCTTCAGCCAGCTCTTTGCTCTTGCTAGCGCCCTCGCCCTTGATCACCGCCACCACGCCCGCCGTCCGCTCGAACGACATGATGGCTTCGCTGAGCTGGTCGTCTAGCACCGTGCGGTCCGATACCACGATGACGGTGTCGAATACCTTCTGGTCGGCGGCGTCGTGAAGGTCAGCCAAGAAGTGCGCCGTCCAGGCGATCGAGTTCGTCTTGCCCGAGCCGGCTGAATGCTGGATCAGGTACTTGCCACCCGGGCCTTCTGCGGTCACAGCCGCCACCAGCTTCCGCGTCACGGTGAGCTGGTGGTACCGCGGGAAGATCCAGCCGACCAACTGCTTCTTGGCGTTCTTCACCGGCACCAGGTAGCGCCCAAGGATCTGCAGGAAGCTGTCGCGCTGCCAGATCTCCTTCCACAGGTAGTCGGTGGCGATGCCGGCCGGGTTCGGGGGGTTGCCCGCCCCGCCGGCGTTGCCCTGGTTGAACGGCAGGAAGGTGGTGTCCAGGCCGGCCAGCCGGGTTGTCATCTCGGCCGCCGCGTTACTCACGGCGAAGTGCACAAGCGCCCCGCCAGGGAAGGCCAGCAGCGGCTCGGCCACGTTCTTGGGCTTGAAGAACGGTTCGCGGTCGGTCTTGTACTGGTAGACCGCGTCCTGCACGCCCTGCGTGTAGTGGCTCTTCAGCTCGGCCGTGGCCACGGGGATGCCGTTCACGAACAGCACCAGGTCGATGCTGTTTTCATGGTGGACGGAGTAGTGCACCTGGCGCACCACCCGCAGCCGGTTGGCGGCGTACCTGGCCTGCAGGTCGGCGTTCATCGCCAGCGCGGGCTTGAACTGGCACATCGCCAACGCGTGCTTCAGGCCAACCATCTCGAAGCCCTGGCGCAGCACCGCCAGCGTGCCCTGGCTGTCCAGGGCCTTGCGCAGGCGTTCGGCGACCACCTTGGCCGCGGCGGCACCGTGGCTCTTCTCGATGGCTTCCCAGGCCTTGGGCTGGCTGGCCTTGATCCAGGCGACAGCGTCATCGACAAACAGCGCCTGCAGGCGGTCGTAGCGACCTGCGTCGCCAGCGTCGTAGAGCCAACCTGCCGCCGTCAGGTCGGCGCAGATTTCATCTTCGAGGTGGATTTCCTTGTGGATGCTCATGCGGCTACGGCCTCTGGTTGCGGCACCAGACCGCGTACGTCGATCTTGCCGGTAGCTGCGGCAGTGATGAGAGCAGCGCGGCGCTCAATCAGGAGGCTGACCGTACGGTCAGCCTCTGCGACCAGCTCGTCGCATCTCCGAACCGAGCTCTCGATGGCGGTCGATATGGCCTGCTGTTCCTCGACCGGTGGTACTGCAACAAGGAATGCCAGCATGGCGGATTGGGGAAGGTTGTTGGCAAGTCCATTGCCACCGCTCAACGCGCATTCGATCTGTCCCCGGAGCGCCTTCCCGTTCATTGCCCAGACGAAGAACGATCCCATCATCCTGGGCGTCAGGTGCACGCGGAAGATTTTGTCCGACAGCATCAGCTTTCCGCGTGTCTCGCCAACGAGTGCCGCCGAGCCGACCAACTCTGGCGAACCACTTGCCCGTGACATCAGTACGTCACCGGGACGAACTTCGTACTCTGCAATCGGAGTTAGCGCATCTGGAAGTGACTTGTTCTCCGCCGGATCGAACACTCCTCGATTGACGCACCCAGCCTTGAGCACGCCCCAGCTCTGGTCGTCGGCGGGCGCCGAATCGCACTCCGGACTCCAACCCTGCTCGACGTTGGAAACAACGCGCCTCAGCGCACATACGGTCCAGTGCGCCGGCACCTTGCCCAGCCACTGCACCCCAGAATCCTTCGTCGGTGCGTTCGGGTTCAATCCCTTCGTGACTGCCTGAGAAATCGACGCTTGGCGCTTCTCTTTGAGCAAGTCGATCAAGCGGCGCTGCTCCTCGATCAAAGAATCAATCTTGACGGCTTCGCTCCGTACAAGGCTGACCAACTGTTGTTGCTCTCTGAGCGGAGGAACTGCGATGAATAGGCCTGTGATTGCAGCTTGGCCGATGTTCAGCATCGAACTACTTGCCCCTGAAGCTGTCGCCTCGATCACCCCGCGCGCTGCAGGTGTCGAAAGTGAACCAGCCAGGAACGCTGCATCACATCTCTGCTCATCGACCCTCAGGCGGTAGAGCTTGTCGCAAAGCATGAGCTGCTCATAGTCACGCTCGGCCACGGCGACGCTGCCGACCAGCTCGCGGGTGTTGGCTCTGGACACCAGAACATCCCCTTGGCGAATCGAGAGATCTGGTAGCGGTTCAAGCGAGGAGGGAAGCGCTTTGTTCTCAGACGGATCGAACGAACCACCGTTCACGCACCCAACCTTGAGCACGCCCCACTGTCCAGGTTCGGCCGGATAGTTTTCACACTGCGGGCTCCACCCTTGAGTGATCGACTTCAGGCAGCGCTTTACCGGGACCACTTCCCAGTGCTCCGGGACATCGCCCAGCCACTCGATTCCTGAGTGCTTGTACGCCGGATATCGCGGAAAGCTCATGCCGACAGCCCCTCAATCATGGCCTTGATGCGGTCGGTGACCTTCTTGAGGTCCGTGTCGATCTCCGCCAGCTCGCGCGGCGGCTCGAAGACGTAGAAGTGCCGGTTGAACGGGATCTCGTAGCCAACCTTGGTCTTCTCGTGATCGATCCAGGCGTCCGGCGCGTGGGGCATCACCTCGCGCCTGAAATACGTATCTACGTCTTCCGACAGCGGCACGTTCTCGGTGTCGCGCAGGCTGCTGTCAGGCAGCACGCTGCCCTTGATGTCTTTGGCTAGGCCTGCCGTCTCATCGCGCTCGCCGCAGGCGTTGAGGAAGATCTTGAAGTCGGCCTTCTTCAGCGGCTGCTTGAGCTTCTTGTTCTGGGCCTCGATGGCTGCCAGGAACTCATCGGCTCCTGACCACGAACGGTCTTCGTCACGTAAAAGCATCGCGAGGGCCGCCTTGCTGCCGGGGTCACCAACCAGGTTGTGCATGAGGTCCTGGGCAGACCGTGCCAGCATCTCCACCACGCTGGTAGTCACGCGGTACCGCATGCGCAGGGGTCGCTCTACGGTGATGGTGCGGTAGCCGAAGTCCTCGTTGCGGAAGATGCGCGAGACCGGCACCACCTTCACCTTGCCGCCGGCCGGTGCGCCGGGCAGCGTCTCGCCGTCCATCAGCACCTGCCGGCTCACTTCCTTGCCGTCTGCGCCCAGCACCGTCACCAGGCTGGCCTCGACGAAGTCGCCGAACATCTTGGTCACCTGGGCGATGTGCTCGTCGCCCATCTCCTTGCGCTTGGACCCCAGGCTCTTGCGCATCTTCTGCCAGAAGCTGGATGCGTCGATAAGCTGCACGTAGCCCTTGCGGTCCTCGGGCTTGCGATTGCTCAGAATCCAGATGTAGGTGCTGATGCCGGTGTTGTAGAACATGTCCGTGGGCAGCGCGACGATGGCCTCGACCAGGTCGTTCTCCAGAACATAGCGCCTGATCTCGGACTCGCCCGAGCCCGCGCCGCCGGTGAATAGCGGGGAGCCGTTGAGGACGATGCCCACGCGGCTGCCGCCCTGCACGGCCGGGCGCATCTTGCTGAGCAGGTGCAGCAGGAACAGCAGCGAGCCGTCCGACACGCGGGGCAGGCCGGGCCCGAAGCGGCCGTTGTAGCCCTGCTTCTCGTGCTCGTCGCGGATGGCTTTCTCGATCTTTTTCCACTCCACGCCGAAGGGTGGGTTGGACAGCATGTAGTCGAACAGCTTGCCCAGCAGACCATCGTCACTGAGCGTGTTGCCGAGGATGATGTTGCTGATGTCCTGGCCGCGGATCAGCATGTCGGCCTTGCAGATCGCGTGCGACTCGGGGTTCAGCTCCTGCCCGAAGAGCGTCAGCCGGGCCTTGGGGTTCAGCTCGGCCAGGTACTCGCCCGCCACCGACAACATGCCTCCGGTGCCGGCGGTCGGGTCGTACATGGTCCGCACCACGCCTGGCTTGGTCAGGGCGTCGCTGTCCTCGATGAACAGCAGGTTCACCATCAGGCGGATCACCTCGCGAGGGGTGAAGTGTTCGCCGGCCGTCTCGTTGGAGATCTCGGCGAACTTGCGGATCAGCTCCTCGAAGACCAGGCCCATCTGCATGTTGTCCACCGAGCTGGGGTGCAGGTTGAAGCCGGCGAACTTCTCGGTCACCAAGTACAGCAGCTTGGCCTTGTGCAGCCGCTCGACCGTGGCCGCGAAGTCGAAGTGCTCGAAGATCGAACGCACGTCGGGCGCGAAGCCCTGGATGTAGCTGTCCAGGTTGGCGCGGACGTTGTCCTGGTCGCCCATGAGCTTGCCCATGTCGAGCGACGAGACGTTGTAGAAGTCCAGGCCCGCCTTGCGCTTGACGAAGGGCTCGAAGGCAATGCCCGCGGCCTGCTTGGCGGCGTACTCCTTGAGCACCTCAGCCTTGGTGGACGCAAGCACGCAGTCCAGGCGGCGGAGCACGGTGAACGGCAGGATCACTCGACCGTACTCGCTCTGCTTGAAGTCACCGCGCAGGAGATCGGCAACCGACCAGATGAGGGAAGAGAGGGCTTGCTGGTTCATGGGGGATCGTTCTTCGAGGCTGCGTGGCGGTACTGAGGGATCAACGTTGGCCGGCGAAGACCAACAACCATGGGGTGGTCATGCCGCCCCCTTGGTCGCGCCAGCCTGAGGGTCGACGATGCCGGCGCGGTTCAGCGCAGCGTTCAAAGTGACGCGGCTGACGCCGAAGTGCTTGGCGATCTCGGCCTTGGTGATGTCGGGATCGGCCAGCATCGCTGCGGCCTTTCGAACATCGGCAGGTGACAGGGCCGGCTTCCGCCCGCCCTTCCGCCCGCGTGCGCGGGCGGCGGCAAGACCGGCGATGGTGCGTTCGCGAATGAGGCTGTGCTCAAACTCGGCGAGTGCGCCGAAGATGTGGAACACCAAGCGTCCGCCGGAGCTGGTGGTGTCGATCGACTCGGTGAGCGACCGAAACCCGATGCCGCGTTGGTTGAGGTCGTGAACGATCTCGACGAGATCCTTCAGGGAGCGCGCGAGGCGGTCCAGTTTCCAGACGACCAAGGTGTCGCCCTTGCGCAGGGTTCGCAGACAGGCTGTCAGCTCGGGCCGCTCGCGCAAGGTGCCGGTTGCGGTCTCATGGAAGACCTGCTCGCAGCTGGCGCCCGAGAGGGCGTCGAGCTGCAGCTGTGGGTTTTGATCCTGGGTGCTGACCCGGGCGTAGCCGATGATCATCAAACGTACCTTGTCTGTACGTAGATTACTTTACGGCTTACTTCCTCTGAAAGCAACGAGTTTCGGGCGTTAGACCGGTTTGGCCTTCGACGTACAGAAAACGACTGTATTCCTGCCATCGGCTCTGCCGCTGCCGAGCCCGTAGCTGACTGGTAACAAGCGCTGAATTCGATGGCTCTTCACGGCCAGCAAGAGTCGCTCGCAAGGGGCAGCTTTCCTTCCGCTCCACCTTGGCAGATGACTTCGGCATGTGCAGCCCGCATCACGGCGCGCGCATGGCCTCCAGCACGGTGACGGCACCCGCCTGGTTGCCCCAGGATTGGCGGATGTAGGTCGTCACATCGGCCAGTTCTTGGTGGCTAAGCCCTGCCGGTGGCATGCCGAAAGGCCTGGGATGGGCCCGCGTGGCCGGTGCGAAACCACCATGGCGAATGACCTGCATCGCATTGCCCGCATCCGCCAACGTGACGCTGGGGTTGCCCGCCAGGGGCGGATAGATGCGAGGTGCCCCTTCGCCTTGCGCGCCATGGCACTGCGCACACTGGTCGGTGTACACGGCTCGGCCCCGCTCATGCTGTGCGGCGTTGACCGCATCGACCGGCCTGAATTGAGGGGCTGTTGGCCGCCGCGCTGGCAGACTGGTCAGATAGACCGCCGCCGCGCGCAAATCCTGTTCGGTCCAGTGCTGGGTGCTGCTGACCACCACCTCGGCCATGGGCCCACTGGCAGTGGCATGGGACGACATGCCGGTGCGCAGCAGGTCCACCAGGTCTTGCTGTTGTCGGGCCAGAGGCACGTCGGGCAGCGGCGCCAGATCGGGCGCGAACCAGGGCTGGAGCGGCAGCGCGCCACCCGCCAGTCGGTCGGCTTGCTGCGTGGCACCCAGCGCGTTGCGCGGTGCATGGCAGGCGGAGCAGTGGCCCAGCCCACGCACCAGGTAGGCGCCCCGTTGCCACTCGGCGGATTGGCCCGGCGAGCTCGGGGTCTCCGGCTCTTGGGGTCTGAAATACAGCGCCCGCCACACTGCCAACGCGGCCTGGGTGTTGAACGGAAAGCGCAAACCGCTGGCCGTGGCCGCCTGTGCCACGGGTGCCAGGCTGCGAAGGTATGCATACAGCGCGTCGCTGTCTTCGCGGCTGACCTGCGTGAACGAGGTGTACGGGAAGGCGGGTGTCAGCAGGCGGCCGTCGCGTGATCGGCCATGGTGCAACGCACGCCAGAAGTCGTCTGCGCTCCAGCGGCCCAGGCCTGTGTCCTCGTCCGGCGTCAGGTTGCCAGCGTAGACCGTGCCGAAGGGTGTGGGCAGCCCTCGGCCACCGGCATAGGCCTGACCGCCACGCGCGGTGTGGCAGGCCGCGCAGTTGCCGACGCGCGGCATCGGCGCGCCGTACCGGAGACGGCGGGTCGTCCGGCGTGCGGTCGATCCAGACCACAGCCGCCGCAGCCGCTGTCAGCATGCCCAGCAGCGCCAGACCCAGCAGGCGTGCGATCGACCAGCGCCGCGGCATGTCAGCTGCGTCAGCGGTGCTCACGCGACACGACTCCGGGCCACGGTGCACAGGCGCAGAGACGGCAAATCGCCATGGATGTTCATGGTTCGGTGCTGCCGCAAGGCATGGGCCAGGTGGATGGCGGCCTTGCCGCGGCACCGGCGCTTGCAGGCAGCGGCTGCGCAGCCAGCCAGTCAGCCACGGCCGTGATCTCCTGCGGCTGCAGGCGCTGCGCCAGCATGGCCATGCAATCCGGCTTCTGGGCGACACGCATGCCGGTGCGCCACGCGCCGAGCTGCGCCACGAGGTAGTCACGCGGCAGGCCCAGCAGCCCCGGAACGGCTGGCTCGACTCCGGTCATGGCCGTGCCATGGCAGCCAATGCAGGCGGGAATGTTTCGGGCAGCATCGCCTTGCTGAACCAGCCGCTGGCCCATCGCGCGTGAGGCATCCGTGCCCCGGGTGGGCGCGGGTGCTGGGTAGGGCACCTGCAAGGCGGCGAAGTAGCCAGCCAGTTCGGCCAGGTAGTCGTCGCTCAGATGGACCAGCAGCCGGGCCATGGCGTCTTGTTGCCGCTGGCCGTCGCGGAAGGCCCTCAGCTGCGCTGCCAGGTAACCGGCAGGCTTGCCCGCAATGCGCGGCACGTAGCCCTGCGGCGTGGCCCGACCTTGTGGCCCGTGACAGCCGGTGCAGGCCAGAGCACGCTGGCCCAGTGTGTCTGGCACGGCCCCGGCCGCCGTGGCGCTGGAGGCCAACGCGACCAGCAGCAGCACGAAAACGACCACCAGCGCCAGCGCTGTGGCGATCAGCGGCACTGGCTTCAGACGCTGTTGCTCGGCAGTGGCGCTCTCACGCCGGCGGATGCCGAGGAAGCTCCACAGCACGGCGCGCAGGTAGGGACCGACAGACAGGGGTCTGACCATGGCGCTCAATCCGTGAAGTGCACTGAGGCGCTGGCCCGCAGGTCGACCTGCGGTCGGAAGGTGTCGGGCTTGGCGCAGTGGACCACTCCATCGCGGTAGCAGCTGGCCTCCACAACCAGGCTGCGAGCGGGGGAGAGAACAAGTGCTGTGCACATGGCTGGATGTTCGCCGGCCCAGGTCTGATCTGTAAGATCCAGTTTCCGCTTACTTCCACCAGATCAGATGCCTGACCGCGGCGCCACCCGTTACGAGCAGCTGGCCGACGAGATGGCGCAAGCCATGCGCGATGGCTTGCTGCATCCGGGCGAGCGCCTGCCGTCGGTGCGCGAGACCTGCCAGCGGCGCGGCATCAGTCCGTCCACCGTGTTCCAGGCCTACGGGCTGCTGGAGACGCGCGGACTGATCGAGGCGCGGCCGCGCTCGGGCTTCTACGTGCGGGCGCACCAACGGCACGCGCGTGCGCTGCTGAAGGCCGCCGTGCCTCAGGCCGGTGTCACGGCAGTGAGCGTCAGTGCGCTGGCCTTCGGGCTGCTGGAGTCGACCCGCGATGCGGCCGTGGTGCCGCTGGGCTCGGCCTTTCCAGCGGCGCACCTGTTCCCGTTCGATGCGCTGGCGCGTAGCGGTGCGCGGGCCATGCGGCGGCTCAAGCCCGCACAGATCACCAGTGCGCTGACGGCAGGTGACCCGGCGCTGCGCCAGGCCCTGAGGCGCCGCTACACGCTGCAGGGCGTTCCCCTGGCCGAGGACGAACTGGTGATCACCAACGGCGCGATGGAGGCGCTCAACCTGTGCCTGCAGGCCGTTACCCAGCCGGGTGATGTCGTGGTGGTGGAGAGCCCCACCTTCTACGCCGCCTTGCAGGCCCTGGAGCGGCTGAACCTGAAGGCCGTGGAGGTGGCCACCGACCCGCAGACGGGGGTAGACCTCGACGCACTGGCCCAATTGCTGGCAGGCCAGAAGGTGGCAGCCTGCTGGTTCATGCCCAGTCTGCAGAACCCGTTGGGGGCGCTGATGCCGCCGGCACGCAAACAGGCGCTGGTGGCGCTGCTGGCGCAGCACGGTGTGCCGCTGGTCGAGGACGATGTGTACGGTGAGCTGTACGCCGATGTGCGCCGCCCACCGCCTGCCAAGGCCTTCGACCAGACGGGCGGTGTGCTGCATTGCGCATCGTTCAGCAAGTGCCTGGCGCCCGGCTACCGCGTGGGCTGGGCGGCGGCCGGCCGTTTTGCACCGACGGTGCAGCGGCTGAAGATGATGAGCTCGCTGGCCACCGCATTGCCGCCGCAGCTGGCCATCGCCGATTACCTGGCTCAAGGCGGCTACGACCGCCACCTGCGCCAGCTGCGCGCCGCGCTGGCCGCCGAGCAACAGCGCGCCCGCCGTTTGATCGAGCGACACTTTCCGGCCGGCACCCGTGTCACGCGACCGGCGGGCGGCTACTTTCTGTGGCTGGAGCTACCCGCCGCTGTCGACGCGCTGGCCCTGCACCACGAGGTGATGGCGCAGGGCATCAGCACAGCGCCAGGTGTGCTGTTTTCGGCTGACCAGCGCTTCGTGCACCACTTGCGGTTGAACGTGGGCCATCCCGGAGATTCGCGGGTGGACGATGCGCTGCGCCGCGTGGGGGAACTGGCCAGCCTGGCGGCGAGCGCAGGCCATTGACCCTTGCGCGGCTTGCTCGGTCGCAGCGTCATCCTGGCAGGAAGGTGCTGGTCGTCTGCGCCTGCACGCCGGCGCTGCGGTCGTCCACCACCAGGCGGATGGGCACCGCCGTGCCGCGGGGGTGGCGCTGCGCCTGCTCTGCGCTCATGCGCACGGTGACCACCAGGGTGGTGGCACCGGCCGCCTCCACTGACAACGTGCCGCGGTGCTGCACGTGCAGCGCGGTGGTGCCGGCGGCGTCATCCGCCAGGGCCTGCAGATGCAACTGGCGCGGCTGCAGGCTGGCATTCATCACCTGCAGCCGGTAAATGTTCTCCACCGCACCGTCGTCGACCTGGCGCGCCAGCACGCCACGGTCGCGCATGGCATTCAGGCGCAGCTCGGGTCGCTGCACCCAGCCCCAGACCATGGCCCCCGCCAGTAGCAGCAGCGAGACGCCGTAGACCAGCACCCTTGGCCGGGCCAGTGCGTGGTACCAGCCGTGCGCGCCCGTGGTGTTGGGCTGCATCGCAGCAAAGCGCACCAGGCCGCGTGGTGCGCCGAGCTTGTCCATCACGTTGTTGCAGGCGTCGATGCACAGCCCGCAGCTGATGCAGGCGGCCTGCAGGCCCTGGCGGATGTCGATGCCCACGGGGCAGACCTGCACACACAGCGTGCAGTCCACGCAGTCGCCCTGGCCCCTGGACCGGGCGTCGCTGCGAGCCTCGGCGCCACGCGCCCGGGCGCCTCGGGGCTCGCCGCGCGCCACGTCATAGCTCACCACCCGGCTGCGTGCATCCAGCATCGCGCCCTGGAAACGAGCATACGGGCAGGCGTGCTGGCACACCTTCTCCCGCAACACGCCGGCATGCAGGTAGGTGGCCGCGCCGTAGAACAGGATCCAGAACGCCTCCCATGGCCCGAAGGCCAGTTCGGGCAGGGCTTGCGCCAGGCTTTGCACTGGCGTGAACCAGCCCACCAGACTGAAGCCGGTGAGCAGGCTCAGTGCCACCCAGATGACATGCTTGCCACCGCGCCGCAGCAACTTGTCGGTCGACCAGGGCGCTGCGTCCAGGCGCAGCCGCGCCAGGCGGTCGCCCTCGGTGCGCTGCTCGATCCACATGAACAGCTCGGTGTAGACCGTCTGCGGGCAAGCGAAGCCACACCACACCCGCCCGGCAACAGCGGTGGCCACAAACAACAGCAGGGCGCTGAACACCAGCAGCCCGGTGAGGTGGATCAGGTCTTGCGGAAACAGCACGGCGTCGAAGATGTAGAAGCGCCGTGCGTCCAGGTCGAACAGCACGGCCTGCCGGCCGCGCCAGTTCAGCCAGGGCAGGCCATAGAACAGCACCTGCGTGAGCCAGACGAAGACCCAACGCCAGCGGGCGTAGCGGCCACTGACATGGCGCGCCTGGATCTTGACCGCGGGCTCGATGCCGCCACTGCCGGCGAGTGTCGTGACGGGGACCAGCGGGATGATCCGGTGGATGGTGGACAAGGCTTGCTCCTGAAAGCAGCCGGCGTCGGCGCAGCCCCCCGCAAGGGGCGCAGCCATTCGCCAGCCTTGGGGCAGATCGTCCCCGCCAGGGGTCTGAGTGCCAAGATCCAGATAATCCTTAATCCGACCGTATCAGTTGGCAGGTCCTGGACCTGATCCCTTTGCATTGGCTTGTGACCGATGGGGCCGGATCGACGCAGGAAAACCGCCACGATGGCGGTGGAGAAAGTGTTTGCACACGGCGCGGCTGCTGCCATGGTTGACTGCATAGCAGCACTGCTGGTCGCATAGAACACGCGGAATCATCGTTTTGGCGCCGAGAGGCTGTCCGTAGGACAGCTTTCGGGCGTCCAGATCGCCACCGCGTAGTACCGCTTTGGGTCGATTGCGGGTCCCGGCACGACGCGAGAGCGGTCATCAGTTTGCTCGCTGCCACCGACTTGCCCACCGCGTCGGTCGGTCGGTTCGTCGCATGCGCCGACCGACCGCCGCCGTGGACAAGTCTCCGCGACGGTTCGCGGCCAGGAATTCGGCGCCCTGGCGTACAGAAGCGCACGAATGCTCCAAGGTACAGAAAATGACCGATGTCTGGTCGTTAGCCAGCGACTATCGGGCGCGGCACGGATGAATGACGGCTGACGGGCGGCCGGCCCGTTGGCTCTTGCCGGCCACCTGCTGACGCTCGTGCTCGTCCGTCGAAGGACCGGCGCAGAATGAGGACGGTCGTTCGTTCCGCGAAGGCGAACGTCGCGGGCCGCCGGAACCGGCCTTTCGACCGCTGCGGCAAGCGGCGCCAAGATGAGTACTCAACGAGCCGCGGCCAAGGCCACATCAAGGTCAGCCACAAAGCGTCCTAGGTCCGCCCTGAGCACATGGTCTTGATCATCGAAACACTGCTGCAGAACAGATAGCTGCTCGCGTGTTTCCCGAAATTCATACGGCTCAATCAAGTGCCGTCGCAGAACTGTTGCCAGCGGTTCCAGGTGCTGGATCTGCTCCAGATCTCGCAAGGCAGATAAAGCGACGCCCAGGAGTTCAGACTTTAAGCGCCATGTCACGCGCGGCGACGCGAGTATCGGGTGCAAGACCCGGCCGACAGCCTCGGCTGCTTCGAAGGCAATGAACACGTGGTCACCATCGCGCTGGTCGGCGCTTACCTGTTGCCCGGGAGTCGTGAGGACGATGGCCTCTCTGACCCATGTCACCGTCGTCTCAACCACCTCGTACAGCAGATAAGCGAGGGGCGTTGGAAACTCATGCGTCTCGTCGCCGGGTCGAACCTCCCGGGCGCGGTCTACCAGGCGACCGGCGAAGTGGGGCATGTAGTGAAGCCATAGATGGTCGGCGAGTCGTTGGTGCAAGCCCTCGAGGACCATGACTCTGAAAAACCAAAGGCCCGCATGGACCGGGTCTGTGTGCTTACCGACCTCGTCGAAGGAAAGTGGACGACCATTGAGCCTTCTTTCGAGCGCGTCGTCACCTTCTATGCGTGCGAGGACAGCCTCTCCAACGGACCGATACACACCCAAGCGACCCGCAACCTGCGCATCGACGAAGTAGAGCCGAAGCAATCTGTTCTCAGCCGGTAGGTGCAGCCGGCGTCCGCGCCCCTCGTGGTTATCGTTGTTCTTGATCTCGCTGTAGAAGATGCTGGCATCGTTGGCGAGCAGTGCTCGGAAGAACTCGTCCTGGAAACCTTCCTCGAGGCGAACGGCCGCCTCCATCACTTCGATGCAGAGGTAAGGTCGAGCGGTCGCCAGTTGCGTGACGAGGCGGCGTGACGAAAGTAGCCGCCGCACGACGCTCCTTGCGCGGTGTTGCACACGACGCGAAGGACCGACGAGGTCAGCAAGCCACTCTCGGAACCTGAACCACTTGATCGGCAACCACTTCGTAGGACCGCCTGTGCCGAACGTGATGGTTCCGTCCTCCCCAAACAGCACTTGGAAGCCCGGGCGCGCGGGCCTAATGAAGTCGGCAACCCGGCTGCGTACCGTTCTAGGCTGCGCAAGGTCCAGCGCTGAGCGCAGGTGTCGCTGCAGCAAGTCCGAGAGCTCCTCATGCTTCCCTGAGTGGAGCAGTGCCGTGGTCAGCTCGTCGAACAGCCCGATGTTCCATCGCGTGAGCTTGGTTCTGCTGGAGCGCCAATAGACAAAGGCCGCCAGCAACAGGAACAGCGAGTACTGCGTGGCGCTCTTGTCAAAGCCCCATAGCCACGGGCCCAGATGAGGGAAGCCGAGCTGCTTCAGAACAGGCTCTAAGAAGAACCCATGGATGGTCAGTAGCACCGTCCATACAACGAGCCAGTCGAACCATGTCAGACTGAGCCTGAAACTGAGCCTTGCGGTGGTTGGCACTACGGCCCAGACGGCGGCTATCAGACCCAGCATGGTGAGCATTGCGCTCGTGTCAATACCTGAAGAGTTCATCGAGCCTTACACGGGTGCGGGACAAAAGCTGGGCCAGCTGGGATGCCCTGATCGGGCCAGCGCAAGAATAGTCACGTACGCGTCGGGCAAACGCTCCGCGATTTGGTGACGGTTGGGTGGCCGACTAGGACGCGACCGCACTGGCCCGCTCAAGGCGCAGCGCGCGTGCGCACTTTTTTTGAACTCGTCGCTCATATGCGAGACCAAGGACAATGGTCGATCGCCCACCTCTCACTCCCCACTCCCCACTCCCCACTCCTCACTCCTCACTCCTCACTCCTCACTCCTCACTCGGCACACCGGTTCCCGGGTCAGCACCTCCTCTGTCCTTCTCGGACTGCCTGCGAGCTCGGTCGGCCTTTGCATCTTCGATAGAGTGGACGACTTCGACTCCGGGCTTGACTGCGGTCTCGATCGTTTTCGCCGCAGGATCGATCGACCTCATGGCCACGAGGCGATTGAGGGGGGTCCGCGTGTCAAGAAGGGAGTGAATCTCGTCGTATTGCACAGCCCGAACACGGTTCAACTGCTCGCGTAGCGCCATGTTCTCGGACTGCAGCTTAGCCACCACCAAGCGCAGTCGCGATCGAGGCTCGTTCGCGTACTTTGGGGCGTTGTCACGCGACTTCCTGCGCTGGATTGCCCTGGCATCCTTGTAAGCCTCCGCAATCAGTTTCCGACCGTCCCAAGCCTTTTGAGACAGCACGTTACGCTTGAAATCCCGTTTGAAGCGTAAGTTTGTCTGCCTGATGATGTTGTCCCAGGTAACCTCGATACCCGAGTCCGGAAACTGCCCCACCATGAGTGCGATCCTTCGAGCCAGATCCTGCGTTAGCTCTTCCTTTGCACCGGCTCCGCTTTTGCGCTTCCCGCTCGCCTCGGAAATCGAGTCCTGATCAGGCTGCTTGTTCATCGGCGTCGTCCGCATCGTTGCTGTCGTCCTCAAGCAAATGGCGCTCATCCTGCAAGCCCAATGTACTAGGAGCAAGCTCTGGGTGCTGCTGATAGAAGAGCCGCTCGCGCTCCTTCATCTCCTCTCGACCGCCAAGTTGCGCCTCAATCGCGCGCTCGTGGCCGGGTGACGCATGTCGGCTGGGGTTGTGATACTTGATCAGCGCACCGCTGCTGACGCTCTCGCTGTCGAGTTGCTCAACGACGCCGCGGGCGACGAATGCTGCCTCGAGTTCGTGCCGAAAGTGTGCGTCGCGGATCTGATCCTTGATCTCGTGGAAGCGACTGATGAGGTCATCGGCCATTGCCTGAGCGTCTAGCCCTTTAATGAGGGTGAGCAGGTGTGCGTCGAGCATGGCGGGCTCGTCAGCTACCCCACGGTTGCGCGCGGTAATCAAAGCCTGCAACTGGTTGACGATGCTGCGGTTGTTCAGATCATTCCGCTTGCGCCACTCTTCATTCGTCGGGAGATGCCCCTTGACAGCCACACTCTCGTCGCATCCCTTTGAGCATCCGCCGTAGTACGTGCACGGTGTTTCGTGATGCTGATGCAGGCATATCCCAAACCGAGTTGGGTAAAGCACGATGATCTGGTTGCCGGTTCGAGCGACTGGACGCCCTTCGGTGGCCTGCAGGACCGCATCAACGCTCGTGACCGCGAGTCCGTCGCCGTGCGCAACCACTACCTCGGTCGAAAGGCCGTACTCCTTCTCGAGGCCCTCAAGCTCTTTGAGCCCAGTGGTGATGGCCTCTAGCTCACGGGGGACAGGCAGGGCGGCCTGAGTGGCCTTCGATTCGTCTGAACGCTCGTCATAGGCGGGAAGCTGGGAGAGGCTCAGGCGGTTGGCCCACTTGTTGATCAGTACGTCGCTTACCCGCTCTCGCGCCTCCAGGGCCTTCGTGGTCAACCACCGTCGAGTGTCGTGGGGTTCCAGGTAGCAATCCACCAACTCGGCGCCCAGGGTCATCTTCAGGCCCAGCTTGATGAATACGCTGCTCGTTCTCCCCTGCCGAGCACTAGTGGGCGTGGTCTTGAGGCGCATGCGAATCGAGTCGTCGTTCCACGCCTGTGGCAGGTAGGGCGTGTACTCTGCGTCCACGAGCATCAGCATCTCACTCAATGTGCCCTGGTACGAGTTTTCGTCTGTGATCCGGCGCATGCTCACCATTCGCTCTTGGACTCGTTCAAGCATGTAGACCTCGACAACGTCCCAAGGTAGCGCGGGGATTTTGGAGAAGCTGTTTCGCTGACCATCGGATCTGTGGGTCCGCGGGTTGTCGATCATCAGCTGCTGAGTAATGCCGCTCTCTTCCTGCCTCTTAACAATCGTTCCCCATACCCCGCTGTGGGCGCCCATCAGGTCGGCTCGGGTCGGTTCCCGGGAGGTCACGTTCACGATCTGCCATAGAGCGCCCTTGGTGACAGGCTTACCTCGGAGATGTTCGAGCTCTTGCGGAAGGTAAAGCCGGTTTGGCTCCTGCTCATAGTGTTTGAGCAGCATGCGAGAGCGCTGGCCCAACTTGAGAATGACGTTCCAGCAGGTGTCGCTGAGGCCTATCATGAAGTTCAAGATCGGCTTGCCAGACCAATCCGCTCCCTTGGAGCCCTTCATCAGCATCAATTGATGGGCCTTGAAAATTCGCGATGAGTCATCGGTAGCTGGGCGCTGGGCATAGTCTTCGATCGTGTATCGGTCGCCGACCCTCATACACAGCGGCTCGTTGATCCGCGACGGGGCACACATCAGGATGTTGGACGCTGCAATGGCTGATCGATCCATCACTGAAAGACGCTTGTCCTCCGAGAGCATGGCTCTAGTGGCATCCGAGAAGCCCTCGATCTGCCTGTCTAGTATTTCGCCGGTCTTCTTTGCCCTGAAGCATTTCTCGTGCTGCAGTGACATCTGGCTAAGCTTGGCTCTAGATTCGGCGCTCGGGCTCCAGGCCAGGTGGCCCACTACCCCTAGACGGGCAAGCACGTCGATTGTTCGACCGAGGTGGGACAAGTTCGCCGCGTCGGTCTTCGCCGATGCCGGCGTTGACGATGAGACGATCTTTTTCTCAACTTCGTCCAGATGGTGGCGGCGCAACGCCGCAAGAGGCACTGCCTGTCCATGGAGCAGCCGCCATGCGTTCGTAAGAGTCCGCGTAGTCTTGATCTTGCCGTCCAGCGCAGTACGTGCCACCAGGCAGCGAGCGGCAAGCACGTACCCCGCGTCGCATGCTTCAAAGTTCTGGATCAGGCTGCCGAAGCGCACATCGACCATCGTGGTCTTGTAAAGCGACTTGATCTTCCATTTGTCGGCATCGAAGTTGACCTCCGGCCAGCGCTTCTGCATGTCCCGCCGACATTCCTTTGCCAATTCCTGCAATGCCTCGCCGCGGCGAACCAGGTCTAGGTCCGTCATCTGGTTCATCAGGCGGCCCTCTCTCGAGCTCGTTCATGTTCGACTGCTGCCCGCTTCATCTCGCAGATATTTATGACGACTCGGATGCGGTTGGCGATGTGCGAGAAGCTCTTCACCTCGGTCTGGCGCGCCAGACCGCCGCGTCGCGCGGACTCGAGCTCCTCGTTGACCACTTCCAGATTGATCGCGTGGTCCACGTCGTAGCAGGGCTTGAACCGATGACATCCGTAGCAGACGATCGGAGCGAATTGACACGCCCGCCTTCGCCCACATTCGCCCGTGGTTTCATGCCGCACGGAATCCACCGAGGTTGAGACGATCCGCTTATCCGGATCAATTACATCGCTTCGCGACACGAACTGCGTGAAGACGGGGAAGTGCTCCAGGAACGCGGACTCCAGCGAGTCGCTGAGCTCATCGATCGCCCCTTCAAACATGAGGTCCACGTACACCGCAGCAGAGCGATTGGTCGCGTGGAGCAGCACGGCAGCAATGGTGGGCGCCGAGCACCCAGCAATGGCTAGCTGCGTACCCATGGTGTGCCGCAATGCCGTGTGACTTATCTTGGCGCCCGTAAGTGCCTTGAGAGGTGAGACGTACTTGGTGATGAAATTCTGCGAGGTTGGGTGCATCCCCAACCGATCCTTCGTTGCCTGAAACATCCGGGTCCCAATTGCGGGAAACAGAGGCAAGTCACCGATCGTGTAAGGAGTCGAATGGTCCAGGTTCTCACTCAGCGCCACGTTCTTCTCTGCGACCAAGTGAGCTAGCCGCCCGGCCACGGCCTCGCGCTGCTGCGCCAGGATCCTTCCTACTTCCGAGTGAAGCGGAACGGTCGCTCGCGGGGCCTCCGCCGTCCTGGCCTTGGGGATGGTGATGCTGAGGTAGTACTTGTCCACGCCTCCCGCCGTGTCAACGCGCAAATCCTTCAACCGCAGGAGTCGGAATGATTCTGGTCGCGCCACTCGGCTCAACACCAAGCGACTGAATGCATACAGATCCAGGGGCAGCTTGCCCACTTCATAGGCCGCCTCCGTTATGTTGAGGATCTGTACCAGCGTCGCTCGACTCAGTGCACTGGCCAGCACGTTCTTCCGCAGCTGTCCCACCGCCCTTACGTGGTCATCGTCCCCGGAGGAACGGGATCCATTTGGGAAGTCGCCGAGATGCAGTGTTGGATCAAAGATCGCGCCGTTTTGTCGGCGGTCTTTGTAGAAGCGCTTGAGGCCAGCAAGGTATGGTTTCGGGATCGTGTCCTTCACCGCACGGAGTCCCGTCATGAAGTCGGCATCGACCCGCTCGAACACCGGCGACGCGACGCCGCGTTCCTTGCTGATCTGCTCGAATTGGTCTAGGCAGGCCCGAAGCACTTGCTTGACCTGATACGCATCGGACGCAATCGTGATAAGCCTCGCAGTCAGCCGCTTGTCGATGAACTGCTCCTTGAGCGCGAGGAGGAAAGACATGCGGAAGCCCCCCACCAGTTGGGACAGGTCGAAGGAATATTGCTTATCCTCTGCTCGCCTTCCCTTGCCGACGGTCTCAGACATGGTCCAGCGCAGCGGCTCATCGTCGTCCCACTGAGCGATCGCCGGGCCAACGGTTTGTCTTGCCGTGCTCATGCGGTCGCCCCTTGGCCGTTCTTGGCTGCGGCGGCTTCAGCCAGCAGTGACTCCATGTAGTCCTCGACTGTCAGGCTCGAAACATCGATCATCGCCCGCTGTGCATAGAGTGCGGGCATACCGCTCTCTTGAGACCATCCGAAGCGCATCTTCATCAGGTCTGTCACGACGTCAGCCTTCATCGTCTTGGCCTTCGTTGCGTAGAAGAGTGACGCAGCTGTGTGCCTAAGCAAATAGGCGCTGAACTTGTATTTCTCACCCTCGTGATAGGGATCTCGGGGGTCCGTGTTCAAGAGTCCCAGTGCGTCTAGGCCCCTGCCAGCTTGCTTGAACACGTGCGCGATGGTTCCGCGGCTGCCGATCGGACCGCCATGCTCTGCCAAGAACAAGAACCCCTCGGAGCGATTGCGCAGGGTCTTCTCCGTGATAGGCGACCGCTCACTGTCGATGTACTCATGTATCGCCTGCGCCGTGGTTGGCCAGATTGATACGGTGATCAATGAGTTGTAGTTCTGGGTGCTTGCTGCGCCCTTTTGCACTGGCGTACCGGTGCTCACCGCCTTACTGCGCCGTGCAGTGTTGTCCTTGATGACGATGTAGCCTGGCTCCTTTCCGCCAGCCCACTTGAAGTCCGCAAGCCCGATGTTGCCGATCGCTCCGGGTCGCAGCCCCTCGCCAGCCAACAACAACATGGCGCGGTCTCTCAAGGGGTTGCTGCCGACCGTTCCGTCCAGCGCCTTGAAGACGTCACCGGCATGCAAGAACACCGCTGAGTAGATTCGTAGGAAGCGATCGGTTGGCACCGAGCGTATCCGGTGCGGGTGCGCCCCCTTTGTGCCTCCCACCGACTTCTTGAGATCCTTTACGCAAGTCTCAACGGTCCTCCGCAAGGCTTCACTTAGTCCTGACTGAGCCGGCATGCGGGGCTCCAAGACCTTCTCATGAAACCAGGCGAGGTAGTCGGCGACCCCGACGATCTGCTTGACCGCCGTGTTGGGCTGAACCGCCCCTTTTCTGTCCTGAGGTTCCTTGTCCGTCACCGCCGACGCGATGTTCCGCACCGCGTGGTCGGACATCGACTCAATCTCCTTGATCGGTCGGAAGACCAAGTACTTCAACGCCTTCTGCTCGCTCGCGGTCAACCAGCGCCCTTCAAGTGCGCGAGCTGCCAGGTCAATGTCGAACGCATCCGCTAGGCGAACCCAGACTCGCAGCGCCTTGGCGACTACTTGCTTTGTGTGGGGGTTCGTGTACTCCTCGTTCAGGTACAGGGTCCCTGGAACGTGCAGGACCCCCGCAGCCGTTGCGAGGTAGGCCTTTGATCCGTGCGTCTCTAGCTGCATTAAAGTACAAAAAATAGTGCCTTGAACAACATAGTAATCGTCCTGTAAAAAAATACAAGCTGGCAAGGCGTCCTCTTGCGAGATCTCTGTCTGTGCGAGGGGAGAAAGATACAAGATGACGAAATGCGGGTGAGGTTAGCCATACAGGTCGAAGCGGCCACTTTCCTTGGGCAGCTCGGCCGGCGCCAGGTTGACGGTGATGCGCTTGTTGTGCGGAAAGCTGAAGCCGCTTTGCTGC
>LNFM01006910.1_pt1 | contig 29673 bp, 26 predicted proteins | sample 596031 | NCBI WGS metagenome assembly LNFM01 (sample SAMN04254537, study PRJNA301005) | activated carbon metagenome | isolation source: dual media filters at the Ann Arbor, Michigan drinking water treatment plant | place: USA: Ann Arbor
CCACCACCGCCTCCCGATTCGCCAGGCACTCGATATGCGTAATGCCCCGCTCCGCGCAGGCGCGATGCGCCCGGAAATTCAGCTCCCCTTCCGGCGCGGGGCTGATCGCCTCCACCCCGAACATGCCAATCCCCCGGTCCGCCAGCCAATGCACGCTCTCCACCGCCAGCCCCGGAAAGTCGTGCAGGTAGCCGGGTGTGCCGAGCAGTCGGGCGTTCACCCCCATATGGATCAGCACGGTATCCCCCGGCCGTATCTCCTGGCCTGAGTCCGCCAGCGCCGCCTCCATCTCCGCCACCGTCACCGCATGTTTCAGCGGCACATGGGACAGGTCGAGGCAGATCGCCTCCGTGTAGAATTTCTCCAGCGGCACCTGGTCGATGCTGGCCGCCCCCGGCCGCGGGTCGAAATGCACCGGCGCGTCCACATGCGTGCCGGCATGGTCGCTCATCGCCAGGGACAGCGCCTTGCTGCTGAAGGCGAAACCGCCGGCCACCTTCGCCTCCGCATGGTCGTTCCACACCGTCATCACCACCGGCGGGTGGCTGGGGTGGGTCTGGGTGCGGTGGAAGATCTCGCGCGACAGGTCGATGAGTTCCATGCGTCCTACTCCTTCGGGCTGCGCCTTCGTGCTGTGCCGGCGCGCCTTGGCGTGCAGCAGGCGGATCGCCTCCTCCAGCTTGCCCGCGGGCAGCGCGGCGCGGAAGGCGGCATCGCATTCGCGGGCGGCGAGCATCGGCCCTGGTTGCAGGCTTGTGCCCTCCGCCGCGAGGCGCAGCGCCACCTCCCGCCCATCCTGCGTGCCGGCGGCGCGTTTCAACGGGCCGCGGCGGCCAGGACAGCCCGGGCCGGATCGCGCGCACCAAAAGTTGCGCCGACAATCAGGACCGATGCAATTCCGCCCCGAATTCGCCGCAGGACGCCGGCAGGATGCACGCCATGTCCACCCAGCTCGCCACCCGCCTGCCCCCCCTGCCCCAAGGCGCCACGGCGCGCCCGGCGCTGTCCGTCGTCGTGCCCGCCTTCGATGAGGAGGAGGTGCTGCCCGCCTTCCACGCCAGGCTGGTCCCGGTGATGGAGGCGATCGGCCTGCCGTGGGAGGTGGTCTATGTGAATGACGGCTCCCGCGACGGCACGCTCGGCGTCATGCTCGGCCTGCGCGCGGCGGATGCGCGCGTCTCCCTGGTCAATCTCAGCCGCAATTTCGGCAAGGAAATCGCGCTGACCGCGGGGCTGGACCATGCCGCGGCGGACCAGGCGGTGGTGGTGATCGACGCGGATCTGCAAGACCCGCCGGAGGTGATCCCGGACCTCGTCGCCGCCTGGCGTCAGGGCTTCGATGTCGCCTATGCCAGACGGCGCGCGCGGGAAGGCGAGACCTGGCTGAAAAAGGCCACCGCCGCCGGCTTCTACCGGGTGATGAAGCGCATCGGCGGCAAGGTGGACCTGCCCGCCGATACCGGCGATTTCCGGCTGATGAGCCGCCGCGCGCTGGATGCGCTGCTGGCACTGCGCGAACAGCACCGCTTCATGAAGGGGCTGTTCGCCTGGGTCGGCTTCCCCTCCACCCCCGTGCTGTATGACCGTGCGCCGCGCGCCGCCGGACAGACGAAGTGGAACTACTGGAAGCTGTGGAACCTGTCGCTGGAGGGGATCACCGCCTTCACCGTGGGGCCGCTGAAGGTCGCCACCTATCTCGGCCTGCTGACCGCGGTGGTGGCGCTGGTCTATGGCGTGCAGCTGATCATCCGCACCATCCTGTTCGGCAACCCGGTGGCCGGCTACCCCAGCCTGATGGCGGTGGTGCTGTTCCTGGGCGGCGTGCAGCTGATGACGCTGGGCATCATCGGCGAATATCTCGGCCGCATCTTCAATGAGACGAAGCGCCGGCCGCTCTACATCGTGGAACGCTACATCCCCGGGGAGGTCGAACCGCGGCAGCCGATGAGCTGACCTTCGCGCAACTGCCCCATGGGCCGGCACTGCGCATCCGGCACCAGGGGCAGCAGCGCATCCTGCACCGCGGGCAGGAACAGGCGCAGCTCACCCGGCGCCAGCGGCGCCGCGGCCAGCGCCGCGTCCCGGCAGACCGGCGCCTGGCGCCAGCGGGCGACATACATGGTGCTGGCCGGCACGGCGCGTTCGGCGGCCAGGGCCAGCACTTCCAGGGTCAGCGCATGGCTGCCGGCGGCATCGGGCGGGGCCACGCAGGGCCAGCTCGGCAGCAGGGTCAGGGACGTCGCGGTGGCGAATTCGGCGCGCAGGGCCGGCGCATCTATGTGCCAGGCGGGGCGGGCCTGCGCCCAATCGGCAATGGCGGCGCGCAGCGGCGTGGCGTCGGTGAATTGCAGCAGCCCGGCCGCCAGGCACAGCACCGGCCGCACCCGCGCCAGCAGCACCATCCCCGCCAGCAGCAGCGCATAGCCCACCGGCCAGAAGAAGCGGCCGGAGGCGCGGAACTGCTCCAGCATCGCCGGCGGCGGGCCGAGGTCGAGCACGATCCGCTGCCCGAAGCCAATCTGGAAGGATGCCGCCAGCGCCGTCAGCCCCAGCAGCACCAGCGCCAGGCCGGCGTGGTGGCGGAATCGGCGCCAGGCGAAGCGGGGCCGCAGCACCAGCCCGGCCAGCAGCGCCGCCAGCAGCCCGGCGCCGAGCCAATTATACCCCTCCCACCCGCCATGCCCGGTGGCATCGAGCTGCGGTGCCCAGGGCCAGCCGGAAAGCAGCGACCCGGCGGGCCAGATGGGGGAGAGCAGGTTCAGCGCAAACTGCCCATAGCCGCCATCGCCCTGCGCGCCGAGATAGCCGAAGCTCGCCATCACGCCGACCACCGCCGCCAGGCTGGCCGCCACCGCCAGGGCCGGGCCGATGAACGCCTCCCCCCGCAGCAGCCGCGTGGCCGGCACGGCGCCGAGCAGCGCCAGCGTCATCGCCGCCAGATACGGGTGCACCAGCAGCGCCGCCACCTGCAGCCCCCCCGCCGCCAGCCACAGCCCCGGGCCTGGCCGCGTCACCAGCCGCAGATACAGGCCAAGGCCGAGCAGCAGCAGGAAATGCCCGCACAGCGCCGCATGGCCGAATCGCCCGATCCAGGCCGGCATGGAGGCTGCGGCCAGGGCGATGCCCAGCGCCGGCAGCAGCCGCGTTTCCCCGGCGCAGCGCAGGGCGAAGACGGCGGCGATCGGCTGCGCCACCCAGGCCAGGCCGTAGAACAGGCCGACTCCGTGGAACCCCTCCGGCAGCCAGGCCCGCAGCAGCTTCAACGGCAGCACCAAGGCGGGGATGGAATCGGCGAAGGCGGTGTTCAGGCCGCCTTCCTGGGTGTTGAGGTTCAGCGCCAGGGTCGGCGGCCAGCGCCAGGCATCGGCCATCAGGTAGCGCTGCGCCACCATGTGCTGCGCCGCATCCCCGGCCGGGCGCCAGGCCCGCCCCGCTTCCGGGAACAGGAAGTCCAGCGGAAACACCCACAGCGCCAGCCCCAGGCCGAGGGCGAGCGCCGCCAGGTAGGACAAGATCGCGGTCTGGCGGTCGGTCAGCGGGGCGGTCCTCGTCGCAGGCCGCGTCGTCTACCGCAAAGAAGGGGCGGCGGAAATCGCGCCTCAGGCCAGCAAGCTACCGGCCGCCCGAATGGCGCCCCAAAGCAGGCCCCAAAGCAGGCCCCAAAGTAAAAAGGACAGCGCCACTGCCCAAATAATCCCGCGCGCCGGGCTGTCCCGGCCGGTTTCTGGCGGCATCCAGCGGGAACCGACCCGGTTTGGCGGGCGCGGAACGGTCTGGACGTCGGCGCAGGATTGGGGGGCTGGGCACCGCACCGGGTTGTGCATGCGCAATTGTGGCACAACCGGGGCGGGAATTGGCCCTCAAAAGCGGCTGAAGCGTGATTTTTTCGTGGTTTCGCAGGGGTTAGAGGCCTCGCCACAATCCCGCCGCAACCGCGTCGCAAACCCGCCCGGCCGCGCGACTATTTCACGCTGCAAGGGAATGGACCCTGACCTGATCCGCCACCGGCCAAGCGCCCGGAGGGATCAGCCAGGGGTCCGGTCCCACCACACCGACACGGCCGCAAGCCGTATCATGAGGACCCTCCATGCCTGGCCTGGAAGTCGTCCATACCCTGGTCCGAGAGCCGGAGACCTGCGGCTCCCTGTTCAGCTACGCCCCTTCGGTGGCGGAGGCGCAGGCCCCTGTCGTGGCGCCGGCCACGGCCCAATCCATCGCCAAGCGGGCGCTGGACGTGGTTGGCGCGGGGATGCTGCTGCTGGTCTGCCTGCCGGTCTTCCTGGTGATCGCCGCGCTGGTGAAGCTGGATGGCGGCGCGGCCTTCTATGCACATGAACGGGTGGGGCGTGGCGGGCGGCTGTTCGGCTGCCTGAAGTTCCGCTCCATGGTCGCGGACGCCGATCGCCGCCTGGCCGCGCTGCTGGAGCGGGACCCGCAGGCGCGCGCGGAGTGGGAGGCCACCCGCAAGCTGAAGGCGGATCCGCGCGTGACGGCCATCGGCCGCTTCCTGCGCGCCACCTCGCTGGATGAGCTGCCGCAGATCATCAATGTGCTGAAGGGCGAGATGAGCCTGGTCGGCCCCCGCCCGGTGCAGGCGGCGGAGCTTGCCGTGTATTACGGCCCGGCCGCCGCGCATTACATGGCCGTCCGCCCCGGCATCACCGGCCCCTGGCAGGTCAGCGGCCGCAACGACACCTCCTACGCCCAGCGCGTGGCGCTCGATGTCGCCTATGCCCGCCAGCCCTCGGTGCTGAACGACATCCGCATCCTGCTCCGCACCCCGATGGCGGTGCTGGCGCGGCGCGGCGCCTACTGAGGGCGTCCTCCGCGCTTTTCTTTCGCGCCGCCGCGGGGCATATCGCGCCGCAGTACAACCAGGGATCGGCCCGCGGGCCGGTCAGGCAGGAATGGCGCAGTCATGGCCAATTCGGCCGAACATCGCGCCTCCGGCGGGCGGCTTCTCTCCGGCACCTTGTGGAACGCCGCCGGGCGCGGCCTGCCCCTGCTGCTCGCGCTGGCGCTGACGCCGGTTCTCATTGGCCAGATGGGGGTGGATCGCTGGGGGTTGTTCACCCTGGCCCTCGCCCTGGTCGGTGTCTTCGGCGTGTTCGACCTCGGCGTGGGCGCGGCGCTGACCCGCGCACTCTCGGCCCGAATCGGCGCCGGTGAGGTCGAGGGCGCCGCCGAGCTGGCCGGCGCCGCGATCAGCGCGCTCGCCTTGCTCAGCGCCGTCATCGCCGCACTCGCCTTCGCCTTCGTGCCGGCGCTGGTGACCGGCGTGCTGAACACCCCGCCCGAATTGCAGGCGGAAGCCATCACCGCCTTCCGCTGGCTCTGCGCCGCGGCACCGCTGGTGGTGGTGAATGCGGCGCTCTGGGGCACGCTGGCGGCGCATCAGCGCTTCAAGGAAGCCAACCTCGCCGCCATTCCCGTCGCCATCTTCTATTATCTCGGCCCGGTGCTGGTGCTGATGGTGTGGCAGAGCCTGGTCGGCGTGATCCTGGCGCTGCTGGCCTGCCGGCTGGCCAATACGATCTCCTATGCCTGGCTGGCGCGGTGGGACCTGCCGGGGCTGCGCCCCGCCTGGCCGCGCTGGGTGCTGGTCGCGCCGCTGCTGCGGATGGGCGGGTGGATGAGCGCCTCCGGCGTGCTGACCCAGGCGCTGCTCTATGCCGACCGCTTCCTGGTCGGCGCGGTGCTGACACTGGCCGCCGTCGCCTATTATGCCACGCCGCTCGATCTGGTGATGCGCATGTGGATCCTGCCGGTGGCGGTGGCGCAGGCGCTGCTGCCGGCCATGGCCAGCGCCTATCTCTCCCATGCGGACGCAACGGCCGGGCTGCTGCGGCGTGGCGCGCTGCTGGTGATGGCCGCCGTGCTGCCGGCCTGCCTGGTGCTGGTGGTCTGGGGGCCGCAGATCCTGGGGCTCTGGCTCGGCCCGGGATTCGAGGCCGGTGGCGGGCGCGTGCTGCAGATCCTGGCGGTTGGCGTGTTCTTCTCCTGCGCCGCCTTCGCACCCGGTGCGCTGCTGGATGCGATCGGCCGGCCGGATGCCAATGCGAAGTGGCAATTGCTCCAGGCGCTGGTCTTCCTGCCGCTTTCGGCCTTGCTGCTGCTGTCCTCGGGCATCGAGGGTGCGGCCGCCGCCTGGGCGCTGCGCTGCGCCACCGACGTATTCGGCAGGTTGTTCCTGGTGGCCCGCCTTTATCCCGCGGCCGGGCATGCCGCGCGCCAGCTTGCCTGGCCGCTGGCCGCCGGCGGGCTGGGGCTGGCCATCCTGCTGCCCGGGCTGCTGCCGATTCCCCTGGCCTTGCTGGCGCTGGCCGCCTTCACCGCCGCCGCCGCCTTCGCCCTGACCGCGGCGGAGCGCCGCGACGCGCGCGGCCTGCTGCGACGCCCCTGGCGCATCCGCGCCGTCCTGCGCGGAGAAGCCGCATGACGCTCGCCATCAATGCCCGTTTCCTGACCCAGAAGATGAGCGGCGTGCAGCGCTTCTCGCGGGAGGTGGTGACGGCACTCGCCGCCACCGGCCAGCCGATCCGCCTGCTGGCGCCACCCGGCGCGCCCGCCGAATTCGCCGGCCTGCCGGTGGAGCGCATCGGCCGCCGGACCGGCCAGCCCTGGGAACAATTCGACCTGCCCGGCGCGCTGGGCGGGCAGCATCTGCTGAACCTGGGCAATACCGCCCCGCTGAAGCTGGGCGGCGCGCAGACGGTGGTGATCCATGATGCCGGCGTCTTCGACACGCCCGAAAGCTATTCCTTCGCCTTTCGCGCCTGGTATCGCGCCCTGCACTGGACCCTGCCGCGCCGCGGCGCCCGCATCGTCACCGTCTCGGAATTTTCGCGCACACGGCTTTCCCTGCATCTCGGGCTGCCTGCCGCGCGTATAGGTGTGATGGCCGAAGGTGGCGAACATGCGCTGCGCGATGCGGCGGAGCCGGGCGTATTGGCACGCAATGGGCTGGAGCCTGGCCGCTTCGTGCTGGCCGTCGGCACCCGGGCCGCGCACAAGAACCTGGATGCGCTGCGCGATGCGGTGGCGCTGCTGGCCAACCGCGGCATGAAGCTGGCCGTGGCCGGCGCGGCGGATGCCGGGGTGTTCCGCAATGCCGGCGATGTCGATGCCGCCGTGGCGCTCGGCCGGGTCAGCGATGGCGAATTGCGCGCGCTGTATGAAGCGGCGCTGTGTCTCATCTTTCCCTCCCGCTACGAAGGCTTCGGCCTGCCGCCGCTGGAGGCGATGTGGTGCGGCTGCCCGGTTCTGGCCGCCGCCGCCGGCGCGGTGCCGGAAGTGTGTGGCGATGCCGCCTTGTGGTTCGACCCGGAAGGCCCGAACACACCCGCCACCGCTCTGGCCCGGCTGCTGGATGACCCCTTCCTGGCCGAGCATCTGCGCTTCGCCGGCCGTGCCCGTGCCGCCACCTTCTCCTGGCCAGCCGCGGCGGACCGGCTGCTTGGCCTGCTGGAGCTTCAATGAAGACCGCCATCATCCATGAGTGGCTGGACAGCTACGCCGGCTCCGAACGGGTGCTGGAGCAGTTGTTCGCCATCTTCCCCGATGCCGACCTGCATGTGGTCTGCGACTTCCTGCCGGAGGCGGAGCGCGGCTTCCTGGGCGGCCGCGTGCCGCGCACCTCCTTCATCCAGCGCCTGCCGCGGGCACGGCAATGGTTCCGCTACTATCTCGGGTTGATGCCGATCGCAGTGGAGCAATTCGACCTTTCCGGCTACGATCTGGTTGTGTCTTCCTCCCATGCCGTCGCCAAGGGGGTGCTGACAGGTCCGGGGACGCTGCATGTCAGCTACGTCCACAGCCCGATGCGCTACGCCTGGGACCTCCAGCACCAGTATCTGCGCCAGGCGCGCATGGATCGCGGCGTGAAGGGCGCGCTGACGCGCTGGCTGCTGTCGCGCATGCGGGCATGGGACTTCGCCTCCGGCGCGCGGCCCGACGTCATCGCCGCCAACAGCACCTGGATCGCCGGGCGCATCCGCAAATCCTGGCGGCGGGACAGCGTGGTGGTGCACCCGCCGGTGGACCTCGATGGCTTCCCCTTCCAGGCCGACAAGGGCGCCGACTACGTCGTGGCCTCCCGCCTCGTGCCCTATAAGCGCATCGACCTGATCGCCGCGGCGTTCCGCCAGATGCCGGATAAGCGCCTGGTCATCGCCGGCGACGGGCCGGAGATGGGGCGGGTGCGCGAAGCGGCGGGCAATGCGGACAACATCACCCTGCGCGGCCGTGTCAGCCAGCCCGATCTCGTCGCCATGCTGGCCTCCGCCCGCGCCTTCGTCTTCGCGGCGGAGGAGGATTTCGGCATCGGCATGGTGGAAGCCCAGGCCTGTGGCACGCCGCTGATCGCCTATGGCCGCGGCGGCGCCACGGACATCGTGCAGCCCGACATCACGGGCGTGCTGTTCCCGCACCAGACCCCGGAGAGCCTCATCCAAGCCGTGACCCGATTCGAGACCCTTGCGATCGCGCCCGAAGACTGCCGCGCCAATGCGCAGCGCTTCTCCCGCGCCGCCTTCCGCGACCGCATGCAGGCGGTGGTGCGGGATGCGCTGGTGGCGCGCGGGATGGCCGCATGACGCTCCGCTTCAGCCTGGTCCTGGCAACCCGCGGCCGCACCACCGAGCTGGTGGAATTCCTCGACAGCGTCGTGCTCCAGGGCCGCGACGATGTCGAGGTGATCGTGGTGGACCAGAACGAGGATGGCCGCCTGGCACCGCTGATCGCGCCCTATGCGGACCGGCTGCGGCTGACGCATCTGCGATCCTCCATCGCGCGCGCCAACCATGCCCGCAACCTCGGCCTGCGCCAGGCGCGCGGCACGCTGGTGAGCTTCCCGGATGATGATTGCCTGTACCCGGCCGGGCTGCTGGCGCGCGTCGATGCCACCTTCGCGGCCGACCCGACGCTCGCGATCCTGACCGGGCCGGCGGAGAACCCCGAAGGCGGCCTCGGCTCCGGCCGCTGGCGGCAGGAAGGCGGGGCGATCACCGCCGCCAATGCCTGGACCAGCGTCATCGAGTTCAACCTGTGGCTGCCGCGCGAATTGGCGCTGCGGCTGGGCGGCTATGACGAGACGATGGGGCCGGGCACGACGCTGGGCTCGGCGGAGGGCAACGACCTGGTGCTGCGTGCCGTCACCGTCGGCCACAAGGCGATCTACGATCCCGGCCTGCGGATCATCCACCCCGACAAGCGGCTGTCGGAGGTGGCGGTGGCGCGGGCCTGGCTGTACGGCAACGGCCTGGGCTTCGCGCTGCGGCGCCATTCGGTGCCGGCCAGCGTCTGGGCGCCCTTCGCCATCCGCCCGCTGGGCGGCGTGGTGGTCAGCCTGTTGCGGCTGCGGCCGCGGGATGCGGCCTATTACGGCATGACCTTCCTCGGCCGGTTGCGCGGTTATATCCGCCCCGATGCCACGGCCGGGCGCATCCGCCCTGCCATCCAGGGCCAGACCGTGGACCCCGCCTGATGCGCCTGGCGATCGGCATCGCGACCCGCGGTCGCGCCGCCATATTGGGCGAGGTCCTGGCCGAGATCACGCGCCAGACCCGCGCGGCGGATCGCGTGCTGGTCTGCCATGTGACCGCGGAGGACGTGGCCGGCCTGCCGGCGCGCTTTCCGCAGGTGCAGTTCATGGCCAGCCCCGCCGGCCTGCCGCGCCAGCGCAATGCCATCCTGGATGCCTGCACGGATTGCGATGCGGTGCTGTTCCTGGATGATGATTTCCTGCCGGCGCCGGACTACCTGGCGGTGACCGCCCGGGTGCTGGACATGCATCCCGATTGCGTCGTCACCACCGGCACCGTGATCGCGGATGGCGCGAAGGGGCCGGGGCTTTCGGTGGCGGAAGGCCGCGCCCTGCTGGCGGCCGATGCGCCGCCCGCCGATGCGCTGGCGGTCGCGCCGCATTTCAACGGCTATGGCTGCAACATGGCCTTCCGCCTGGCCCCGCTGCGCGCGCATGGCATCCGGGTGGATGAGGCGCTGCCGCTTTATGGCTGGTACGAGGATATCGACGTGACGCGCGCACTCGGCCGGCATGGGTCGATCCTGCGGCTGGCCGGCGCGCGCGGCGTGCATCTGGGCAGCAAGTCCGGGCGCGTCTCCGGGCTGCGGCTGGGCTACAGCCAGGTGGCGAACCCGGTCTACCTGGCGCGCAAGGGCACCTTCCCCTGGAGCCATGCCATCCCCTCCGCCGCGCGGCATACCGCGATGAATGCGCTGCGGTCGCTGGCGCCGGAGCCGCATGTGGACCGCTTCGGGCGCCTGCGCGGCAATCTGATGGCGCTGGCCGATCTGCTGCGCGGCCGGGCGCATCCCATGCGGATACTGGATCTGTGATGCAGGACGCCTTCTTCATCCTGTCGAAGCTGGTCTGGGCGCTGCTGCGGCCGAACACGCTGGCCCTGGCCCTGGCGGTGCTGGGGCTGGCGCTGGTCTGGCGTGGGCACCGCTTCGGGCGCTGGCCGCTGACCTTGGGGCTGGCCTGGTATGTCGCCGTGTTCTGCCTGCCGGTCGCTGCCCTGCTGACCCTGCCGCTGGAGAACCGCTTCCCGCGCCCGGCAACGCCGCCGGCGCAGGTCACCGGCATCATCGTGCTGGGCGGCGCGGTGGAACAGCGCCTGACGGAAGCGCGCGGCATCCCCGCGCTGAACGGGGCGGCGGAACGGATGACGGAGGGCGTGGCCCTCGCGCTGCGCCATCCGGAAGCCCGGCTGGTCTTCAGCGGCGGCACCGCCGCCATCGACCAGACCGGTCCGACGGAGGCGGAGACGGCGCGCATGCTGTTCACCAATCTCGGCCTGCCCGCGAACCGGCTGGTGCTGGAGAATGAAAGCCGCAACACGCATGAGAATGCGGTCTTCACCCACCGCCTGCTGGCCCCGCGGCCCGGCGAGACCTGGCTGCTGGTGACCTCCGCCAGCCACATGCCGCGCAGCATGGGCGTGTTCCGCGCGGCGGGCTGGACCGTCACGCCCTGGCCGGTGAACTACACCACCGGCGACGACCCGGCACTGTGGTGGGACAACCCCTTCCCCACCAAGCTGAACCAGGCCGAATGGGCGCTGCGCGAATGGGTGGGGCTTACGGTCTATCGGCTGACCGGGCGGACGGGGGCGTGGTTTCCGGGGCCGTGAGGCTCCGGCGGCACCGTCACGGCGCCGCAGCCTCCCGCACCCGGTAGATCTCCACCGGCCCGCGCCGTTCGGCCACCGTCGCCGCCAGCTCATACCCCGCCGCCACCGTCGCCATCACCTGCGCCGCGGCGGCCGGGCGCATGGTCTGCATCCAGGCGCGGTCCACCACGATGACGCGCGGGCGGGCGGCGAGGACGCGGTCCAGCTCGGCTTCCGTGCTGGTATCCGACAGATCCTCGAAGAAGCCGGTCAGATGCGGTGGGAAGGGAAAGCGGGTGGCGATGCGGACACCGGCGATGACGTAGACGCTGGCGTGGTAGTTGGCGATGAAGGCGTCGCCGCCCGGCCCCGCCGCCGCGGCCACCGCCGCCGCCACCTCTCGCACCGGGTCGCCGTGCATCAGCCCGGGGCCGCGTTCCAGCCTCTCGCGCATCTCCGGCACCCAGCCCTGCAGGGCCAGCACCAGCACCATGCCGCCCAGCACCGGCCGCACGAATCCGGGCCGCGCCACCCGCTGGGCCAGGTGCCAGCTGCCGATGGCGGCGAGCAGGGAGAGCGCCGGCAGCCACAGAAGAAAGTAATGCGCGAAGAAGAAGCCCGGCCCGGCGATCGCCAGGCTGTCCGTGGCGAACCAGGCCAGGGCCACCACCGTCAGCAGCGCCGCCGGGCCGCGCGGCCGCCACAGGGCCAGCGCCACCAGGGCGGCGAGGAACAGCAGGGTGAGCTGCACCGCCGCCGCGCCGATCCGCCGCACCGCCTCCGCCGCCTCGATCCGTTCCATGGAATACCGGAAGGGCGCCAGGATGGAGCCATCCAGATAGTCCGCCAGCCAGCCCTGCGCCCAATAGACCAGCATGAAGGCCAGGAACGGCGTGGCGCACAGCCCGGCATAGGCGGCCGCCATGGCCAGCGCCCGCCGCCAGGGCAGCACGCGGCGCCACAGGGCGGGGCCGAGCAGCACGGCGAAGGCCAGGCAGCCCGCCGGCACCGCCACCTGCTTCACCACCAGCGCCCAACCCACCAGCAACCCCATGGCGACCAGCGCGCCCCAGCCCGGCGCACGCGGCACCGGCCCCATGGCCCGGACCGCGCCATGGGTGGCGATCGCCATGGCCGTGGTGACGAAGGGCGCGATCAGCAATTCGGTATTGGTGCACAAGCCGCTCAGCAGCAGCGTATGCGCGGCATAGGCGATGGCCGAGGCCACGCCGATGCTGCGCGGCGCGCCCGCGGCCCGCACCAGGCCGAACAAGGCGAAGCCGGTGGCGATGACGCAGAGCAGGCCGAGCAGCCGCACCGCCTCCACCGACACGCCAAAGGCCAGGAAGGCGAGGGCGAACATCGCCGGCGCGCCGATCGGGTGCATGTCCCAGGCGGCGACCAGCGGCCAGCCGCCGTGGAGCCATTCGCGGGCCTGCACCATGTACAGCCCCTCATCCGTATCGACCACGGCGGGGACGAAGCTGGTCAGCCGCAGCAGCACGGCGGCGGCCAGGATCAGCAACAGGCTCGCCGCATCCGCCCAGCGGGGCGGGGCGGGGCGGGTGGGGGTCATCAGGATCTGGCCGTCTGGCATGGCGTCTCACGCGGGCGTGAAGGGCCCGCGCGCCACCCATCCCAAAGGCAGCGCGCGGATGCAACCCGCTTTCCGCGCCAGAATGCCCCCGTTCCGTGGCTTTCGCCGGGCAGTCCGGGGGCGGCCTGCCTAATTCTCGGGCTGGAAGCCGCTTTCCCGGACGATCGTCGCGTATTCGTCGCGCTCCCGCCGGATCAGGTCGGCGAAGGCCTGCGGGCTGGCGGAGACGGTCGGCAGGTATTCCAGCCGGTCCAGCGCCGCCACCATGTCCGGCATCCGCGCCACCTGGGTGATGGCGGCGTGCAGCCCATTGACGATGGCCGCCGGCGTCCTGGGCGGCAGGGCCACGCCGAACCACTCATCCTTGGTCAGCGTCGGGTAGCCCAGCTCGGCGAAGGTCGGCAGGTCCGGGTAGCGCGGATTGCGCTGGGCGGAGGAGATCGCCAGCATCCGCGCGCCGGTGCCATGCTGCGGCGAGATGTCGCCCAGCACGCCGACGAACAGCGGCAGCCGCCCGCCGATCAGATCCTGCATGGCCGGCGCGGCACCGCGATAGGGCACATGCGTCATCGGCACGCCCACCGCCTTGCCGAGCATCACCCCCAGGAAATGCGGCGCGGAGCCGGCGGCCGGCGAGGCGAAGGGCACCTCCCCGGGCTGCGCCTTCAGCCAGGCGACCAGTTCCGGGAAGGTCCGCGCCGGATGCGTGGCGGGCACCGCGGCGGCGAAGGGGAAGGAACAGACGGTGGAGACCGGGGACAGATCCGTCAGCGCATCGTAGCGCACCTCCCGCGGGAAGACGTGCGGCTGCAAGGTGAGCATGGAGGCCGGCGTCTGCAGGTAGATGCTGCCATCCGTCTCACCGGCCTTCACCGCCTCCACCGCAATGCGCCCGGCAGCGCCGACGCGGCCCTCCACGATGATGTTCGGCGCGTAGACGCCGCGCAGCTTGTCGGCATAAAGCCGCGCCACGATGTCCGACGACCCGCCGGCCGGAAAGCCGACGATGGCGCGGACGGGGCGGTTGAGGGTCTGGGCGAAGGCGGGGGCAGCCAGCCCGGTGAGTGCGGCGGCGCCAAGGCCCAATACGCCTCGGCGGGGAATGGTCAGGCTCATTTTGGTCTCTCCTCCTGCGGCGTCATTGCGCCTATATTTTCGAATATATGCCCGGTTGGTCGCCTGGGACCAACGGATATTCAGCCGAAGGCCGCTATCACCTCCGGCGGGATCGGCACGCCACGAATGCGCGCCGGGTCGTCCGGATGGCGACCGGCCCAGACGCGCGTCTCGAAGCCTTCCACCGCCAGGGCGCCATCCTCCCGCAGCAGGCGGTGGGTGACGTCGAAGGAGGATCGGCGGAAGGCGGTGACCTGGGTTTCCACCACCACCTCGTCACCGAAGACGCAGGGGATGGAAAATCTGGCGCGGGTGTCCACCATCGGGATGCCGACGACGCCATGCGCCGCGGCCCAGGCGATCTGCTTCATCCCGAGCGCCTGCTGGAACAGCGCGGCGGTGCAGGCGTCGAAATAGGCGAAGTAGCGCGGGTAGAAGACGATGCCGGCGGCATCGCAATCGCCCCATTCGATGGTCAGCGGGCGGCGGCCCACCAGGCCGGGCGGGGGCGTCAGCATCAGGCGGCCTCGATCAGCAGTGCAATGCCCTGCCCGCCGCCGATGCAGGCGGAGGCGATGCCGTAGCGCCCGCCGCGCAGCCGCAGCGCGCGGGCGCAGGTCACGGCGAGGCGGATGCCGGTGGCGGCCAGCGGATGGCCCAGCGCGATGGCGCCGCCATGCACGTTCAGCTTCGCCTCATCCAACCCAAGCTCCCGCGCACAGGCCATCACCTGCGCGCCGAAGGCCTCGTTGATTTCCACCAGGTCGATCTGGTCGAGCGTCAGGCCCGTGCGCTCCAGCAGCGCGCGGATCGCGGGCACGGGACCGATGCCCATGATCTCCGGCGGGCAGCCCACGGCGGCGGCGGCCACCAGCCGGGCCAGGGGTTTCCCGGCCCGCGCATGGGCGCCGTCGCAGACCAGCGCGGCAGCGGCACCATCGACCACGGCGGAGGAATTGCCGCCGGTCTGCACGCCGCCAAAGGCCGGGCGGATCCTGGCCAAGGCCTCCACCGGGGATGGGCGCGGATGCGTATCCGCATGCAGCTCCGCCACCTTCCGCGGCAGGGTGATGCCGCGGTCGCGCAATCCCTCCCGCGTGAAGGTCGTGCTGGTGATGGTCAGCACTTCCTCGTCGAAGAAACCTGCCTCGCGTGCCGCCAAAGCGCGTTCGAAGGATCGCGCGGCATAGGCATCCACCTCGGCGCGCGAAATGCCGTGGCGCTTCGCCAGTTCCTCCGCCGTGCCGCCCATGGACAGGCCGCAGGCCGGGTCGTCCAGCGCTTCCCACAGGAAATCCTTGAACTCCACCGGGGCGCCGAGGTCGAAGCCGGTGCGGTGGGTATAGGCGGCGATCGGGTTGCGGCTCATGCTTTCCGCACCGGCGCACAGCGACACGCCGGCACCCTGGCGCTCCACCGCATTGGCGCCCTGCACCAGCGCCTCGATCCCCGTGCCGCAGACGCGCTGCACCAGCAGCGCCGGCACTTCCATCCGCACGCCCGCATACAGGCCGATATGGCGCGGCAGCATATAGGCATCGAAGCTCGCCTGGGCGACGGAGCCGGCGGCGACATGGCCGATGGCCGCCGCGTCGATTCCCGCCTTGGCGATGGCGCCCCGCGCCGCGGCAATGCCAAGGTCGATCGGGGAGATCTTGCCCAGCACGCCGCCCAGATCGGCGAAGGGGGTGCGGGCGCCGGCGAGCAGCCAGGCATCCTTCCACTCGGTGTGCAGCGTGGTCATGCCGTGATCTCCGCGAGTCCAATGATGTCCGGCCCGGGCGGGTCGGCGTAGAGTTGCTCCACCAGCGCCGCGCGCTGCGCCAGCACGGCGCGCTGGTTGATCGAGCCCTTGTCGGTGATCTCCCCCGCATCCAGCGACAGCGGCGCATGCAGCAGCACGGCGCGGGCGATGCGGTTGGAACTGCCGGTGGCGGTCTCCGCCAGCCGCGCCAGGCCTTCCGCCAGCCGCGCCGGCAGGTCCGCCACGCCGGCACAGGCCTCGCGTTCCGGCAGCAGGATGGCGGCCAGGCTGTCGCGGTCCTGGCCGGCGATCACCGCATCCTTCACATAAGGCGCCAGCGCCGCGACCAGCTTCGCGCGCAGCGGGCCGACGCTGACCCAGGTGCCGGTCGCCATCTTGAAATCCTCGGTGATCCGGCCGTCGAAGCGGAAGCCCTTGTAGAGATCCGAAGGGTCGAGCGGCACCAGCGCATCACCGAAGCGGTAGAAGCCTTCCTCATCGAAGGCCGCGGCGGTGGCCTCCGGATTGCGCCAATAGCCTGGCGTGATGGAGGGCCCCTTCACCCGGGCCTCCAGCTTGCCCGCCACCGGCGCCAGCTTCAGCGCGACGCCCAGCGCCGGCAGGCCGACCGCGCCCGATTCGGAATATCCCTCGCGCACCACCAGGCAGAAGGGTGCGGTTTCCGTGGCGCCGAGGCCGGTGAACATCGGGATGTGCTGCCCGCGCTCACTCAGCGCCAGCGCATCGAGGGCGTTCCAGATGTGCTGCGGCAGGCCGGCGGCGGAGTAGAACATCATGTGGAGTTTCGCGAAGAAGCGCCGGCGCAGCGCGGCATCCTGCGTCAGATGGTGCACCAGCTCCTCGAACCCGCGCGGCACGTTGAAATGGATGCTGGTGGAAATCTCACCCAGGTTGCGCAGCGTCTCGGCGTAGCCGCCGGGCACCGGCTTGCCGTCATCCATGTAGAAGCTGCCGCCATTGTACAGCGCCAGGCCCACATTGTGGTTGCCGCCGAAGGTGTGGTGCCAGGGCAGCCAATCCAGCAACACCGGCGGGTCCTCCGCCAGGAAGGGAAACGCCTCCCGCAGCATCTGCTGGTTCGAACAGATCATGCGGTGGGTATTGATCACGCCCTTGGGCTGGCCGGTGGAACCCGAGGTGAACAGGATTTTCGCCACATCGTCCGGCTGCACGGCGGCGGCGGCGGCGGCCACGGCGGGTGTTGGCGTGGTGGCCAGCAGGGCGGGCATCTGCGCGCCGGTCAGCACCTCCGTCCCCGCCGGCACGGCGGCGGCGATGGCCTCGGCAAAGCGCGCGCCGTCATTGGCGAAGACCAGCCCCGGCGTCAGCAGCGCCAGGCAGGCGCGCAGCTTGGCGAAATCCCGCGCCAGAAGCGAATAGGCGGGCGAGACCGGCGCCACCGGCACGCCGACATGCATCGCCGCCAGCATCAGCATCGCCTGGTCCAGGCAATTGCCGGACAGGAACACCAGCGGCCGCTCCGCCGACAGGCCGCGGTCCAGCAGCGCCTGGCCCAGCGCCTGCACCGCCTGCCACATCTGCCCGTAGCTGATGCGCCGCCAATCGCCACCCAGGGCCGCATCGCGGCGCGCGATCAGCGTGCGGTCGGGCGCGGTGGCGGCATGCTGCGCCAGGCGCTCCGTCAGGCTGCGCGGATAGGCCCCCAGCGGCGACTGCGGCGTGATCAGCAGCGCGCCATCGGCGCGGCGCGCGATCTGCACAGGGGCGGCGCCCCACGGTTTGCGGGCAGCGAACATGGTATCCTCCCGCGCCGAGGGCCGGCGTCCGGATTGTTATGTACTATAATAGTATGCCTTGCGCCCTCTTCCAAGCGGGAAGTGAAATCCTGTAAGGCAGCGCCATGGCCCAGCCCCGCCGCCTGTCCGCCGACACCCGCCCGGTGCCGGAGCAGCCCGACCTCTCGCCCCTCGACGACAAGCTCGGCTTCTGGCTGCGCCTGGCGCAGCAGGCCAGCTTCGATGCCCTGCATCGCGGCCTGGGTCCGCTCGGCCTGACACCCGGCCGGCTGGGCGTGCTGCTGCTGCTGGAGGCCAATCCGGATATCCGCCAGAGCCTGCTGGCAGAGGCGCTGCATATCAAGCCCTCCAACCTCACCGTGCTGCTGGCGGCACTGGAGCAGGAAGGGCTGATCCGCCGGACGGAGGAGGAGGGCAACCGCCGCGCCAATTGCCTGCGCCTGACCCCGTCCGGCCGCGCGCTGCTGCGGAAGGGGGAGGCTGCGGAGGTTGAGGCGGAGCGCCATCTGGCCGAAGGGCTGAGCCCCGCCGAACGCCGCGCCCTGCTGGCCGCGCTGCGTCGAATCGCCCGATCCTGATCGCTTGCCCCGCCAGCGGGCACGCCTTATTGTTATGAACCATAACCAATAGGGGGACGCCGATGTCTGAAGCGCCGATGTCCGACGCGCCGATGTCCGATGCGCCGATGTCCGATGCGCCGGTGAGCCTGGAACTGCGCGACCGCGTCGCCTGGATCGGCCTGAACCGCCCCGCCAAGCGCAACGCCGTCAATGATGCGCTGCTGGCCGCGCTGGATGCGGCGGTGGCGGAGGCGCAAGGCCAGGCGCGCGCCATGGTGGTGTTCGGCCATGGCCCCTGCTTCTGCGCCGGCCTCGACCTGTCCGAACACGGCGCCCGCAGCGCGGAGGCGGTGTTGCCGCATCCGCACCGGCCGCATCCCGGCCATCGCCGCGATCCATGGCGCCTGCGTCGGCGGCGGGCTGGAACTGGCCAGCGCCTGCCACATCCGCGTGGCCGACAGCACGGCGCTGTTCGCGCTGCCCGAAGGCACGCGCGGCATCTTCGTGGGCGGCGGCGCCAGCGTGCACCTGGCGCGCATCCTGGGCGCCCCGCGCATGATGGACATGATGCTGACCGGCAGGGCGCTGGATGCCGCGGCCGCCGAGCGTGCCGGGCTGGTCACCTACCTCACGGAGGCCGGCGGCGCCCCCGCCCAGGCCGGGCTGCTGGCCGCGAAGGTCGCCGCGATGGCGCCGCTGACCGTGCTCGGCGTGCTGCAGGCCCTGCCCCGCATCCAGGACATGGCGGAGGAGGATGGCCTGTTCGTCGAGAGCATGATGGCCGCCCTGGCCCAGACCGGGCCGGAGGCGCAGGCTGGCCTTGCCGCCTTCCTAGAAAAGCGGGCCGCCAAGGCGGGGGAGAGCTGAGATGGATTTCTCGCATGCATCGGCCGTGGTCACCGGCGGCGGCTCCGGCCTCGGCGCCGCGACGGCGGAGGCGCTGGCGCGGGCCGGCGCCAAGGTCGTGGTGCTCGACCTGAACCGGGACGCCGCGGAAGCCGTGGCAGCCCGCATCGGCGGCGTCGCGGTGGTGGGCGACGTGGCGGAGGAAGCGCCGATGGCCGCGGCGGTGGAAGCCGCCGCCGCGCTCGCCCCGCTGCGCCTGGCCGTGGCCTGCGCCGGCATCGCGCCGGCCGGCCGCGTCGCCGGCCGCCAGGGGCCGCACGACCTGGCGCTGTTCGAGCGGGTGATGCGGGTGAACCTTGTCGGCACCTTCAACCTGCTGCGCCTGGCCGCGGCGCGCATGACCACCAATGAACCCCTGGCGGATGGCCAGCGCGGCCTGGTCGTCGCCACCGCCTCCATCGCCGCCTTCGAGGGCCAGATCGGCCAATGCGCCTATGCGGCCTCCAAGGGCGGCGTGGTGGCGCTGACCCTGCCCGCGGCGCGGGAGCTGGCGCGATTCGGCGTGCGGGTGATGACGCTGGCGCCGGGGCTGATCCATACGCCGCTGATGGACACGCTGACGCCGGAGGCGCGCGAGAGCCTCGGCAGGATGCCGCTGTTCCCCGCCCGGCTCGGGAAGCCCGAGGAATACGCTGCGATGGTGCTGGCGATCGCGGCGAACCCGCTGCTGAATGGGGAGACGATCCGCCTGGACGGGGCGCTGCGCCTGCCGCCGGCCTGATCCGGCGGCCAGTTCAAATCCCCCCCCACCTGGCCTATCCTGCCCCCGGGCGCCGCCGCGCCGGAAGCGGGAGCGGGTGTGAAAGACATCATCATCTTCGGGACGGGCCCGATCGCGGAGCTGGCCGAGCTGTACTTCCGGGAGGATGCGGGCCGCCGCGTCGCCGGCTTCACCGTGGATGCCGCCTATGCCACCGAGCCAGGCTTCGGCGGCCTGCCGCTGGTGGCCTTCGAGGAGATCGAGGCCCGCTTCCCCCCCGCCGAATTCGATGTCTTCGTGGCGCTGGCCTACACGAAGCTGAACCGCCTGCGGCGGGAGAAGGTGGATGCCGCCGCGGCCCGCGGCTACGGCATCGCGCATTACGTCAGCAGCCACGCCACGCGCTTCTCCACCTTCGCCCCGGCCGAGAACCAGTTCATCCTGGAGGACAACACCCTCCAGCCCTTCGCCCGCATCGGCCGCAACGTCACGCTGTGGTCCGGCAACCATATCGGCCACCACAGCGAGATCGCGGAGGATGTGTTCATCGCCTCCCATGTCGTCGTCTCGGGCGGCGTGAAGATCGGGCCGCGCAGCTTCATCGGCGTCAACGTCACCATCCGGGACCATGTGACGATCGGGGCGGATTGCGTGATCGGTGCGGGCGCGCGGGTGCTGGCGGATGTGCCGGATGGCTCCGTCATGGCGCCGGGCGGGACGGAGATCTCGAAAGTGCCGAGCAGCCGGCTGAAGCGGATCTGAACGGCATGCCCCGCATCGCCTATCGCTGCCCGATGACGCGCGAAGCCCTTGCGGCGGGACCGGAAGGGCTGGCCCGGCCGGATGGCTCGCTCTATCGCTTCCTGCCGGGAAGCGTGGTCCCCAACTTCCTGGACCTCGCCGCCGCGGGGGCAGGCCAGCGGACCAGCCTCGGCATGTACGACACCGCCAGCGCGACCGCGATCTACCGCAACTTTCTCGATTGGCTGTTCGCCACCTTCGGGGAGGATGAGGCAGCCTGGCGCCAGGCGATGGTCGCGCGGCTTTCGCTTCGGCCGGGCGACGCGGTGCTGGTGACGGGCTGCGGGCTCGGCGACGATATTCCCCCCATGCTGCAGGCGGTTGGCCCGGCAGGCGAGGTGCATGCACAGGACCTGTCGCCCGCCATGGTGCAGGCGGCCGTGACCCAGTGGGCAGAGGCCGGCGGCCCGCAACCCCGCTTTTCCGTGGGCGATGCCGCGCGGCTGCCCTTCGCGGATGGCGTCTTCGACGCGGCCTTCCACTTCGGCGGCATCAACCTGTTCGACGACATCTCGGGCGGCATCGCCGAGATGGCGCGCGTGGTGCGCCCGGGCGGGCGCGTGGTCTTCGGGGATGAGGGCGTGGCGCCCTGGCTGCGGGACACGGATTTTGGGCGCATGGTCGTGACCAATATCCCCCTCTGGGGCCGCGAGGCCCCGATCGACCTGCTGCCGCCCACGGCGCGGCAGGTTTCACTCGATTGGGTGCTCGGCAACTGCTTCTGGGTGATCGGCTTCGCCGTCGGCGAGGACCTGCCGCATCTCGACCCGCATGTGCCGCATCAGGGGCGGCGCGGCGGCAGCATGTGGAGCCGCTACCATGGCAGGCTGGAGGGCGTGACGCCGGAGACCCGGGTGCGGGTCGAACAGGCCGCCGGCGCGGCTGGGCTGTCGGTGCATGACTGGCTGGAAGCGGCGCTGAAGGCGCGGCTGGCGCAGGGCGGATAGGGCCGGCGACCCCCCGGGGTCAGTCTTCCAGCACGGCGATGCCGAAGCCGGTGCGACCATAGCCGACGCCGTTGTACAGCATGTAGCGATGTCCGGCATGGTCGAAGACCGCCGGATAGCTGCGGGTGCCCCGCTCCCAATCCTCCTCTGGCGTCGCGAAGCCGATCGCGCCATCCGCCCGCTGCCAGGTGACGCCATCGGCCGAATGCGCGTAGCCCAGCGCGTAGCCTTCCAGTCGGCGGCAGTACCAGAGATGCCAGCCAGCGGCATCACGCAGCACGCAGGGCCGCGACAGCGCCCATTCTTCATCCTCGCCATGGTCGAGCGCGAGCCGCGCGTCACGCCGCCAGGTCACGCCGTCATCCTGCGACACGGCGCGGCGTATCGGGTGGTCGATGGCGCGGCCGCCGCGCGGTGGGCATTGATGGGTGCCGTACCAGACCGACAGGCCCGCCCCCTCCCGCAGCAACCAGGGATAGCCGAGGCTCAGCGGGTCCGTCGCATCCCGGTCGAGCGCCGGGGCGAAGGACGGGCGGTGCAGGCGGGCCTCCCCCGGCGCGGCACGGGCACGGCCGATGGCGGTCCGGAAGGGGACGGAGCGCCCGAGGCTCCAGCCCAGGAACCAGCAATCCAGCCCGCCATCCGGATGCCACCCCACCCAGCCGACCGAGGCGCCCGCATCGTCGAAGGCGCCGGCCGGGCCGGGTTCGAGCCAGGGGCCGCGCGGCGGGCCCAGCTTCTCGAAACCCATGGGCCGCAGGGCGAGGTCGAGCGACCAGATGCAGGACCGCCCCTGCGTATCGCGCGGGGAGAAGAAGATCCGCATTCTGCCATCCGGCATGGCGAGCGGCGTCGGGTAGGCGGCATGGGTCGCGTGGCTCGCGGCCTCCCCCGCCGCGACATGCACATGCCCCAGCGCGCGCCAGCGCTGGCGTTCAGCCACGGGAGCCAGGCGCATGGCGCTGGATCAGGGTGAATTCCCACAGCCCGTAATCCTGCAGGACCGCGGCGTGCCGGCCATGGCGGGCGATCATCGCCGCCAGCATCGCCGCAGGGTCGGCATAATGCAGATCCGCCCGGCGGCGATCGGGGTCGCTGTTCAGGCTGAGCATGTTGAAGGCGAAGCCGCGGCGCGACGACCGGGCCAGCCCCTCGATCACAGCATCCACATAGCCCTGCCAGGCGGCCGGATCGGCGCCACGGATGACGTTGAGGATGCCGCTGGCAATGGCGTAATCCGCAGCTTCGGAGCTTTCGGCGCCGAGGAAGAAGGCGCGATCCGGTCCTTCGCCATGCAGCCGGCGCGCTTCCTCCACCATGGCAGGGGCGACATCGAGGCCGATATAGCGGCCGCGATGGCCATGGGCGCGAAGGAAGGGCAGGAAATCGCCATAGCCGCAGCCCAGGTCGAGGATCGAGGCATCCGGATCCCCCTCGACCAAGCGAAGGAACTGGCGGTGGCGCAGACGCTGGCCTTCCCCATCCTTCCAGTCCACCCCCTTCGCGGTGGGGCCGTGCGTCGCCAGGGCCTGCTCGTAATGGGCCGTGACGGCATCCAGGATCGGGTCGCGCATCAGGGCCGGGCCTGGCCAAGACGGGCGGCGCGGCGGGCGCGCCAGGCATCGGTGCTGGGCGCGGGTTGGTAGTCCAGGCCGAGCCGGCGGCGCAGCAGGGGGTCCAGACCCGGCCGATCCCGGAACGCCACCTGCTGTGCCAGCAGCGGGATGCCGTGCAGGGTGTTGATGGCCCGACGCGGCCGGGTGCCACGATTCACGCCGCCGCGATGGAAGCACATGGCATCGAACACCACGATGGCGCCGGCGGCCGCATGCGCCGGCATGGCCCAGCGGTCGACGAAGGCACGGCCGGGAAAGGCGTCATGCCGGTGCGAGCCCGGCAGGAACAGCGTCGATCCGCTGGTCGCGTCGAAATCATCCAGCACCGCCAGGGCCCCGAGGGCGATGGGCTTGCTGGAGACCCAGGACTGGTAGGGCAGGTCGCGGTGCCAGCTCTGCTGGTGATGCTCCGCGGCATCGGGCGGCATGACGATGCCGTTCTGCTGCATGACCAGCGCGGCGGGTCCGAGCACCGCCTCCACCACCGCATCCAGGGCCGGCGCGCGCAGGATCTCCAGGAACACGTCATCCTCATCCAGCAGCGCGCGGGCCTGGCCGGCATCGCCGATGGCCGCAAGCGCGGCCTCGCCGCCGAAACGCGCGGTCTGCTCGGCCAGGACGCGGTCCAGCGCCGCCCGCAGCGCGGCGGTCAGCGGCGGCGGCAGGGCGGCGTCCAGCACCGTGAAGCCGATGCGGGACAGTTCCTCAAGCGCCAGGGACAGGGCCGGATCCGCCGTCGCGGCCTCCGTGTTGGTGGTGACGCCGTAGGATTTCATCGTTGCAATCCCTCATCCCGCTGGATCCTGTGGCCTGCCGCGGCGCGCCGGGCAAGCCTGGACTGCCTGGCGCAGCCCCGCACGGCCTCAGCCACCCATCGCCCCCCGCGCATCCTCCACGCCAAGGGTCAGCAGCGGGTCGAGGACCGAGACCGCCGGCTCGAATTCGCCCCAGAGCTGCGGATAGGCGGGCAGCCCGGCATAGGACATCCACTCCACCGCGATGCCCCGCGCGGCGAAGGCGCCCTCATCCAGGTAGGACCGGGCAGAGGGGCCGGAGATGTAGTGCGTGGCGCCGACCGCCGCTGCCAGTTCCACCAGCCGGCTTGTCGCATCCAGCGCCCCCAGCGCCTCCCGCGGCAGCAGGTCCACGTCACGCTGGAACGGGGTGGCGATACCGAGCAGGGCAGCCAGCGCGCGGGTCAGCCCCTGGTTCACGGCGGAGAGCATCGCCTCCCCCGCCGCGGCGTCATAGGCCGCGCGCAGCGGGCCGGTCACCTCGGCAAAGCCGGCGCCACGGCGATAGGCGCCCTCGATGCTGCGCAGATGCTTGGCGGCCCAGCCGGGCTCGGCGACCTCCATCGCATCGATCGGGGCGTGGTAGTTGCCCTTCTGCTTCACCGGAATGGTCAGCCATAGCGGCCCCTGCGGCGTCTTGATGCGGTTGCGCGTGCGCCAGTCGCGCCGGGTGAACTGCACGCTGTCCAGGAAGATGTAGGCGTCGCAGCGCGCCATCATGGCGAAGGCGCCCCGCCAGGGGATGTAGGAGGACTGGACGATGCCGACGCAGCGCCGCGGCCGCGTGTTCACCGGTTGCGGCCGAAGAAGGCGCCGACGGCGCCCACTACGCGGTCCACATCGGCATCGGTCAGGCCGAGATACATCGGCAGCCGCACCAGGCGGGCCGCGATGTCATCCGTCACCGCCAGATCACCATCGGCGCGGCCGAAGCGCAGCCCGGCGGGGGCCGAATGCAGCGGCACGTAGTGGAAGACGGCATGGATGCCCTGGCCGGTCAGGTGTTCCAGCAGGCGCGGCCGGCTTTCCGCATCCGGCGTCAGCAGCCAGAAGATGTGGCCATTGGCCGCGGTGCCGGGCGCTTCCGGCAGCGTCACCAGCCCGGCTTCCGCCAGCGGCGCCAGTCCTTCGCGATAGGCGTCGTAGAGGGCGCGGCGGCGGGCGATGATCTCATCCGCGCGTTCGAGCTGGGCGTAGAGAAAGGCGGAGACGATCTCCCCGGGGCAGTAGCTGCTGCCGATGTCGCGCCAGGTGTATTTATCCACCTCGCCGCGGAAGAAGCGGCTGCGGTCGGTGCCCTTCTCCCGCAGGATCTCGGCACGCTCGATCAATGCGGGGTCGTTGATCAGCAGCGCCCCGCCCTCGCCGGAGATGATGTTCTTCGTCTCATGGAAGGACAGGCAGCCGAGATGGCCGATGGTGCCCAGCGCGCGGCCGTGCCAGTCCGAAAGCTGCGCCTGCGCCGCATCCTCCACCACCAGCAGATTGTGGCGCTGCGCGACCTGCATGATCGTGTCCATCTCGCAGGCCAGGCCCGCATAATGGACCGGGACAATGACGCGGGTGCGGGGCGTGATCGCCTGTTCGATCAGCGTCTCGTCGATGTTCAGCGTGTCGCGCCGGATATCCACGAAGACCGGCACCGCGCCGCGCAGCACGAAGGCGGTGGCGGTGGAGGAAAAGGTGAAGGAGGGCATGATGACCTCATCCCCCGGCCCGACCTCGGCCAGCATCGCCGCCATTTCCAGCGCCGCGGTGCAGGAATGGACCATGAGCGCCCGCTTGGCGGCCGCGCGCTGTTCGATCCAGGCCTCGCAGCGCCGCATGAAGGGACCGCCGCCGGAGATGGTGCCGTTCTGGATCGCTTCCGCGATATAGAACATTTCCCGTCCGACGATGGCGGGGCGGCCGAAGGGAATCTTCCCAGGTGGCGATGCGGGCATGAAGCCCTGTCCCGCACTTCGCTACGGGCGTCAAGCGATGGCGCCCGCCGCCATGGCAGCCCGGCATGGACGCCTTGGGGGCGGTCGCGTAAGCCTTCCCGCCCATGCACCCGCCCGTTCCTTCCGCCGCCGAACAGGCCGCAACACTCGGTCGCCTCATGGCCCTTGGGGGCGATGCGGCCCGTGCTGCGCATGACGCCTTCGCCGCGGATCTGACTGCGCTGCTGGACCTGCCGCCCGGACAGGTGGCGGACCCCGTGGCCTGGACGGCCGCCATCGGCCACGCCCATGCCTATTACGCCTGGTCCTGGGACGCACGGGCGGTGGCGCTGGTGCCCGCCCTGACGCAGGCCATCGAGGGACGGGCGGCACAGCCGGTGCCGGACCTGCCCGCGCTGCTCGAACTGCTCGACCTGCTGTATTTCATCGGCTGGTGCTTCGAGGCGTCGAACCTGGCGCAGTGCCGCCTGGTGCTGCCGGGCATGCAGGCCGCCGCCCGCGCCTTCCAGCGCCTGGCCCAGCCCGCCAGGCGCCCGCGCCCCGGCCCGCCGCGCATCTGCTTCCTCTCCATGTTCGCCGGCAAGCGTGATGTGATGACGCTGGCGCCCCGCATGCTGATGGATGCCTTCCGCGCCCTGCCGGGCGGCTGCGAGCTGTCCATGGTCGCCTGGCGCTTCGCCGAGCCGGATTTCGTGGCCGAGCTGCGCGCGGCCGGCGTCACCGTCACCGTCACGGCGGGGGAGACGACACCAGCGCGGCTATCCGCGGCGCAGGCGGCGGTGGCGGCGATCGCACCCGACATCCTGATCACGGACATGAACAACGCGGTGCCGATCGCGATCTTCGCCCAGCGCGCGGCGCCGGCGCAGGTCTTCCTGCAGGGCGGGATGCCGGCCTTCCCCAGGGCGGGGCTGGATGCGGTGTTCGACAGCTTCGGCATCGGCGCCGCCCGTGCCGGCTGGGGCAGCGCGCGGCTGCTGCCCTTCGACACGCCCTGGGACCTCGACATGCTGCTGCCGCCGCAGGATCCGGCCCAGATGGCGGCGGAGGCGGCGGACATGCCGCCGGGTCGGCCCCTGTTCGGCGTCTATGGCCGGCTGGTGAAGCTGACGCCGGACTATCTGCGGGTAGTGGAGCGCATCCTGCTGGCGGTGCCGGCGGCGCATTTTGTTGCCGGCGGCACCGGCGACGACACCGCGATCCGGGACTTCGCCCGCACCAGCCCGGCCGGCGCCCGCATCCACATCCGCAACCGCTTCGTCCCCGGCCATGCCTGGGGCCGGCTGCTGGACCTGTTCCTCGACACCTGGCCCCTGACCGGCGGCGAAAGCGTGCGGGAAACCATGGCCAAGGGCTGCCCCGTGGTCAGCCGGCACAGCGCGGAGATGCCGGCGCTGGACCGCCAGCGCGACCCGGCGCTGGTGGCACAGGACGAGGCGGGCTTTGCCGATCTCGCCATCGCCCTGCTGCGGGACGACGCCGCGCGCGCGCAGGCCGGCGCCCGCGCCATCACCTTCGCCCGCCGCATGGCAGACCCCGCCCCCTTCGCCCGGCAGAGTGCGGAGGCGCTGCGCCTGCTGCTGCGCGATGCCGGGTCGCGTGTTTCCCTGACCGGCCGCCTGCTGCGACGCCTCGGCCTGGGCCCAGCATGATGGACCACAGCATGACCGACCCGCGTGACGCCTTCGACGCCGCCCTGATCCCCGGCATGCGCGACCGCCTGGCCGAAGCCTATCGCGTCTTCCGGGCGCAGGAACTGGGCAGCATGGCCTCCAACGCCCCACCCGAGGTCGGCGGCACCACCGGACGCTACCGGAAGCGGGACTGCCCGCTCTGCGGCGCCGCGGCCACCGGCGCGCGGCCGGTGCTGACCGCGCATGGCATCACCCTGCTCGACTGCACCGGCTGCGGCCTGACCTACACGCGGGAGGTGATGGAGGAAGCGGCCGATGCGGCACGCTACGAAACCTCCGCACTGGATGAGGCGACCATCGCGCTGCGCCTCTCCGCCCCGTATCTGGAACTGGAGACGGCCCGCGCCCGCTACTACCTGTCCCGCCTCGCGGCGCAGGGCGCCAGCACGGGCCGCCTGCTCGAAATCGGCAGCGGCTTCGGCACCCTGCTGGTGGAGGCCGCGGCGGCGGGCTGGGATGCGCTGGGGTTGGAGCCGGGGGTGCTCGGCGCCGAAGCATCCCGCCGGCGTGGGGCGAATGTGGTCCGTGGCTATTTCCCGGGCGACCTGCCGGACCCGGCTGCGCGCTTCGACGTGGTGGCGGTGCTGGACGTACTGGAACACATGGCCGATCCGAAGGGCTTCCTGGCCGCCATCCGCGACCAGCTTGTGCCCGGGGGCCGGCTGTTCGTGCAGGTGCCCAACTGGGACAGCCTGCTGGTGCGGCTGGAGGGTGGCGCCAGCAGCGTGGTCTGCCCCGGCCACTGGAGCTACTTCACCCCCGCAACCCTGCCCGCCCTGCTGGCCCGCGCCGGTTTCCGCGCGCTGGAGGTCGGCACGGTGCAAAGCGAGATCGACCGCCAATCCGCCCACCCCGCCGCGCAGGTGGAGGCGATGCTGGCCCGGTTGCGGCCGGGGGAGCGGGGGGTGCCGGATGTGGCGCGGCTGCATGCGCTGGGGCTGGGCTACAAGCTGATCGGCGTCTTCGCCGCGGCGTGACGCGGCAGGACCGACCGATGTTCAGCTTCGTGAACGTTCACCATCCGCGGCGTTCGCGGCGGTGAACACGAATGGTCACGAGCGCCGCCCAGGGTACTGATTTAATTATAAGTTGACACTGGCATGGGCCTTGCGATGGCCGGCCCACCATGCCCCTGCACGAACTCCTGCTGCTGCTTCCCCTGGCCCTTGGCATCGCCGCCGCCATCGGCGTGGCCTGGCTGCGGCCGGAACAGGCGGCCCCTGTCGGGGCTGCCACGGCGGCCATCGCCTTCGCCTGCTACCTGTCCCTCGCGGGCGGCGCCACGGTCACGGCGGGCTTCTGGGCGGTGCCCTCGCTGGGCATCTCGGGCGGGCTGCGGCTGGATGGGCTGGCGGCGCTTTTCGCCCTGCTGATCACCGGTATCGGCACGCTCGTGCTGCTCTATGCCGGGAGCTACCTGCAGGGCGATGTGCGGCTCAAGCGGCTGGTCATGCTGCTGCTGATCTTCATGGTGGCGATGCTGGGCTCCGTCACGGCGAATGACGTCGTCACCCTGTTCATCTTCTGGGAGTTGACGAGCCTCGCCTCCTTCTTCCTCGTGGCCTACGACCACGAAAAGCCGGGTGCGCGCCAGGCCGCCTTGCAGGCGCTGCTGATCACCGGCGGCGGCGGCCTCGCGCTGCTCGCGGGGTTGATCCTGGTGGCCATCGCGGCCGGCACCACCAGCATCACCGGCATCATCGCCGCGCGGGATGCGGTGCTGGCGCATCCCGCCGCGGTGCCGGCGATGCTGCTGGTGATCCTCGGCGCCTTCACCAAATCCGCGCAGTTCCCGTTCCATTTCTGGCTGCCGAATGCCATGGCCGCGCCGACGCCGGTCAGCGCCTATCTGCATTCCGCCACCATGGTGAAGCTCGGCATCTACCTGCTGGCGCGCTTCAGCCCGGTCTATGGCGACCAGGCACTGTGGCAGGGGCTGCTGACCTGGACCGGGCTGCTGACGGCGCTGCTCGCCGCGACCCTCGCCTTCCGCGAGACGGACCTGAAGCGCGTGCTGGCCTATACCACCGTGACCGCGCTGGGCACGCTGACCATGCTGCTCGGCCTCGCGCCCGAATTGTCGGCCATGGCTGCGGTGACCTTCCTGACGGTCCACGCCTTGTACAAGGCCGCGCTGTTCCTGACAGCCGGCATCCTGGACCATGAGACGGGGACGCGGGACGCCTCCGCCCTGGGCGGGCTGCGCGGGGTGATGCCCTGGACGGCCGCGGCTGCGGTGCTGGCCGCGCTTTCGATGGCCGGGCTGCCGCCCTTCCTCGGCTTCGTCGGCAAGGAAATCGTCTATGAGGCGGCGGTCGCGGCGGATGGCGGGGCGGGGCTGATCG
>LNFM01003690.1_pt1 | contig 29668 bp, 36 predicted proteins | sample 596031 | NCBI WGS metagenome assembly LNFM01 (sample SAMN04254537, study PRJNA301005) | activated carbon metagenome | isolation source: dual media filters at the Ann Arbor, Michigan drinking water treatment plant | place: USA: Ann Arbor
CGACGACCCGCAGGTACTCCACCGAGAGCACGTCGGCCGCCGCGTCGGCGCCGCTCCCCGTCGCGACGAGGCGGACGCGGACGTCCCCGCCGTTCCACTGGGCGGCCGTCAGCCCCAGCGACGCCGTCGTGTACGACGTCCCCGACACCGTCGTCCACGGCGTCCACGTCGTGCCGTCCCACACCTGTGCGGCGAACGGCTCCCCGCTCGTGCGGGCCCGCATCTCGAGGGTGTGGGTCGTGCCCGCCGGCACCGACGCCATCCGCAGCTCCCCGTCGGCGTGGGAGGCCCTCGGGGTGATGTCGAGGGTGACGTCGTCGTAGTTCACGCCGAGGCCCCCGACCAGGCTGAGGAGGGAGCTGAACGACGACTCGATCCGCAGGTGGTAGGTATGGCCCGACACGATGTCGGACGGCCCCACCGACGCCGACGTCACGGTCCCCCACGCCGTGTCCGCCGAGGCACTGCCCGAGAGCAGCACCGTCGTGCCGGGGACGGTCTCGTCGACGAGCACGACCTGCCAGTTCGTCGTCACCACGCCGACGAGGCCGTTCGCGTCGACCATCCGGTCCATCGCGAACGCCACGGCGGCGGGCGTGCCGCCGGTCCAGGTGAACGACGGGCTCGTCCAGGTGCTGCCGCACGTCGCGAGCAGCCCGGCGAGGTTGAGGAGGGTGCCGTAGGTGGTGCGGATCGACCCGGCGGGGCTGCCGGTGCCGGCGTCGTGCGCGCTCGACGCCGTGCACAGCACGGCGCTCGTGTCCGCCGGGGTCCAGCCGGCCGCGTTCGTCGCGAACGCGCGGTTCGACGGGTACGACGTCGCCGCGACGCCCCCCGCGTCGGTCTCGGTCAGGGTCGCGGCGGCGTCCCCGTCGGACGCGCCGCCCGCCCCGGCGAGGCCCGCCCACGTCCCGGGCGGTGTGCCGGCCGCCTGCGACGCGTACGTCGTGGAGGTGCCGTACCCCATCGCGGTGCCGGCGGCGCCGGCGAGGAGGACGAGCACGACGGCGATCACGGCGGCGGCGCGCGCGCTCATGGCGTGGTCCTCACGGCGACCGCGACGTCGACGGACGCCTCGTAGCTCACGGACACCACGGCGGAGGTGTCGCCCTCGGCCCGTGCGACCACCCGTCCCCGCAGCGGCCCGGCCGCCCGCGGCGGCACGTGGGCGCGTGCGGTCACGGGGACGCTCTGGCGGGCGGGCACCACGACGACCGCAGGTGCCTCCAGCCACGCCGGCTCCGCCGTCAGGGTGAGGGTCCTCTCGGTGTCGGAGGCGTTCGCCAGGCGCAACGCCACCACCGCCGCGGAGCCGGGCGCCGCCGCCGCCCGCGCGACCGCGCCGGGGCCGTCGGCGACCAGCACGAACCCGCCCGACCGCTCCGGCGCGGTCGCGGCGGGCGCGGGCGAGGCCACCGGCGGCGAGGGGTCGCCGGCGCACCCCACGAGGGCGAGCGCGGCGCACGCCGCCACCAGGACGGCGGGGCGGCGCGTCACGAGATCGTCGCCACGAGGACGGTGCCGTAGACACCGCTCGCCGCGTCCCCCGGCACCGTCAACGCCACCTCGACCTCCACCGCGGTCACGCCCGCCCCGGCCCCCGGCGGCGCCGAGAGGATCGCGCGGGCGGTGCTGAGCGCCCCCGGCGCGCCCGGGACCGTGCCGAGCCCCCCGACCGGTGTGCGGACGGTCTCGAGGAGCAGGGGCGCGCCGATCGACCGCCCGCGGGCGTCGGCGGGCGGCGGGGCCGTGACGACGAGGGTCCAGCCCGACGACGGCGCGCGGGTGTCGCTGACGCGGAAGGGGCCCACGGGGCCGCGGACCGTGACGGGCTCCCCGCTCACGCGGGCGGTCGGCAGCTCCACGTCGCCAGGGGCCCGGGCCGAGAGGCCGCCGCTGTGCACGTCGACCACAGCCTGCGCCCCCGAGCCCGCGGGGACCGCCGCGGCCAGGAGGGCGACGGCCGCCGCCGCCGTGACGAGCACCGCGTCACCGCGCACGCCGCCTCCGGCTGCGCAGTCCCGCCCCGACCACCGCGATGACCAGCGCGCCCGTCGCGACGGGACGGACCGGGCTCACCGCCACCTCCGTCCGGCCCTGCGCCGTCGTGACGTCACCGAGGCGGACGACGACCTCGTAGTCCCCCGGGGTCCAGGGGAGCGCGATGCGCATGGCCACCGGCCGGCGCTGGCCGGGCAGGAGCGTGCCGAGCGCGACGGCGCGGCGGGCGCGGACCTCGCCGCCCCGCACGAGCTCCACGGTGCCCCGGAGGTCGTCGAAGCGGACGTTGCCGGCGTGGCGCACCGTGAACGCGACGTCCACGGCCTCGGGCATCCCGAGGGCGTCCCGGGCCCCGCCCTCGACGGTGAGGGCCGACAGGTCGTCGACCGCGACGGTCTCGTCCCGCTCCCCGGCGACCGTCACGTAGACGCGCAGGCCGACCCGCTCGACGACGCGGACCGCGACGCCCGCGTCGGCGGGCGCCCGCGCCGCGGACGCCGACTGCACGACGACGCCGCCGGCGTGGTCGCCGGGCTCGGCGTCCCCCGGCACGCGGACGGTGAAGCGCACCGTCCGGCGTTCCCCGGGGGCCAGCGTCACCCGGCGGGGCGGCAGGCCGATCCACGCGCCGACACCCGTCGGGGCCTCGCCCGATCCCGCGAGCGTGAACACCCCGTCCGCCGTGGTGACGCCGTCGGCGGTGCCCACCTCCACCGTCTGCCGCGCGTCGGTGAGGTTGACGAGCACGGCGCCGGTCCGCGCCGACGCGCCGGGCTCCAGCGCCAGCTCGACCCAGCTCTCGTCCCCCGCGAGGGGGTGGACGCCCACGAGGGATCCGGTCGCCCCCGAGGCCGAGGCGGCCACGGCGAGCAGCAGGACCGCCGCGGCCGCGGCGGCGCGGCGGATCACGAGATGGTGACCGTGATCGTCGTCGTGTACGGCGCCCCGACGTAGGACGCCAGCGCCGTCGCCGGGATGGTGATGCCGAGGCTCGGGGTGAAGCTGTACGCCCCCCGGTGCGGGCCCGACGTGGAGAGCAGGCTCACGTTCGTCTGTCCCGGACCGCTCGGGGTGGTGAAGGGGCTCCCCGTCGCGGTGGAGATGCCGGCGGCGGCGTCGGCGCCGGCGCCCGCCGTGACGGTCCCCGTCGTGATCGCGAGCGCGCTGGACGGGATGACCCGGTCCGGCGTGCCCGTCGAGACCAGGTCGGTCGCCGACGCCACGACGCTCCAGGCGGCGCCGGTGCCGCGGGCGTCGGTCACCGTCCACGGGGCCCCGGGGGTCGTCGTGAGCGTCTGGTCGACGCCGGTGAGCGCGGCGCTGCGGGCCGCGAAGTCCGAGGCGGCCAGCGACAACGAGCCCGCCGTCACCGTGACCTCGGCGCCTGACGTGGCGCTGTGCGCCACCGGCGCGAGGAGGGCCAGCGCTGCCGCCCCTCCGACGGCCGCGACGCGCATCCGTGCGCGCCCCCTGTTCCGTGCCCGCTCCATGACCGACCCCGTCCGTAGGGATTACGTCTCCCCATGGGTATCGAATGATGCGGGTCCGACTTGAGGGGCCGTGGCACGGATGCCCGGGTCGGCTAGACCCAGCCCTTCTCGCGGGCGAGCAGGAGCGCCTGCGACTGGCCGGACACGCCGAGCTTGCGGTACACGTGGTGCAGGTGGTTGTGCACCGTCGACGCGGAGCAGCCGAGTTCGTGCGCGACCTGCTTCGCCGCCGACCCGCGGGCGAGCAGACGGAGCACCTGGACCTCGCGGTCGGTGAGACCGGGTGGCCGGCGCGGGCCGTCGGTGTCGGGCGACGACATCAGCAGCGTCTCGAGGGCGTCGGGGGCGAGGCCGCATGCCGCCGCGGCGAGCGGGAGGCGGGCGATCGCGGCCTCGTCGCCGCCCGACGCGTGCACCGCGATGTCGGCGAGCCAGACGGGGCGGGCGACCGCCTCCGCCGGCGGGTCGGCGTCGTGGTGGCGCTCCATCGCGAGGCAGAGGTCCTCGGGGAGTCCCCACCGCCGCGCGATCCAGGCGGCGACCCGCGCGTGGTCGGTGCCGAACAGCTCGCGCTCACGGGCGATCGAGGTGACCCCCGCGTCCCCCACGTCCAGCCCGCGTTCCTCGGCGATGGTCGCGAGGATGGGCTTTCCGAGGTCGTGGAGCAGGCCGGCGAGGTACACCTGGGAGGCGAGGGCGGCGGGGCCGAGACGCGCCAGCGACTGCGCCATCACCGCCACCTCGCCGCAGTGGCGCAGCAGGTAGAGGCGGGGGAAGCCGTAGGCGGCGAGCGGTCCCTCCAGGAGGCGGTACGTGGTGGCCGCTAGCAGCAGCCCCCGCAGGGTCCGCTCCCCGATCCGCACGATCGCCCGCTCGACGGTGTCGACGGGCTCGGTGAACAGGGCCGAGTTGCCGAGCCGCAGCACCTGCGCCGCCAGCTCGGGGCTCTGCGACACGCGCGCGCCGATCAGGCGGACGGGGGCGGAGCCCTCGTCGAGCAGGCGCAGCACGCCGGCGACGACCGGCGACGGCGCCGCGAGGCGGTCCGCGGCCTCCGCGACGGCGCGGGCCGTGACGCGCGGCGCGTCGGTCGTGGTGACGGGATCGGGGGAGGTCGTGCTCACGGTGGGCTCCTTCAGCCTGCGGGTCGCGTGACGTCCGCCGCACCCCTGCCGACCAGGGACCGCAACGCCGCCACGACGACGGGGTCGAACTCGTCGCCCGAGCGCCGCTCGAGCTCGTTCATGACATCTCCCAGTCGCAGCGGGAACCGCGTCGGGCCCCCGTTCGACAGCCGGTCGAAGGCGTTCGCGACCGCGAGGATGCGCGCCTCCAGGGGGATCTCCTCGCCGTTGAGCCGCGCCGGGTAGCCCGTGCCGTCCATGCGCTCGTGGTGGTGCAGGACCCAGGGGCCGACGGTCTCCAGCCGGCTCCCCGCGAGCATGCGCTCCCCGATCTCGGGGTGGCGCCGCAGCTCCTGCTCCTCGTCCTCGGTGAGCTCGTGGTCGGGCACGACGATCTCGTCGCTGACGCCGATCTTGCCGACGTCGTGCAGCAGGCCGGCCACGCGGACGTCCTCGGCCCGGTCGGGCGGCAGCCCCAGCTCGGCGGCGAGGAGGGCCGCGACGCGGCCGACGTTCTCGGAGTGGTGGAGGGTCGCGGGGTGGCGCGCGTCGATGGCCGCCGCGATCGACGCGACGGTCGTCAGCACGGCCTCGTCGTCGGTCTCCGCCGCCCGGTCGCCGCCGCGGAGGATCTCGGCGGTGTCGGCGTGGTAGAGGAACGTGCGGTCGCCGCCGTGGGCGCGGGCCCACGACAGGGCGCTCATCGCGTTCTCGACGAGCGACTCGGGTCGCCCGGCCTGCGACGGGAAGCTCGCGACGCCGATCGACAGGGTGAACCCGTCCTCGAGGCCGGCGACGCCCGGCAGGGAGGCGCGCAGGCGCTCACCGACGCGGAGGGCGTCGATGCCCTCGACCTCCGGCAGGATCGCGGCGAGCTCGTCCGGCCCGAGGCGGCACCCGACGTCCATCGCCCGGAGGCGGTCGGCGAGGTGGCCGGCGAGCGCCTCGACGGCGGCCTCGGCGGCGACCTCGCGGCCCTGGGCGCGGAGCTCCTCGAGCCCGTCGAGCGACAGCACCGCGATGCTGACCGGCACCCCGGCGCGCAGGGCGCGCTGGCACTCCTGGTCGAGGCGGCCGTGGAAGTACCGCGAGTTGAAGAACCGGGTGAGCGGGTCGACCGCGCCGAGGTCCCGGATCTCCTGCTGGAGGACCGACATCGTGAGCGACGCCGCGGCGTGGGCGGCGAGCTGCGCGAGGGCCTCGAGGTCGGGTGCCCGCAGCGGGTCGTCGGAGGCGCCGAAGACCGCGAGGATGCCGAGCGAGGCGCCCTCCCCCACCCCGACGAGGGCGGCGCTCTCGAGGCCGCGGTCGCGGAGGGGGCCGTCGCCGAGCGGACCCGCCCAGCCGGCCCCGTCGAGGATGGCGGCACGGGAGTGGGGCGGCACGAGGGCGGCGAGGTCGGCGGCCGACAGCGGCTCCATGCCGTCGTAGGCGGCGACCTCGGGGCTCGGGGACCCGGCGGCGAGCAGCGCCGCGGCGGGCGCGTCGACGAGGGTCCGCGCCTCGGCCAGGACCCGGGCCACGGCCTCCCGCGGCTCGCGCGATCCGTGGACGGCGCTGGCGGCCGCGCCGAGGCGGCGTGCCCGCTCGCGCTCGTCGGCCTGCTCGCGCCGCAGGGACAGGTTCTCCAGGCCCCGCGCGCAGACGGCGGCGACGAGGCGCAGGGCGGCCTCGGCCTCGGCGTCGTCGGCGGCCCCCCAGATCTCGACGTGGCCGATGCGGCCGTCGCGGCCGACGAGGTCGGCCCGGACGTCACCGCCGTCGGGCCGGGTGCCCTCGTGCGCGAGGACCGCCCCGGAGGGGTGCGCGACGATGCGGCCGCCACGGGCGCCCGTCGCGGCCAGGGCCGCGTCGAGGGCGGCGGGGGCGACACGTTCGGGCCGCCGCTCGGCGGACATGCGCTCGATGATCTCGGCCAGCCGCGCGGGGCTGACGACACTCCAGGAACTCCGCTTCCATGCGGGCACTCGCGGCCTCCCCGCCGTCGCTCGGGGTGGATATCGGCCTGCGGGGGGGCGAAGTGAAGCGGCGGGGGGCCGGCGGGCCCTACCCGAGCCGGCGGAGCTCGTCCTCCAGGCGGCGGGCCTCGTCGGGGGTCGGCTCGGCGACGGGCGCGTCGCGCGCGCCCGGACGTGTCCAGGTGCGGGCGATCAGGGGGATCGCGGCGAGCCCCACCAGCACGGCGAGCGCCGGCACCAGCCACGCGATGAGGTCGAAACCCGACTTCGGGGGCGTCGCGAGGACACCCTGGCCGAACTCGTCGACGAGCCCGTCGATGATCCGGTCCTTCTCCCACCCCGCCTCGATGCGCTGGGAGATGTAGCGCTTCATGTCCTGCGCCACCGGCGCGCTCGACGTGTCGAGGGGGGTGTTGCACGTCGGGCAGCGGACCTCGCGGGCGACCTCGTTCACCGTCAGCCCGAGGGCGGTCGCCGGCAGCGCGACGAGCAGCACCAGCAGCACCAGGGCGACCCGGCGGATCACGGCGCCTCCGCCAGGATCTGGTCGATGGCCGTCGTGAGCTGCTCCGGCTGCTGCACCACGCCCCGGATCTTGAGGCCGATCCGGCCCTCGGGGTCGATCACGAACGTCTCGGGCAGGGCGGGGACCTGGAAGGCGTTCTTCGCGTCGTCCTCGCCGTCGCGGAGGGTCGGGTACGTCAGCCCGTTGCGGTCGACGAACCCGAGGGCGCTCTCGCGGAGGTCCTGCACGTCGACGCCGAGCACGACGACCTCGCCGTCGCCGCGGTACCGGCGGGCGACCTCCTCCAGCACGGGCGCCTCGACCTCGCACGGCTCGCACCACGACGCCCAGAAGTTGAGCACCACGGTCTTCCCGCGCAGGGAGGACAGCGAGACCTCCGAATCGACGGGGCCGATGCCGTCGGCGGCGACGAGGACCGGCAGGGTGATCTCCGGCGCCGTGGGCCGCTCACCCGCGTCGAGCGCGTCCTGGATCGAGGTGCCGATCGCGTCCTTGTTGACCAGGCCCACCACCAGCAACCCGATCACCGCGAGCACGATGACGGAGCCCACGACCGCGGCGATCGTGCGCCGCCGGTCCCATCCGCCCTCGGGCGGCGTGGTCGGGTCGGGGGGGGCGTCCACCCCACCAGGGTAGCGTGGCGCGCGGCGGCGTCCGGGGGCCGAACGCCCGCGATCGGGATGGCCGATCGACGCGCCTCAGTCCCGGGTGGTCTCGTCCTCGTCGTCGTCGCCGGTCCCGCGCTCCTTGTCGCGGCGGCGGGCGATCGACTCCTCGACCTTGTTGATCACCCAGTCGGGGACGGGGCCGCTCATGTCCATGTCCGGCCACTCCTCCCGCGCGGTGACCGTGGGGGGCGGCATCTCACCGGGGTCGGGGGCGGGGTCCGGGACGCGTCGGTCGGGGGACGCCGCGGGACGCTCCTCCGCGACGATCTCGTCGTCGCGCACGACGACGATCCGCCAGGCGCTCGCGCCCTCGCCGTAGATGACCTCGAGGCGCTTGCGCTCGTGGGCGGCGGCCTCACGGGCCTCGGCCTCGGAGCGGTGCTCACCGATCACGCTGCGCTGGGAGGCGGCCTGTCCGGAGAGCCCCTCCACGACGACCTCGTATCGGCGGCGGCGGCGCACCGCACCATCTTCGCCCTTGTGGGGGCCGGCCCTGCCGACCCCGGGTCGATCGGCCTACCGGGTCCCGCCGATGGCGACCGACCCGGCCGGGTCGCCGCCCAGCTCGCGGTACAGCAGCGTCGTGTTGCGGAGCCAGTTGGAGTTGAGGTTCGTCGGGTCGTTGCCCACCCCGAGCGGGGCGTAGCGCGCCTGGATCTGCGGCAGGGTGACCAGGCCGTCGTCGAGGTAGCCGGTCCGCAGGCCGCGGGCGACGGTGGCGATGTTCTCCTCCCAGCTCCCGAAGGTCCGGTGGGGACCCCAGCCGAAGGCGTTGTTGCGGGAGCGGGCGCCGGGGTCGGACCCGAGGGAGCTCTCGGCGCGTGCGATCGCGACGAGGGCGCGGGGGTCGATGCCGTTCGCGACGCCCTCCCGCACGAACACGTCGCCGAGGCCGACGAGGGGGGCGCCGGGGTTCTTCGACGCCATCCAGGCGTCGAGCTGGGCGCCGGTGACGGGAGACCCCCCGGCGGCGGCCGCGGGGGTCGTGGCGGCCGCGGGCGTGCCCATGGCACCGTCGAGGGCGGCCGCGAACGCGTCCTGCGTGGTCGTGGTGCCCGGTCCGCCGGCGGTCGCCGTGCCCGAGGCCGTCGCCGCGGTCGTCGCGGTGGTCGCGGTCGCCGGCGCCGCGGTCAGGCCCCCGGTGATCTCGCGTATCCGGGCGAGGGTCGCCGTCAGTCCCGATGCCGCGTCGATGCTCATCGACTGCGCATCGGTCCCCCCCGGCCTCACCTTGAGGACGGGGCGCCCGGCCGCGCGACGACGCAGACGGCGGCGGCGCCGTCGAGGTCGCGGCGCAGCACCTCGTCGACGGTGAACCCGTGGGCGGGCAGCACCGCCTCCGCCCGGGACGCGAAGTCGCCGGCGGCGCGCGCGACGGGTGGGTGCATCACCAGGTGCAGCCGGCCGTCGGCGGCGATCGCCCGGCGGACCACGGCGAGCCCGGGGGCGCCCGCGCCGCGCACCAGGTCGACGTGCACCGCGAGGACGCGGTCGTACCGGCCCGCCGGCAGGTCGGCGTCCTCGAGCGGCGTCGTGAGCACCGTGACGCGGCCCTCCGCGATCGCGGCGGCGTTGCGCCGGGTGGTCGCCGCGGTCATCGTCGCCGAGCGGTCGAGCGCCGTCACCGTCCCGCCGGTCACGATCGCCGCGGCGAGGGTCACGGCGACCCCGTGGCCGCAGCCGACCTCCAGCAGGTGGTGTCCCGGGCGCAACCCGAGCGTGCCGACCGCCCACTCCAGGCGCGGCGACGCCCGCCCCATCCCTAGCCCAGCAGCTCCCGGACGGCGCGCACGGGGTCGTCGGCCCGCATGAGGGCCTCCCCCACCAGGATCGCGTCGACGCCGGCGCGCTCGAGGCGCTCGACGTCGTCGTGGCGGGTGATGCCGGACTCGGCGACGACGACGGTCCCCGCGGGCACGTCCGCCAGCAGGCGGAACGTCGTGTCGAGGTCGACCTCGAGGCTGTGGAGGTCGCGGTTGTTGATGCCGAGCACCTCGGCGCCGGCGTCGACGGCGGCCTCGACCTCGTCCTCGTCGTGCACCTCGACGAGGCTGTCCATGCCGAGGTCGGAGGCGACCGACATCAGCTCCTGCAGGCGCTCGCGCTCGAGGGCGGCGACGATGAGCAGCACCGCGTCGGCGCCGGCGGCGCGCGCCTCGAGCAGCTGGTACTCGTCGACCACGAAGTCCTTGCGCAGCAGCGGGAGGTCGCACGCGCCCCGGGCGGTGACGAGGTCGTCGAGGCTGCCCCCGAAGAACTCGGGCTCGGTCAGCACCGACACCGCCCGCGCGCCGGCCGCCTGGTAGGCGCTGACGACCTCGGCGACGGTTGCGTCGGGACGGATCGGGCCGCGGGACGGGCTCGCCCGCTTCATCTCGGCGATCAGGGAGATGCCCTCGGAGATGAGCGCCTCCGAGAACGGGCGGCCACGGCGCGGCGGGCCGAGGCGGGTGCGCAGCTCGTCGGCGGGGAGGGCGCGCTTGCGGGCCTCCAGGCCCGCGCGGGTGCGCTCGACGACGGTCTCGAGGAAGGTCGGCATCCCCGAAACCCTACGCGGCCGCGCCGAGGCGGCGGGTGACGGCGACGAACGCGTCGAGGCGCTCCCGCGCCGCGCCCTCGTCGATGCTCGCCTCGGCGAGCGGCAGGGCGGCGTCGAGCGAGTCCGCCCGGCCCGCCAGCCAGATGGCGGCGGCGGCGTTCAGCACGACCACGTCGCGGGGGGCGCCGGCCGCGCCGTCGAGCACGGCGCGCAGCACCTCGGCGTTGTGGGAGGGGTCGCCGCCGGCGATGTCGCCGTCGGCGGGTGGCGCCACCCCGAGGGCCGCCGGGTCGATCTCCCCGGCGCGGACGCCGTCGGCGTCCATCTCGACGGTGTCGCTGACGGCGCCCGAGGAGACCTCGTCCATGCCGTCGCGGCCGCAGACCAGGAGCGCCCGCTCGCACCCGAGCATCTCGAGGGCGCGTCCCATCCGGTCGAGGTAGGCGACGTCGCTGACGCCGATGAGCTGCCGCGGCGCCCCCGCCGGGTTCGTGAGCGGGCCGAGCAGGTTGAAGATCGTCCGCACCGCCAGGGCGCGGCGCACCGGGACGATGTGGCGGAACGCGGGGTGGTGGGCGGGCGCGAACATGAAGCCGAGGCCGGTCTCCTCCAGGCACCGCGAGACGCCGTCGGGGTCGAGGTCGATGCGGGCGCCGAGCGCCTCGAGCACGTCGGCGCTGCCGCACTTGGACGTGGCCGACCGGTTCCCGTGCTTGGCGACCGCCACACCCGCGCCGGCGACGACGAACGTGGACGTCGTCGAGATGTTGAACGTCGGGCGCCCGCCCCCCGTGCCGCAGGTGTCGATGAACGGCCCGCGCGGCGGCGCGACGGGTTCGGCGTGGGCGCGGACCGTCGCGGCGAGGCCGGCGAGCTCGTCGGCCGTCTCCCCCTTGGCCCGGAGGGCGATCAGCAGCCCGGCGGTCTGGGCGTCGCCGGCCTCGCCGGACATGACGGCCTCGAGCGCCTGCGACGCGCCCTCGCGCCCGAGGTCCTCACGGGCGAGCAGGCGGTCGATCGCATGGGAGATCACCTCGCTGGGCACGTCGCGATGGTACTCAGACGGCCAGGGCGAGGAAGTTCGACAGCAGGGGCCGGCCGGCCCCGGTGAGGATCGACTCGGGGTGGAACTGGACGCCCTCGACCGGCAGCTCCCGGTGCCGGAGGCCCATCACGACGTCGCCGTCGCACCGGGCGGTCACGACGAGGTCGGGCGCCTCGGCGGGCTCGACGACCAGCGAGTGGTACCGGGTCGCGACCATCGGGTTCTCCAGGCCCGCGAAGACCGTCCGGCCGTCGTGGTGGATCTCGCTGGTCTTGCCGTGGACGGGCTCGCGTCCGCGCACGACCCTCCCGCCGAACGCCGCGCCGATGGCCTGGTGGCCGAGGCAGACGCCGAGGATCGGCATGCGCCCCGCCAGCTCGCGGATCGCGGCGACGGAGATGCCGGCCTCGTCGGGCGTCCGCGGCCCCGGCGACACGACGAGGTGCGTCGGCGCGAGCGCCGCGATGCCGGCGACGTCGATGGCGTCGTGGCGGTGCACGAGCACCTCGGCGCCGAGCTCGCCCAGGTACTGGACGAGGTTGTAGGTGAAGCTGTCGTAGTTGTCGATGAGGACGACGCGGGGTGGCATGGCGCTACCAGTCATTCTGCGCGGCGGCGACCTCGATGGCGCGGAACAGCGCGGCCGCCTTGTTCTGGGTCTCCTCGTACTCGGTCGCGGGGACCGAGTCGGCGACGATCCCCGCCCCGGCCTGCACGTGCGCGACGCCGTCGCGGCAGACGATGGTGCGGATCGTGATGCACGTGTCGAGGCCGCCGTCCCACCCGAGCCAGCCGACGGCGCCGCCGTAGGGGCCGCGCTTCGTGGGCTCGAGCTCGTCGATGATCTCCATCGCCCGGACCTTCGGCGCGCCGGAGAGGGTCCCGGCCGGGAACGTCGCCCGCAGGGCGTCCGACGCGCGCCGGTCCGCGGCGAGGCGCCCGACGACGGAGCTCTCGATGTGCATGACGTGGCTGTAGCGGCGGACGTCCATCAGGTCGGTCACGCGGACGGTGCCGATCTCGGAGACCCGGCCGAGGTCGTTGCGCCCGAGGTCCACCAGCATCACGTGCTCGGCGCGTTCCTTCGGGTCGGCGAGCAGCTCGGTGCCGAGGCGGTCGTCCTCCTCCTCGGTGGCGCCGCGCGGGCGGCTGCCGGCGATCGGGTGCATCTCGACGTGGTCGCCCTCGACCTTCACGAGCAGCTCGGGCGACGACCCGACCAGGGTCACCTCGCCCGTCTCGAAGAAGTACATGTACGGCGACGGGTTCACGGTGCGCAGGCCGCGGTAGACGGCGAAGGGGTCGAGGGTCATCGGCGCCGAGAAGCGCTGCGACGGGACGATCTGGAACGCGTCGCCGGCGTAGATGTACTCCCGGGCGCGCTCGACGGCCGCCTCGAACTCCTCCCGCGTCATGTTGCTCGTGACGGGGCCGAGGGTCGGCTCCCCGTCGCGGTCGGCGGGCCGTGGCACGGGACCGGAGAGGCGCCCCTTCAGGTCGGCCAGCGTCGCCACGGTGCGGCGGTACTCGGCCTCGACGTCGCCGCCGGGGTCGATGCGGCACGGGGCGACGATCGTGAGGGATCGCTTCAGGTGGTCGAAGACCACGACGGGGCCGGTGACGAGGGCGATCAGGTCGGGGACGCCCCGGTCGTCGTGGGGTGTGTCCGGCAGGTTCTCGACGGTGCGCACCAGGTCGTAGCCGAAGAACCCGACCGCGCCTCCCGAGAACGCCACCGGCTCGGCCGGCGGGGCCATCCCGATGCCGCGCACCACGTCCTCCACCGCGCCGAACGGGTCGGCGGCGTCGAGCGGGCGGCTCGCGCCGCCCTCGTCGGTGACCTCCAGCGCGCCGTCGGCGCCGCGGATGACCGCCTGGGGGCGCACGCCGATCATCGAGTGGCGCCCGAGCCGCCCGTGCTCGACCGACTCCAGCAGGAACGCCGGGCCGCCGTCGCGCAGCTTCAGGAAGGCGCTGACGGGCGTCTCGCAGTCGGCGATGTAGGTGTGGGTGAGCGTCACCTGCCCGTGCACCCCGGCCATCGCGCGCACCTGCTCGAGCCCCGGGGTCACCTCGAGCTGCGCCCCCCGGCGGGGCGGCACCTCGAGCCGTAGGCGGGTCACGCCGGCGCCCGCCGGGACGCGAGCTCGGCGGCCACCTCCTCCAGGCTCACGCCCGCCGCGGTCCACAGCACGGCGAGGTGGTACAGCAGGTCGGCGCTCTCGTAGACGACCTGCCCGTGCTCGCGGCCCTTGGCGGCGATGACGACCTCGGTCGCCTCCTCCCCCACCTTCTTGCAGACGGTGTCGATGCCCTTGGCGAGCAGGCGCGCCGTGTACGAGGAGTCGGGATCGGCGTCGGCGGCGCGGGCGGTGACGGTGCGCGTCAGGTCGGTGAGCGCGGCGAACGGCTCGGGGGCGTCCCCGGCGAGCGGCCGGTGGAAGCAGGTCGCGGCGCCGGTGTGGCACGCCACCCCGGTCTGGTCGACCGTCACGAGCACCGCGTCCCCGTCGCAGTCGAGCGCGACGGAGCGCACGCGCTGGGTGTTGCCGCTCGTCGCGCCCTTGTGCCACAGCTCCTGCCGGGAGCGGCTCCAGAACCACGTCTCGCGCCGCGCGATCGTCATCTCGAGCGACTCGCGGTTCATCCACGCGAGGGTGAGGACCCGGCCGTCGGTCGCGTCCTGCACGATCGCCGGGATCAGGCCGTCGGGCCCGAAGCGGACGTCGTCGAGCGGCGGCGGCCCGGCGTCCGCGGCGCTCACGCGGGGTCCCCGTTGAGGGCCGCCAGCTCCGCCATCACCGCGAGGGCCTGGGAGGTGCCGACCCGGGCGGCGCCCGCGCCGATCATCGCCTGGACCGCCTCGAGGGTGTCGACCCCGCCGCACGCGTTGACCCCGACCCGCTCCGGCAGGGCGTCGCGCAGAAGCTCGACGTCGTGGACCGTCGCCCGGGTGTTGACGCCGGTGCACGTCTTGGCGAAGTCCGCGCCGACGTCGTCGACGATCTTGCAGGCGAGCCTCTTGACCTTGTCGTTCATCACCGGCGCCTCGATGATGACCTTCACGAGGACGTCGCCGCGCGCGTCGTTCGCCGCGCGCCCGCGCACCGCCCGCACGACCCTCATGAGGTCGTCGCGGACGCCCGTGAAATCCCCTCGGAGCATGGCCTGGTAGTTCATGACCACGTCGATCTCGTCGGCCCCCTCGGCCACCGCGCGGTCGGCCTGCTGCGCCCGCTCCAGCGGCGTCGAGGCGCCCTCCGGGAAGTCGATGACGGCGCACGACTTGACGTCGCAGCCCTTCAGCAGCTCGGCCATCCGCGGCACGAACCGCGGGTGCGAGCAGAGGGCGGCGAAGTGGTGATCCCGCGCCTCGGCGCAGAACCGCTCCAGATCCTCCTCCGTCATGTCGGGCTCCACGACGGTGAGATCGAGCGTCTTCGTGAGGTCCTCGGCCCGCATCAGGAGCGTGCGGGACGTGGCGGTTCGATCATCCGGCCGAGTATAGCGACGGGTCCGGGCGGGGCCGTCCGTGCCTGAGCTGCCCGAGCTGCAGGCGCTGGCCGAGGGCCTCACGGCCGCGCTCGCCGGGCGGGGCATCGCGGGGGCGCGGGTCCACCAGCACCACACCCTGAAGACCGCGGTGCCGCCGCTCGAGGATCTCGCCGGCCGCCGCATCGAGCGGGTCTGGCGCCGCGGGAAGATCCTCGGCGTCCAGGCCGAGGGCGACCGGACGCTCGTCATCCACCTGATGCAGGCCGGCCGTCTCGGGATCGCGAAGGCCCCGGCGGGGCGGCCCGGGCGCACGGCGGCGCTCGACCTCGACATCGGCGAGGGCCAGGTGCTGCGCCTGCGCGAGCTCTCGACGACCCGGCGCGCGTCGGCGCACCTGCTCGACGCGGACGGCCTCGCGGAGCACCGCCCGCTCACGCGCCTCGGCCCGGAGCCGATCGGTCTCGACGCCGAGGGATGGCGCGCCGCGCTCGCGACGGGTCGCGGGGCGGTGCTGCACACCGCCCTCCGCGACGGGCGCCGGGTGGCGGGCATCGGGCGCGCCTACGCCAGCGACATCATGTGGGCGGCGCGCCTCGCGCCGTTCGCCCGGGCGTCCTCGCTCGACGACGACGCGCTGGCCCGCCTCGCACGGGCCGCCGACGCGGTCCTGACGCAGGCCCTCGACCGGGCCCGGGAGCGCATCACGACCGACCTGCCGAACCGCGAGGAGCGTGTAACCGCGGTCCACCGGCACCACGGCGAGCCGTGCCTGCGGTGCGGCACCCGCCTGGAGCACGTCGCGTTCAGCGAGTACGACCTCGTCTACTGCCCCGCCTGCCAGACCGGCGGGAAGGTGTACCGCGACCGCCGGATGAGTCGCTTCCTCGACTGAGCGCGTGGGACGGGGCGCCGGCGGGTACTCCGCGCCCCATGTCCGATGAGGAGATGGATGTCGACCAGGTCCTGGCGCTGCTGAACGCGGCGTTGCGACTCCAGCACCGATCCGCCCTGCAGCTGTCGCTGGCCGCCGGCGGGATGACCGGCCTCGCCGGCCAGGCGCTCGCCCCGCGGCTCGCCGCCGCCGCCGCGGACGAGCTCGCCGACGCGGGGAGGCTGGTGGAGAAGATCGTCGCCCTCGGCGGCGACCCGACGTACGAGGTCGCCCCGCTCGCCTGGCACGGCGACGCCGTCGCCATGGCCGGCGCGGTCGCCCGTCAGGAGGAGGAGGCCATCGCCGCGCTGCACGCGGTGATCCCGGCCACCGGGCAGGAGCCGCGGTCCGAGGCTCTCGAGCACCTGTTGGAGCACCTCATCATGCGCAAGCAGCAGCAGGTGGACCTGCTGGCCCGCGTCCTGCGCGGGGCGGACCCCGCCTGAGACCCGGAGGGGGCGGCGCCGCGCGCCGCCCCCTCACCGGCGTCCTACGCGTACTCGCGCAGGTAGCGCTCGAACGTGCGCAGGTGGGACTCCTCGTCGCGGAGGATCTCGATCACCATGTCCTGCGTGGCCCAGTCGACGCCGTCGCAGGCCTCGATGATCCGCAGGTAGTGCTCGATCGCGCCCTTCTCGGCCTCGATGACGCCCTCGATCACGGGGACCACGTCGGACCCGTCCTCGAGGGGCTGCAGGTAGGTCTGCTCGGAGGAGAAGCCGGCGGAGCCGGGCGGCGTGCCGTAGAGCTCCTTGATGCGGGCGGCGAAGCGGCGGGCGTGCCCGAGCTCCTCCTCCACGTCCTCGGAGAGCGCCTCGGCGATCTCGTCGGCGCGGATGCCGTCCAGGTTCTCGGAGTTCGCCAGGTAGCTCATGACGGTCTCCATCTCCATCCAGTACGCGCGCCGCAGCAGCTCGAGGATCTCCTCGCGCTTCGCGGTCTGGGCGTCGGACAGGATGCCCGTGGCGACTCTGCTCTGGGTCCTCATCGTCCCGTTCCTCCCGTTCGCTTCCCGATCCGGGGGCACAATAGCAAACCATTTAGAACAACGCGCGAGTAAGGGATGCCTATCGGTTGCGCTATAGTGCGGCGCATGGCGACCACCCGCATCGACGACGGCCTCCACACCGCCCTCCGCGCCCGCGGTCAGCGGGTCACCCCGCAGCGGCTGGTCATCGCCGCGGCGGTACGCGACCTGGAGCACCACGCCACGGCCGAGCAGATCCACACGGCCGTCGCCGGGCGCCTGCCGGGCGTCTCGCTGCCGACGGTCTACGCGACGCTGGAGCTGCTCGAGGAGATGGGCCTGGTGCGCCGCGTCGCCACCGAGAGCGGGACCGCGGTCTACGACCCCCGCACCGACGTGCACCACCACCTCGTCTGCCGTCGCTGCGGCGCGATCGCCGACGTCGACGGGGACGTCGACCACGACGCGCTGCTGCGCGCGGCGCGCGGGGCGGGGTTCGCCCCCGACGCGGCGCAGGTCGTCATCCGCGGCCTCTGCGCCGCATGCGCGGCCGCGCTCCCCCCCGCCCCCTGATCCCGCCCAGGCTCAGGCCGCGAGCAGCTCGTGGACGAAGCGGACGGTGAGCGCGCCGTCCCCCACCGCGCCCGCGACGCGGTTCGCGGCCCCCGCCCGCACGTCACCCGCGGCGAAGACCCCGGGCCGCACGGTCTCCAGCAGGTGGGGCGCGCGCTCCTCCAGCGGCCAGTGCAGGCGACCGTCGCAGGCGGCGGCGCCCGGACCGCACAGCAGGTAGCCGGCGGCGTCCATCCGCAGGATGCCGGTGGCGGCCTCCGTGCAGGGCTCGGCGCCGATCATCACGAAGACCGCCGCCACGGGCACGCGCTGCTCGGTGCCGGTGGCGCCGTCGCGGAGGGTCACCGCCTCGACCCGGCGGGGGCCGTGGACCCCGGCGACCTCGGTGCGGGTCAGGACCTCGATGCGCGGGTTGCGCTCGACGCGGTCGACGAGGTACCGCGACATGGTCTGGGACAGCCCGGCGCCGCGCACCGCCACCCGCACGCTGCGGGCGTGGCGGGCGAGGTGCATCGCCGCCTGGCCGGCGGAGTTGCCCCCGCCGACGACCACGACGTCCTGGTCGCGGTAGCGCTCGGCGTCGGCGGGCATCGCCGCGTGGTAGAGCCCCGCGCCGCGGTAACGGGCGACGTCGGGGAGGTCGAGCTCGCGCCACCGGGCGCCCGTCGCCATCACGAGCGCGCGGGCCAGCACGTACTGGCCGTCGTCGAGGTCGACGCGCACCAGGCCCTCGGGTCCGTCGGCCAGCTCGACGGCCCGGTGGAAGCTCGACAGGACGGCGTCGAACCGCCGCGCCTGGAGGGTGGCGGCCCGCGTCAGCTCCGCGCCGGAGATCCCGCTCGGGAAGCCGAGGTAGTTCTCGATGCGGCTGCTGGTGCCCGCCTGCCCGCCGGGGGCCCACGCCTCGGCCACGAGCGTCCGCAGCCCCTCCGAGCCGCCGTACACCGCGGCGGCCAGGCCCGCCGGGCCGGCGCCCAGCACCACCAGGTCGAAGCGCTGGCCGTCGACGTCGGCGCGCAACCCCAGCTCACGTGCGACCTGCGCGGCGGAGGGGTTGCGCAGGATGCGGTCGCTGCGGATCAGGACCGGCGTCTCGGACGCCGGGATCCCCAGCCAGTCGAGGATCTTCACGGCCTGCGGGTCGTCGTCGACGTCGTGGAAGCGCACCGGCAGCAGGTTGCGCTCGAGCAGGTCGCGCACCTCGAACGCCCGGCGCGACCCGCGGTCGGCGATGAGCCGCAGCACGCCGTGTCCGGCGCCCTCGTGCCAGGCGCGGCGCGCGAGCAGGGTCCCGAGCACCAGCTCCCCCATCTCGGGCTTCGCCACCAGCATCTCGCGGAGGCCGGTGCGGGCGAAGGCGATCGCCTCGGTCGGCTCGGACGCGACGGCGCTCACGATGGCGGGCTCGCCGGTGAAGGTCGCGATGTCGCCGATGAACAGGCCGCCGTCGGCCTCGGCGATCAGCACCTCCTTGCCGGGGTGCCGGTCGATGAACTCGACGCGGCCGCTCTCGATGACGAAGAACGGCGCGTCCCGCTGCCCCTGGGCGTAGAGCACCTCGCCGGGGGCGAACGACCGGCGCTCCCCGTGCGCGGCGAACCACGCGACCTTCTCGTCCGACAGGCGCGGGTAGAGGACCGCGTCCGCGAGGTCGGGGAAGGGCTCGGCGCGGATCCGCGGCGTCATCGGCGCAACGCTAGCGCAGGCGCCGCACGCCCCGTCGTGTCAGTCCTCGTGGTCCTCGTGGGAGGGGGCGCCGGCGACGACGAGCGCGGCCTCCCAGCGGGCGAAGCGCCCCTCGGGGGTCTCCAGCCACTCGCACAGGTCGCGCTCGAAGCGTCCCCAGACGCGGGCGCGCGCGCCGTAGCGGGGGAAGGCCTCGATCTCACTCGTCCTCATCTCGCGCATAAGGGTGACCTTACAGGAGGGCGGAGGGCGTGGGGGCGGGTCGGGTGTCCCGGGGGCGCGGTGACGGACGTGCCCTACCCTCGGTGGGTGACCACCGCGCTGCTCCACGACCGCGACTGCGGGTTCTGCCGCTGGTGCGCCGCGGTGGTGCTGACGCTCGACCGGCGGCGGGCGCTGCGCCCCGTCGAGATCCAGTCCCCCGAGGGCGGGAGCCTGCTGGCGGGGATGGACGAGGCGACCCGGATGGGCTCGTGGCACCTCGTCGGCCCCGACGGCGTGCCACGGTCCGCGGGGGCGGCGGTCGCGCCCCTGCTGCGGCTGCTGCCCGGCGGGCGGATCCCCGCCGCCCTCGTCGCCCGGGCGCCCCGCGCCGCCGAGGCCGGGTACCGGGTCGTCGCCCGGAACCGCGGGCGCCTCGGCCGGCTCGTGCGCCCACGCGCCCGCCGGTGGGCGGCGGACGTCGTCGCCCGGAGGGCTACAGACCCAGGCGGGTGAGCATCGACTCGTCGTCGCGCCACCGCTTGCGCACCCGGACGGTGAGGTCGAGGTGGACCTCCGTGCCCCACAGGCGGCCGAGGGCGGAGCGGGCCGCCGAGCCGATGTCGCGGATCATGCCGCCGCCCTTGCCGACGACGATGCCCTTCTGCGACTCCGTCTCGACGAGGACGGCGGCGCGCACCACCACGCCGTGCCGGGCGGGCTCGATCTCCTGGACGTCGACCGCCAGGGCGTGCGGGATCTCCTGGCGCAGGCGCAGGAGGGCCGCCTCGCGGATCAGCTCCGCGGCGAGCTCCTCCTCGGTCTGGTCGGTCGCCATCCCCTCGGGGAAGAAGCGCGGCCCCTCGGTGAGGAGCTGGGGCAGGTCGGCGCGGAGGGCGTCGACGCCCTCGCCGTCGCGGGCGCTGACGGGGTGCAGCTCGACGAACGGCACCAGCAGCGCCGCCCGGGCGATCGCGGCGGCCACCTCGTCGCGTGAGAGGCGGTCGATCTGGTTCAGCACCGTGATCACCGGGAGCCGCGAGGCACGGAGCCGTTCCGCGATGAAGCGGTCCCCACCCCCCACCGGCTCGGCGGCGTTCAGGACGTAGAGGGCGGCGTCGCAGTCGCCGAGGCTCCCGTCGACGGTGGCCTGCATGCGCACCGTCAGGCCGTCGGCGGGACGCTGGAAACCCGGCAGGTCGAGCATCACGGCCTGCCAGTCCTCGCCGTGGACGACGGCGGTGATGCGCCGCCGCGTGGTCTGCGGACGCGGGGAGACGGCCGCGACGTGGCGCCCCGCGAGGGCGTTCGCGAGCGTCGACTTGCCGACGTTGGGGCGCCCGGCGAGGGCGACGAGGCCGGAGAGGTAGCTCATCCCCACAACTGGAAGATCACGATCGCCACGCACGTGCCGAGCACCGCGCCGGCGAGCGTCTCGACGATGGAGTGGATGCCGGCCTCGACGCGCGACTGCGCCACGAGGAGGGCCATCAGGAAGGCCAGCGTCGAGACGAGGACGGCGTGGCGGAGGGGCTCCGCGATGATCGTGATCGCCGCCCACGCCGCGAACGCGGCGGCGGCGTGGCCCGATGGCAGGCCGCCGCGCAGGGGGGTGCCCCGCCCCGTCCAGGCCTTGATCGCGATGACGGCGATGATCGTGACGATCATCGTCACGACGACGAGGTGGGTCGGTGAGCGCCGCACCCCGACGAGCAGGTCGCGTCCCCCGTCGGTGAGCCGGTCGTAGAACACGAAGTACGCGATCGCGAGGGCGTTGACGGTGGCGACGAGCACCGCGCCCGCGGCGACGTCCTTCGCGATCTTCACGAGGGGGTGGTACGTCGTGACGACGGCGTCGATCGCCGCCTCGATCGCGGTGTTCATCATCTCGGCGACGAGCACGAGGCTGATCGCGCCGAGCACCGCCGCGAGCTCGAGCCGCGAGAAGTCGAGCAGCAGCCCGGAGACGAGGACCACCACAGCGGCGGTGACGTGGATCTGCATGTTCCGCTGGGTGCGGAGCACGTAGACGATGCCCTCGAACGCCCAGTTGAACGACCAGCGCAGCGAGCCCTGGCGGGGCAGGCTCGTGTGGGACGCGCGGCGCAGCATCGAGCCGATCCCGCGGCGGCCGCCCGGCCCGGGGGCCTGCCCGGTGGGCGGGCTCTCGGAGGTCGTCACGGCGCCTCGTCGACGAGGCGGTCCTGCAGGGCGAGCATCTCGCCGCCGTCCACCTCGTGGTCGTAGCCGAGCAGGTGCAGCAGGCCGTGGACCGCGAGGGTCGCGAGGGGGTCCTGGGCCGCGTCGGGGCAGATGACGACGTCGCCCAGCTCCGGCGGCGGTCCGTCCTCCGGCCACTCCCGGGCCTCGGGGCCGTCGACGGGGAACGCCAGGACATCGGTCGGCGTGGGCTTCCCCCGGTGCTCCCCGTTGATCGCGGCCATCTCGTCGGGGCCGACGATCATGAGCCCCATGCTCGCCCGGGTCACCCCGAGCCGGGCGCACGCCCACTCGAGGCGCGCGACCAGGGGCGCCGTGTCGGCGCCCGCGCCCTGCGCCTCGACCTCGATCACGGCGCGGCGCCCTCGGCGGCGCCGTACGCGTCGACGATGCGCTGCACCAGGCGGTGGCGGACCACGTCGCGGCGGTCGAGGCGGACGAAGCCGATGTCCTCGACGCCCTCCAGGATCTCCGTCGCGCTCACCAGGCCGGACCGCTGGGCCGACGGCAGGTCGACCTGGGTGATGTCGCCGTTGACGACCATCCGCGAGCCGTTGCCCAGGCGGGTGAGGAACATCTTCATCTGCTCGGGCGTCGTGTTCTGCGCCTCGTCGAGGATGATGAAGCTGTCGTTGAGGGAGCGTCCGCGCATGAACGCGAGGGGCGCCACCTCGACCTGTCCGCGCTCCAGGAGGCCCTCGACGCGCTCGCCGTCGAGCATGTCGTAGAGGGCGTCGAACAGCGGCCGCAGGTAGGGGTCGACCTTCGCGGCGAGGTCACCGGGCAGGAACCCGAGCCGCTCCCCCGCCTCGACCGCCGGCCGCGTCAGGATGATGCGCGCCACCTCGCGGCGCATCAGCGCCGCCGTCGCGATCGCGACGGCGAGGTAGGTCTTGCCGGTTCCGGCCGGGCCGATCCCGAAGGTGATGGTGTTCGAGCGGACCGCGTCGACGTAGCGCTTCTGACCCCCGGTGCGCGGGGTGACGAGGAAGCGTCCGTTGCGCCAGACGACGTCGTCGAGCATCGGGCCGACGGGCTCGGCGCCCTCGATGGCGTCGGCGATCGTGTCGATGGTGCCGGGGGCGACGCTCCGGCCGAGGCGCACGAGCTCGGCGAACTCGCCGACCACCTCCGCCGCGGCGCTGACGCGCCCCTCCTCCCCCTCCAGGGTCAGGCGGTTCCCCCTGAGGCTGATCTCGAGGGCGAGGCGCTCCTCCAGCGCCCGCAGCACGCGGTCCTGCTCCCCGGCCAGCTCGACCGCGACGCGGTCGTCGAGCTCGATCGTCCGGACCACCTGGTCGGACGCGCTCACATGCTCTCGGATAGCCGTCCCCCGCCCATGATGTGCCAGTGGAGGTGGTGGACGCTCTGGCGGGCGTCCTCACCGTGGTTGGTGGTCACGCGGTACCCCGACCCCTCGAGCCCGGCGTCGGCCGCGACCCGCGCGATGAACGACAGCATGGCGGCCCGCCCGGCCGTGTCGAGGCCGTCGACGCCGGCGATCGAGTCGACGTGGCGCAGGGGGATGACGAGCAGGTGCACCGGCGCCTTCGGGGAGATGTCCTCGAAGGCGAGGTGGTGGTCGTCGCGGGCGACGACCGTCGCCGGGATCTCACCGGCCACGATGCGGCAGAACAGGCAGTCGGCGTCGGTCACGCGTCCTCCTCCCAGCCGCGCGCGGCGGCGACCGTGACGGCGGCGATGGCGGCGGTCTCGGCGCGCAGGACGGTGGAGCCCAGGCGGCAGATCGCGAGGCCCCGCGACCGGGCCGTGTCGACCTCGTCGGCCGAGAAGCCCGCCTCGGGGCCGACGACGAGCGCCGTCCGGGCCCGTGGCGCGTGCGCGCGGAGGGCCGCCGGGAGCGTCGCGTCGCCTCGTGGGTCGATCAGGAACCCCTCCCCGTCGGGGATCTCGCCGGGAACGAGGTCGAACGGTACCAGCCCCCGCACGCCGGGCACGGGAGCCCGCCCCGACTGCCGCGCGGCGGCCTCGGCGACCCGGCCGAGACGCTCCCGCCGGCGCCCCCACGACGCCGCGTCCGGCACGCGCCGGGCACGTGACGAGGTGAACAGGACCACCTCGGCGACACCGAGCTCCACGGCCTTCTCGACGACGGTGTCGAGGCGCCCCCACTCGGCGAGCCCCTGGTAGAGGGTCACCGTCGCCGGGGCGGCGGGGCGCGCGCCGCCCGCGCCGACGCGCACCACCGCCGGCGGACCGGTGTGGACGACGACCGCGGTCCACGTCGCGCCGTCCGCGTCGATCAGCTCGACCTCGTCGCCGGCCCGTCGCCGCACGACCCGCGCCAGGTGGTGGCTGTCGCCCGCCGACAGGGCGATCTCGTCCCCCTCGGCGGGCGCCGCGTCGACGACGTATCGGAACGTGTGCCTCACGGGCGCTCGAGCAGCACGGTGGCCCAGCCCTCGGCCTCGATGCGCCGCGACTCGGCCAGCCCGAGCGGCGCCATCGCCGCCGCGACCGACGGCACCTCGTCGGGGCGCATGCCCGACGCGATCAGCCGGGCGGGGGCGGGACCGTGGGCCAGCGCGTCGGCGAGCATCCGCAGGACCGTCCCGGTGAGGTTGGCCATCACGAGCGGGGCGGCGGGGAGGCGGTCGGCGCCGATCGTCCGGCGGGCGACGGTCAGCGCGACCCCGTTGACGCGGGCGTTGTCGATCGTCGCCCGCACCGAGAGGGGGTCGTGGTCGAGGGCGGTGACGGGGTCGAAGCCGAGGCGGCGGGCCGCGATCGCCAGGATCCCCGATCCGCAGCCCGCGTCGAGCAGGGGTCCGCCCGCGGGGAGGGAGCACAGCAGCTCCAGGCACCCCCGCGTGGTGGCGTGCTGGGCGGTGCCGAAGGCCATGCCGGGGTCGATGACCACGTCGTGCATCCCCGTCACGGGGGGCTCCCAGGGCGGGCGGATCCGCAGCCGCCCGGCGATCTCGACGGGCCGGTGGAAGCGGAGCATCGCGTCCATCCACGCCGGGTCCTCGTCGGCGGCCGTCACGTCGGCGTCCACCCCGGCGGCGGCGAGGGCGGCGCGCAGTCGCGCCGGGTCGCCCGCGGACGGCGGCACCCAGAAGTCGAGGACGGCCTCCCCGCCCGGTCCGGTCGCCTCACGGCACCCGCAGCCGAGCACGGCCGACGCCTCGGCCGCGGCGACCTCGGCGTCGCCCGCGGCCACCGTCACGGTGAGCCGCGTCAGCGAGGCGCTAGCGGAAGGCGTGCTTGAGCCGGTCGAAGAAGCCCTCGTCCTCGCGGTAGCTGCGGGCGTCGAGCACCTCGGCGAGGCGCTCGACGGCCTTGCGGCCGTCGTCGTTCTGGACGCGCGGCACGCGCACCTCGACCACGACGCGCTGGTCGCCGCGCCCGCGGCCGGTGAGCGCCGGGAAGCCCTTGCCGCGGAGCACGTACTCGTCGTTCGGCTGGGTGCCGGGGCGCAACTCGACGTGGGCCTCGCCGTCGACCGTCGGGACCGTGACGGTGGCGCCGGTCATGGCGTCGGTGACGGGGACGGCGACGCGGGTGACGACGTCGAGGCCCTCGCGCCGGAAGCGCTCGTCCTCGGCGACCTGCACCTGCACGTAGAGGTCGCCGGCCGCCGCCCCGCGCTCGCCGGCGGCGCCCTTGCCGGGGATGCGGATGCGCTGGCCGTTCGCGATGCCGGCGGGGACGTCGACGGTGACGGTGAGGGACGTCGGCGTCCGGCCGGTGCCGGCGCACTCGGCGCACGCCTCGGCGGGGCGCTCGCCCTCGCCGCGGCAGTCGGGGCAGATCTGGGTGCGCAGGAACTGGCCGAAGGGGCCGCGGGACACCTGCCGCACCTGGCCCTGCCCGCCGCAGGTGACGCAGCGGACCATGTGGCTGCCGGGGGCCGCGCCGTCACCCCCGCAGACCTCGCAGGCGCCGACGACGCCGTACTCCAGCGTGCGGGACACGCCCGACGCGGACTCGGCGAAGGTGAGCTGGATCGCGACGGCCACGTCGTCGCCGCCGCTGCGGGCCGCACGGCGGCCGAAGGCGTCGCCGCCGAAGAAGGCGTCGAAGAGGTCCTGGAACGAGCCGAAGTCGGCGAAGTCGCCGCCGGCCGGGCGTCCCCGCAGGCCGTCGTGGCCGTAGCGGTCGTACAGGTCGCGGGTCTCGGCGTTCGACAGCGCCTCGTAGGCCTCGGCGGCCTCCTTGAAGAGCGCCTCCGCCCCGGGGTCCGGGTTGACGTCGGGATGGAGCTCGCGGGCCTTCCGCCGGAAGGCCTTCTTGATCTCCGCCTCGTCCGCGTCGCGGGAGACGCCGAGGACCTCGTAGTAGTCGCGCTTCATCGAGTCCGGTCGCAGAGTAGCAAGGGGATGCGCCGCCCCACCCCTCCCCCATCGGCCCCGCCGGGCCGGTCCTGAACGCGGGGCGTCAGCGCGGCGAGGGTGACGCCGTGGCGAGCACCACGGGGTCGGGATCGACGAAGCCGCGCTTCAGGTCCTTCGGCCGGATCGGGCCGACGGGCGGGTCCTGCAGGGGCGCGCCGGCGGCGATCGCGAGCTCGCAGAGGGCGGTCATGATGCGGTCCGTCGCCTCGCGGTTGCGCGCCTTGCGCGACGTGCCGGTGAGACCCGACACATCGACCGGCGGGCCGAACGTGACACGGGCCGGCCCGCGGAAGAGCTGGGTGTCCCAGCAGACGGCGGGGACGACGGTCACCCCGGGGCGCTGGGCGAACATGCCGGCGCCCGGGTGGCCGCGGCGCATGTGCCCCGTGCGGCTCACGTGCCCCTCCGGGAAGACGACGAGGCACTCCCCCTGGTCGAGCAGCGACAACGCGTGGCGGATCGCCCCGACGTCGCCGACGCCGCGCCGGATCGGGAACGCCCGCTGCAGCTTCAGGAGGAACGCCGCGAACGGGTTCCCGAACAGCTCGGCCTTCGCCATCATCGACGTCCGTCGGTGCCGTGCCGCCGCGGTCAGCACCAGGGGGTCGGCGACGGACACGTGGTTGCAGACGAGCAGCACGGCGCCGGTGCGCGGCAGGTGCTCCGTGCCCCGCCGGCGCATCCGCAGCGGCGGCAGGTAGAGCAACGGCAGCACGACGGCGTGCGCCAGCGCCCACATGGCGCGGTCGATCACGACGTCCCGCCTACGCACGGTCGTCGTCGTCACCCTCGTCGTCGTCCGGGTGGCGCGCCAGGTTGGCCTGCGCCGCCTCGATCAGCTGCTGCGCCTCCTCGAGGTTCACCGCGCGGTGCAGCAGCCGGGTGAGGCTCCGGGCATCGCGGGCGATGAGGTGGTCGACGGCGCCGTCCTCGACCCAGAAGGGGGCGGCGTCGGGGTCCTGGCGCAGCAGCTCCACGGCCTGGTGGCCGCAGTCGAGCGTGTACGTGGCGATGGCGTAGCGGCCGGGGGTGGTCGACTCGGCGTCGGGCTCCCACGGCACGAGCGGCGCGGACCGCAGGCCGCCCGGCTCGATCACCTCGGACGCCAGGTCGACCTCGCGCCACGCGAGGTCGACGGGGACCCGCAGGTCGAACAGGAGACTCTCGGCGTCCTCGACGCGGTCGGCCGCGCTCGCCAGGACGGCGGCGACCCAGTGGGCCTCGGCGAACGAGAGGCCGGTGAAGAGGTCGGCCTCGTCGAGCAGGGGCGAGAGCTGGGCGTCGGGCCGGGTGCTGATGCCGACGGCGTACTCCTCGGGGCCGTAGGCGCCGGCCTCGACCTTCGCGAGGACGCGCACCGCGGCGGAGGCGTCGCCGCGCAGCGGCCGGCGCCAGACCTCGAGGATCTCGAAGCGGTCGTCGATCGCGCGCCCCTCACGCTCATCGTCACTCATAGACGCCCTCCACGTACCGGGACAGCAGCTGCGCGGCCCCGCGGACCGTCGCCATCGCGAGGCGGTAGTCCATCCGCGTCGGCCCGATCAGCGAGACCGTGCCCAGGTTGCGCCGCGCCACCCCGTAGTTGGCGGCCACCATACTGAGCCCCGAGAGGCTCCGGTCCGGCAGCTCGGCGCCGATCCGCAGGTACACCTGGTTGCGGCTGAGGGCGCCGCGCAGCATCGCGAGCAGGGCGTACCGCTCCTCCAGGCTCTCCATCAGCGCGTCGATCGCCATCAGGTCGAGGTGGCGCTGCTCCGCGAGGAAGCGCGCGCGGCCGCCGATGAAGATGCTCTCCTCGACCCCCGGATCGAGGTCGGTGATCGCGGGGGCGAGCACCCCGAGGAACCCCCGTTCACGGACCCCGAGGCTGGGGTCGGCGAGCCGCCCCTCGATCAGGCGGGACCCCACCGTGACGCCGGTGAGCTGCTCGTTGAGGAAGGCCCCCGCCCACTCGCAGAGGCCCGGGTCGACCGCCGACTCAAAGGCGAAGACGCGTTTGGTGACCGCACCCGTGGAGGTGATGACCACGACCATGACGACCTGGGGCTGCAGGGGCAGCACCTCGACGTGGCGCACCGTCGACGTCTGGGGGGCGGGGGCCGTGACGATGCCGAGCAGGTTGGTGACCTGGGCGACCACGTCGGCGAGGCGCGACAGGGCGGCGTCGACCTCCCGGCGCATCTCCGTGACGTCGAGGGCCGACTCGACCAGCGCCGGCGCACGCGCGGGGGGGTCGCGCGTCAGCAGCGTGTCGACGTAGTAGCGGTACCCGCGGTCGGTGGGGACGCGCCCGGCGGAGGTGTGCGGGTGGTCGAGGTGGCCGAGCTCCTCGAGCCGCGCCAGCTCGTACCGGACGGTGGACGACGCGAAGTCGATCCCCTCCCGCCCCGCGATGTTCTTGCTGCCGACCGGCGTGCCGGTGGCGATGTGCTCCTCCACCACCGTGCGCAGGATCGTCTCCTGGCGGGACGTGAGGCGGTCGGGCTCACCGCCGCCGAGGGGCCGGTCTCCGCCGGGGGCGTCGCTCATGCGTACTCCATCAGCTCGTGGAGGATCGCGTTCTGCACGAAGCGGCCGCGGCGCGTCAGGGTCAGCGTCGCGCCGTCGCGGCGCAGCAGACCCGCCGTCTCGAGCGTGTCGAGCGCCTGGGGGTGGTCGGGTGGCCCGGCCCACGCGAGGTCCATGCCGCGGGCGAGCCGCAGCCCGAGCATCCAGCGCTCGCGGCGCACCAGGTCGGCGTCGAGGCCCTCGTCGGTGCGGGGCGGCGCGTCGCCCGCCGCGAGCGCCCCGATGTAGGGCGCGAGCGCCGGGTTGTTGCGGCGGCGGCGGCCGGCGACGGTGCTGACGGCCCCGACGCCGACACCCAGGTAGTCGGCGGCGCCCCAGTAGGCGAGGGAGTGGCGGCACTCGTGGCCGGGCCGGGCGAAGTTCGCCGTCTCGTACCAGCGGTACCCGGCGGCCTCCAGTCCTTCCACCACGCGCTCGTACGCGTCGGCCGCGCGATCCTCGTCAGGGAGCTCCGCGCCCATGCGCTCCAGCGCGGTGCCCTCCTTGATCTCCAGCTCGTACCAGGAGATGTGGTCCACCCCCAGGGCGACGACCTCGGCCAGGTCGGCCTCCAGGTCCTCGGGCGACTGGCCGGGCACGCCGAACATGAGGTCCACGCTCACCGACGCGAAGCCGGCGTCCTGGGCGCAGGCCACGGCGGACCGCACCTGGTCGGGGCTTGCGCCCCGGTCGAGGCCGGCCAGCAGGTGCGGCCGGAACGACTGCGCGCCCAGGGAGATGCGCGTGATGCCGATCGCCCGCAGCTCACGCAGCTGGTCGCGGTCGACGGTCTCGGGGTTCGCCTCGATCGAGACCTCCGCGCCGTCGGCGAGCCGCGGGCGCAGATCGTCGAGGACGCCGCGCAGGCGGTGCGGGCGCATGAGGGTGGGGGTGCCACCGCCCAGGTACACGGTGGACAGCGGCCCCAGCCGGCCGGCCTCCATGGCCAGCTCGGCGCGCAGCGCGGCGGCGTAGGCGTCGCGGCGGCCGAGCGAACCCACCTCCACGACGAAGGCGCAGTAGCCGCAGCGGGCGGCGCAGAAGGGCAGGTGGAGGTAGAGGTGGGCGGCCGGGCCGCTCACTTGCCCTTGCCGTCGTCGTTGCCGAGCGTGAGCACCGAGAGGAACGCCTCCTGGGGCACCTCCACGTTGCCCACCTGCTTCATGCGCTTCTTGCCCTCCTTCTGCTTCTCCAGCAGCTTGCGCTTACGGCTGATGTCACCGCCGTAGCACTTGGCGAGCACGTCTTTGCGCCGAGCCTTCACGGTCTCGCGGGCCACCACGCGGCCGCCGATGGCCGCCTGGATCGGCACGTCGAACAGCTGCCGGGGGATCGTCTT
>LNFM01003694.1_pt1 | contig 29659 bp, 26 predicted proteins | sample 596031 | NCBI WGS metagenome assembly LNFM01 (sample SAMN04254537, study PRJNA301005) | activated carbon metagenome | isolation source: dual media filters at the Ann Arbor, Michigan drinking water treatment plant | place: USA: Ann Arbor
TGCAATTGGCGAAATCTGGTGCGCGATCAGCATTCTGCCGCAGCGGTCGTTGGTAGGGGGGGGTGCCAGGTATCAAGGGCTCACGCATCTGCTGAAGCGTTCCCCGTGTTCTTAAGGGCGACTTCAGCTTTAAGGCATGCTGTACGCGCCTTCAAGTTGTTGGCATCTACGCCATCAATGGCAGTTTCTGCTCTCATCATGTTTACATTTTCGAAGATTCGATATGTCTACCCGCTCCAGATCCCGTTGGACTGCTCAGGGGGCACAGCTGCGAAATCCGGCAAAGATGTCACTTCGCTCGGGCGGGTAGAAATTCCGGTAGCGCGGCTGTCTCACACGCTCCTGGGTCGCGAAGCTGCCACCGCGCAGTACCCGGCGGCGGCCGAACCAGGGCGCTGAGTAGTCCTGGTAGGGGTGGGGCTTGAACCCAGGGTAGGGCTCGAAGGGGCTGGCAGTCCACTCCCACACCGCGCCCCAGTAGAAGTCTTGCGGGTGCTGCAATGCGGCATGCTCCCATTCGGCCTCGGTGGGCAGGCGCCGACCAGCCCAGGCGCACCAGGCCTGCGCCTCATGAGCCGTCAGGTGGCAGGCGGGTGCCTGCAGGTCCAGCGGCTCCCAGCGACTCCCGCGGCGCTGCAGCCAGCCTCGGCCCTCAGGCCGCAAGTGTCTGGGGTGCTGCGGCGGTGTGCTCTGAGCTGCCCGCCAGGCCGCTGCGGGGCCCTGCCACCAACGCGCATCGGCATAGCCACCGGCGCTGATGAACGGAATGTAGTCATTCCAGCTGATGACGCGGCTATCGATGTTGAATGGCTGTAGATCGATGCTGTTTGACAGTAATTCGTTGTCAAATGCGAAGCCGGTTCCAGCCCATCCGATGCGCGCAATGGCCCTTTCGACGTGCAGTTCCTGCCGGCGCGGGGGCAGCGCCGGCCGCGGGGTCTGCAGTTGGGGCAGGTCCAGGCCCAGGGTCTGGGCCATGTACAACGCAGCCTCGAAGTGCATGTCTTCGTGGAACAGCGCCAGACGGTGGAAGTACAGGCCGCGGTCGTCGTCGTCGGCTTCGTCCAGCAACTCCAGGCTGGTGGCCAGGCCTTCGGCCAGGTCGGCGCGTATGGCGCGGGCGTCGGGCAGGGGCAGCGCCCAGCGGCTGTCGTGCGGCACCTGGCCCGAGTCGTACAGCGCGTCGGCGTCGGCGCGGCGCGCGGGCGTTCGGGGTGCCAGGGGCTGGGCGTCGCATCCAAGATGGCGCTGGCTGTTGCGCGCCACGAACCAGTCCTGGAACCAGCCCACGTGGCCCAGTTCCCACAGCGGCGGATTGAGTTCGGGTGTGCAGGGAACTTGCAGGCCGGGCGGAAGCGCCGACTCGTAGGCGGCAAACGCGGCCAGGGTGTCGGCGCGGCTGGCCAGCAGCGCCTGGCGCAGCGCTGCCCTGCCGGCTTGGCGGATGTGGGTGGCGGTGGCGTCCATTCGCGTTAGCCTTTCGGGGTGCCTCGTCCCCGCCTCGTCATCGTCACACCCGCCCTGCGTGCCGCCAACAACGGCAACTGGCAGACGGCGCAGCGCTGGGCGCACTTGCTGGCGCAGGATTATCGGGTGCGCCTGACCGAGCGCTGGGCGGGCGGCGACGAGGCCTTGATGATCGCGCTGCACGCGCGGCGTTCGGCGGAGTCCGTGGTCGCCTGGCGCGACGCGCACCCGGCGCGACCGCTGCTGTTGGTGCTGACCGGCACCGACCTGTACCGCGACATCCAGCGCGATGCCGACGCGCAGCGTTCGCTGGCCCTGGCCAGCCGGCTGGTGGTGCTCAACGACTGCGGCTTGCAGGCGCTGCCCGCGCCGCTGCGCGCCAAGGCCCTGGTCTGCCTGCAGTCGGCGCCGACGCGCAAGGCGCTGCCCAGGACCGACCGCCACCTGCGCGCCCTGATGGTCGGCCACCTGCGCGCCGAGAAATCGCCGCAGACCTACTTCCAGGCTGCGCGGCTGCTGGCCGACCGCAGGGACATCCTTCTCGACCACGTGGGCGGCGTGCTCGACGAAGGCCTGGCGGCGCAGGCGCGCGCGCTGATGCGCGAACAGCCGCGCTACCGCTGGCTGGGGCCGCTGCCGCATGCCCAGACGCGGCGGCGCATCCAGGCCGCGCATGTGCTGGTGCAGCCCAGCCTGATGGAGGGCGGCGCGCACACGGTGATCGAGGCCGTGACCAGCGGCACGCCGGTGCTGGCCTCGCGCATAGACGGCAACCTGGGCTTGCTGGGCGCCGGCTACCCGGGTGTCTTCGAGCCCGGTGATGCAGCGGCGCTGGCCGCCCTGCTGCGGCAGGCGCGCGGCGATGCCGCTATGCTGCAGCGCTTGCAGGCCTGCTGCGCGGCACGCGCCCCGCTGTTTGCGCCGGCCCGCGAACGGCACGAATTGCGCGCCCTGGTGGCCGCGATGTGCGCCGCCCACACCACCTCCGGAGACCGTCCATGAATGCGCCCGAACGCGCCGCCGAACCCCGCTTGACATCGCTGTCGCACGGCGGTGGCTGCGGCTGCAAGATCGCCCCTGGCGTGCTCAGCGAGATCCTCAAGGGCACGGCCGCCATGCCCATCCCCAAGGAACTGCTGGTGGGCATAGAGACCAGCGACGACGCCGCGGTCTACCAGCTCACCGACGAGCTGGCACTGATCGCCACCACCGATTTCTTCATGCCCATCGTCGACGACCCCTACGACTTCGGCCGCATTGCCGCCACCAACGCCATCAGCGATGTCTACGCCATGGGCGGGCGGCCCATCATGGCGCTGGCGCTGGTGGGCATGCCCATCAACGTGCTGTCCACCGCCACCATCGGCCGCGTGCTCGAAGGCGGCGCGGCGGTCTGCCGCGCCGCAGGCATTCCCATCGCCGGGGGCCACACCATCGATTCGGTCGAGGCCATCTATGGCCTGGTGGCGCTGGGTCTGGTGCACCCCAAACAGGTCAAGCGCAACGCCGACGCGCGCCCGGGTGACCGCCTCGTGCTGGGCAAACCGCTGGGCGTGGGCGTGATGTCGGCGGCGCTGAAGAAGGGCAAGCTCGATGCCGCTGGATACGTGCAGATGATCGCCAGTACGACGCAGCTCAACACACCGGGCCCCGATTTGGCGGCATTGCCCGGCGTGCACGCGCTCACCGACGTCACCGGTTTCGGCCTGGCCGGCCACGCGCTGGAACTGGCGCGCGGCTCGCGCCACGAGGTCTGCATCGACTGGGCGCGCGTGCCACTGCTGAGCGGCGTGCGTGAACTGGCGGCGCAGGGCATGGTCACGGGCGCCTCGGGCCGCAACTGGGCCGGCTACGGTGCCGACGTGTCGCTGCCCGAAGGCTTCGCCGATGTCGATGCCGCACTGCTGACCGACCCGCAGACCAGCGGCGGCCTGCTCGTGACCTGCGCGCCCGAGGCGCTGGACGCAGTGCTGGCGGTGTTCCAGCGCCACGGCTTCGCCGCCGCGGCCGACATCGGTGAGGTCAGCGCGGCGCCGACGCCGCGGCTGCGGGTGCGCTGAGCCCCAGAAACTCGCGCACCGGCGCCACGCTGCGCGCCGGGTCTTCCTCTTGCGGCACGTGGCCCAGTTCGTCGAACACGACGAGCCGGCTGCCGGCGATCTGCTGCTGCAGCCGCCGGCCCACTTCGGGCGGGATCAGCCGGTCGCGCCCGCCCCACAGGATGAGCGTGGGCTGCTTGAGCGTGGCGATGCGTTCGGCATCGGCGCCAATCACCATGCCCTGGATTCGCTGGATCAGCGCGCGCCGGTTGCCATCGCGCAGCGTCAGCTCGAAATAGCGGTCCACCAGGGCCGGCGTCACGCGCGCCGGGTCGCCGTAGACCTGGGCCACGCTGGCCGCCACCATGCCGCGCGGCAGCACCCATTCCAGGCTGTGCGCCAGCACCGGCACGCGCGCCAGGGTGAAGGCTATGGGCACCTTGTCGGGCGTGAAGGGCAGGCCCGAGGCGTCCACCAGCACCAGCGCGGCCACACGTTCGGGCGCGCGCCAGGCGGTGCGCCAGGCGACCTCTCCGCCCAGTGAATTGCCCACCAGCACTGCGCGCCGCACCTGCAGCGCGTCCAGCAGGTCGAGCACGAAGCGCGCGTAGGTGTCGCCGCCGTAGTCGCCCGGCGCGTATTCGCCTGTGAAGGGGCCGGTCAGGCCGAAGCCCGGCAGGTCGAAGCTGATGACGCGGCGCTGGCCGCGCAGCGCGCGCACCCAGCCTTCCCAGGTGTGCAGGCTGGCCGAGGTGCCGTGCATCAGCACCAGCGGCAGCGGGTCGCCGCGCGGGCCTTCGTCGCGCAGGTGCACCAGTTGACCGCGCACCTCGATGAAGTCGGAGGGCGGCGGCGCCCAGCGCGCCACCAGGCCCTGCACCGGCATGTCGGGCGCGCGCGACAGCGCCAGCATCAGGGCGCCCAGCATCATCAGCACGCCCAGCAGGCGCATCAGGCGTTCGGACATGGCTTTCAGCCGCTGGCGGGGGATACAGTAGGCGCCAGCGCGCCGCGCTCGTCGAAGACGACGCAGCGGCCGCGCCAGTGCGGCGCCTGCGGCAGGCGCTCGAAGTAGCCCAGGATGCCGCCGTCCAGCTGCAGCAGCTGCGGAACGCCGGCCTGCGCCGCCCACAGCGCGGCCTTCTCGCAGCGGATGCCACCGGTGCAGTAGCTGACCACGGTCTTGCCCTGCAGCTCGGCGGCGTGCGCCTGCAGCGCATCGGGGAAGTCGCTGAAACGCTGCAGCCGCCAGTCCAGCGCGCCTTCAAAGGCGCCTGCGTCCACCTCGAAGGCGTTGCGCGTGTCCAGCATCAGCACCGGGCGGCCCTGGTCGCAATGGCCGGCGTCCAGCCAGCGCGCCAGCGTGGTGGCGTCCACCGCCGGTGCGCGTCCGGCCTGCGGCTGCACCGTGGGGCGGTTCATGCGGATGATCTCGGGCTTGACCTTCACACGCAGGCGGCCGAAGGGCAGGGCGTCGGCCGTCTGCCATTTGCATTCGAGCCCGGCAAAGCGGGTGTCGGCGGTGAGTTGCTGCAGCCAGCCGCGCAGTGCGTTCGGCTCTCCGGCCAGCGCCAGGTTGATGCCCTCGGGCGCCAGCAGCACCGTGCCCTTGATGCCGGCTGCAGAGGCGGCCTGCTGCAGGCCCGCGGCCAGGGCCGGGCAGTCATTCAGGGCCACGAAGCGGTAGGCGGCCAGCACCAGGAAAGAGCTCACCGGGGCATTGTAGGGAGCGCTCGATAATGCCCCGATGAGCTTTGTCCACCTGCGTACCCACACCGAATATTCCGTCGTCGACGGCAGCCTGCGCATCGCCGACGGCGTGGCCGCGGCGCGTGCCGACGGCCAGCCGGCCCTGGCCATCAGCGACCTGAACAACCTGTTCGGCGCCGTCAAGTTCTACAAGGCCTGCCGCGGCGCTGGCGTCAAGCCGCTGATCGCCGTAGACCTGCTGATGGAGCCTGCCGCCGGCCTGACCGGCGCCGAACGCCAGCCCAGCCGGCTGCTGCTGCTGGTGCAGGGCAGCCAGGGCTATCTCAACATCAACGAACTGCTGGCGCGCGCCTGGGTGGGCAATGCGCAGCGCGCCCAGGCCTGGGTCAAGTGGGAATGGCTGGACGAACTGAGCGGCGGGCTGATCTGCCTGTCGGGCGCCGACCTGGGGGCGGTGGGCCAGGCGCTGCTGGCCGGCGATGCCGATCGCGCGCAGGCCACGGCGCAGCGCCTGGTGGGGCTGTTTCCGGGGCGCTTCTACCTGGAGTTGCAGCGCGCCGGCCAGCCCGGCAATGAGGCCCATGTGCGCGCCGCCGTGGCGCTGGCCGCGGCGCTGCAACTGCCCGTGGTGGCCACGCACCCGGTGCAGTTTCTGGCGCTTGACGACTTCGAGGCGCACGAGGCGCGCGTGTGCATCGCCGAGGGCGAGACCCTGGCCAACCCGCGCCGCAGCAAGAAGTTCACGCCCGAGCAGTACTTCAAGACCCAGGCACAGATGGCCGAGCTGTTTGCCGACGTTCCTTCGGCGCTGGCCAACACGCTGGAGATTGCGCGCCGCTGCAACCTGCGCCTGGTGCTGGGCCAGGCGCGGCTGCCTGACTTTCCCACGCCCCTGGTCGACGGCGTTCATATTCCCATCGAGGCCTACTTCCGCCAGGCCTCGCACGACGGACTTGAGCGCCGCCTGGCTGCGCTCTACCCCGACCCGGCGCGGCGCGAGGCCGAACGTCCGCGTTATGTGGAGCGGCTGGAGTTCGAGCTGAACACCATCGTCAAGATGGGCTTCCCGGGCTACTTTCTCATCGTCTCGGACTTCATCGTCTGGGCCAAGGAAAACGGCTGCCCGGTGGGCCCGGGGCGCGGCTCGGGCGCGGGCTCGCTGGTGGCCTACGCGCTGTTCATCACCGACCTGGACCCGCTGCGCTACAAGCTGCTGTTCGAGCGCTTCCTCAACCCCGAGCGCGTGTCGATGCCCGACTTCGACATCGACTTCTGCCAGGGCAACCGCGACCGCGTCATCGAGTACGTCAAGGACAAGTACGGGCGCGAGGCCGTGAGCCAGATCGCCACCTTTGGCACCATGGCCAGCAAGGCGGCACTGCGCGACGTGGGCCGGGTGCTGGGCATGGGCTACGGCCACGTGGACAGCGTCGCCAAGCTGGTGCCCGGGCTGCCGGGCAAGACCTACACCCTGGCCAAGCTGCCCGACGATCCCGATCCGGGCCTGATCTACGTGCGCAAGGAAGTGCCCGAGCTCGAGCAGCGCGAGGCCGCCGAGGAAGAAGTGGCCGAACTGCTGGCGCTGGCCATGCGCCTGGAAGGCCTGGTGCGCAACGTCGGCATGCACGCCGGCGGCGTGCTCATCGCGCCGGGCAAGATCACCGACTTCTGCCCGCTGTACCAGCAGCCCGGCAGCGACAGCGCCGTCAGCCAGTACGACAAGGACGACGTCGAGGCCATCGGCCTGGTGAAGTTCGACTTCCTGGGCCTGGCCACGCTCACCATCCTGGAACTGGCCAAGGACTTCATCCGCGCGCGCCGCCCCGGGCGCGAGATGTTCAACTATGAGAACCTGCCGCTGGACGATGCGCGCGTTTACCGCCTGTTCAGCGACGGCCGCACCGAAGCCGTGTTCCAGTTTGAAAGCCGCGGCATGCAGGGCATGCTGCGCGAGGCGCGGCCCACGCGGCTGGAAGACCTGATCGCGCTGAACGCCATGTTCCGGCCAGGGCCGATGGAGAACATCCCCAGCTTCTGCGCGCGCAAGAACGGCAAGGAAGAGATCATTTACCCGCACGTTCTGCTGGCTTCGGTGCTGGAAGAGACCTACGGCATCTTCGTCTACCAAGAGCAGGTGATGCAGTCGGCCCAGGTGATGGGCGGATACAGCCTGGGCGGCGCCGACCTGTTGCGCCGCGCCATGGGCAAGAAGAAGGCCGAGGAGATGGCGCAGCAGCGTGCCATCTTCCGCAGCGGCGCGGCCGAGAAGGGCATCGCCGCGGAGAAGGCTGACGAGGTCTTCGACCTGATGGAGAAGTTTGCCGGTTACGGCTTCAACAAGAGCCATGCCGCGGCCTACTCGCTGTTGGCCTATCACACGGCCTGGATCAAGGTTCACTGCACGGCGGAGTTCTTTGCCGCCAACATGACAGTAGAAGCCGACAATACCGATAAGTTGAAGGTGTTGCTGGCCGACGCCAAGACCTTCGGAATCGCCTTCGAGGCGCCCGACATCAACCGCGGCGTGCACCGTTTCGAGCCCATTGACGACAAGAACGTGCGTTATGGCCTGGGCGCCGTCAAGGGTACGGGGCAGAGCGCGATCGAGGCCATCGTGGCCGCGCGCGAAGGCCGCGGCAGCCACGAAGGCGAGGGCGGCGGGCCCTTCCGCAGCCTCTTCGACTTCTGCGCCCGCGTCGACCGCAAGGCCGTCAACAAGCGCGCGGTCGAGGCCCTGGTCAAGGCCGGCGCCTTCGACCTGTTGCACCCCGACCGCGCCAGCCTGCTGGCCAGCGTGGGCCTGGCCTTCGACTGGGCCGAGACGCAGCAGGCCAACGCGCTGCAGGGGGGGCTGTTCGACTTCGGCCAAGGTGACGATGGCGGCGGCGACGCCCACGGCAGCAGCAGTCAGGAGCCGGCGCTGGTGCAGGTGCCGCCCTGGGACGTGCGCGAGCGTCTGGTGCAGGAGAAGACGGCGCTGGGCTTCTACCTGTCGGGCCACTTGTTCGACGCCTGGCGCGACGAGGTGCGGCGCTTCGTGCGCCAGCCCATCGCCGACTTGGTGGACAGCCGCGAGCCGCAGCTGCTGGCCGGCATCGTCGGCGGCGCGCGCGCCGTCAGCGGCCAGCGCGGGCGCGTCGTCATCTTCCAGCTCGACGACGGCAGCGAGGCTATCGAGGCCGTGGCGAACGAAGAGCTGTTCGAGGCGCAGCGCGAGCTGATGCAGGAAGACACCCTGCTGGTGGTGCAGGGCCGCGTGCAGCCCGACCGCTTCTCGGCCGGCCTGCGCCTGAACATCACCCAGCTGTGGGACCTGCCGGCGGCGCGGGCGCGCTTCGGCAAGTACCTGGCGGTGGCCAGCGAGGGCGCGCCGCCGCCGCTGGCCGAACTGCTGCGGCTGTGGCCGGCGCGGCGGGTGGACAGCGAACAGGGCGAGCTGCTGCAAGGCCTGCCGGTGCGCCTGAAGTTGCGCCGGCCCCAGGCCACGGCCGAGCTGGACCTGGGCGACGAGGCCCGCTTCTGGCCCTGCGACGAGGCCCTGGGCCGCTGGCGCAGCGTGACCCCGGCCGGCGCTGCACAGATCGTGTACGAGTGAAAGTGTTTGTTGCGCGGTCCGTCCAGGCCCCGGGTTCGCGCGTTCAATACGGTATGAACAGATTCGGAGCCACCATGAAACAGTTACTCGCAAATGCCGCACGGGCTGCACTGGCCACGCTGGCCATCGCGGCCGTGCCGGCCCAGGCCACCGACGTCGGCGTCTCGGTGCACATCAACCAGCCCGGCGTGTATGGCCGCATCGACATCGGCCGCTTCCCGCAGCCGCAGGTGGTGGTGGCGCAACCGGTGATCATCCAGCGCCCGCCGGTGGTGGTGCATCAGGAGCCGGTCTACCTGTACGTGCCGCAAGGCCACCGCAAGAACTGGCGCAAGCACTGCCGCGACTACAACGCCTGTGGCGTGCCCGTCTACTTCGTGCAGCACCAGTGGTACGACCGCAACGTGCACCGCCGCGACGACCGCCGTGACTACCGTGACGACCGCAGGGATGACCGCCGCGACGACCGCCATGATCGCCGCGACAACCGGCGCGACGACCGGCGCGACGATTACCGCGGCAAGGGTCACGGCAAGCACGACTGATCGCCCGCCGACCCTGGCGCGCTGGGCGCTAGAGTCGGGACATGCACGAGACGCCGCTTACCGCCCTGGTGCTCAGCGGCGGCGGTGCGCGGGCCGCCTACCAGGTGGGTGTGCTGCGCGCGCTGGCCCGGCTGCGGCGCGAGGCACTGGGGCCGGTGGCGCGCCTGCGCAACCCCTTCGGCATCATCTGCGGCACATCGGCTGGCGCCATCAACGCGCTGGCCTTGGCGGCCAATGCCGACCGCTTCGAGGCCGCGGTCGAGGTCATCGCCCGCGTCTGGCAGCAGTTCAGCGCCGATCAGGTCTACCGCGCCGACTCTCTGGGCGTCATCCGCTCGGGCGCGCGCTGGCTGACCATGCTCTCGGTGGGCTGGGCCATCGCACGCTGGCGCCGTGCCCGGCCGCAATCGCTGCTGGACAACCAGCCCCTGGCCGACCTGCTGCAACGCCTGGTGCCGCTGGAGCGCCTGCCGCTGATGCTGACCCAGGGCCACCTGCACGCGGTGGCGGTGACGGCATCGAGCTACACCACGGGCGAGCACTTCACCTTCTACGACGCCCATGCCTCGGTGCAGACCTGGCAGCGCTCGCAGCGCGTGGCGGTGCGCACGCGGCTGACGCACGCGCACCTGCTGGCTTCGTCGGCCATCCCCTTCGTCTTTCCGGCGCGGCAGATCACCGTCGAAGGCCAGCGCGGCTGGTTCGGTGACGGCTCGATGCGCCAGACGGCGCCGCTGTCGCCGGCCGTGCACCTGGGCGCCCAGCGCCTGATGATCATCGGCGCCGGGCGCATGCACGAGCCCGCCGGCCGCGTGGTGGCCACGCAAGGCCATCCCAACCTGGCGCAGATCGCCGGTCACGCCATGTCCAGCATCTTTCTGGACGCGCTGGCGGTGGACATCGAACGCATGCGGCGCATCAACCGCACGCTGGCGCTGCTGCCCGAGCGCGTGATTGCCGAATCGGAATGGCGGCCGCTCGAGGCCCTGGTGATCGCGCCCACGCAGCGCATCGACGACGTCGCGGCGCGGCACCTGGGCGACCTGCCGGTGCCCGTGCGCGCGCTGCTGCGCGGCGTGGGCGTGGGCGGGCAGGGCGAGCAGGCCAGTGGCGCGGCGCTGGCCAGCTACCTGCTGTTCCAGGCGTCGTTCACGCGTGAGCTGATGGCCCTGGGCGAGGCCGACACCCAGGCGCGGCGGGACGAGGTGCTGCACTTCTTCGGCTGGGACCGGCCGGATGCCGGCCGCCGCGCCGCGGCCCTGCCGGACATCCCCTTGCCTTGAAGCCCTGAAGGCCGCTGCCGCTCAGCTGTCGGCCTTCTTGCTTGCCTTGTCGGCCGCCTTTTCGGACTTGTCGCCCTTGACCGGCTTGGCGGCCTTGGCCGGCGCCGTGGCACTGCCGTCGTAGGCGCTGCCCGAGACCGTCAGGCCGGCTTGTGAGAACCGCGCCGCATTGCCCGGGCCCACGCCGGGCACGCGCTCGACGAAGTCGTTCCAGTTCTTGAAGCCACCGGCCTTGCGCGCCTCGAGGATCTTGCCCGACAGGCCGGGCCCTATGCCCTTGACGGTCTCGAGTTCGGCGCGGGTGGCCTGGTTGGCATCGGCGGCGGCGAAGGCGTTGAGGGCAAACGCGGCCAGGATGGTGGCGATGAGGTGACGGATCATGGTGACGCTCCTTGCGGTGTGTTGAGGGACTGGCTTGGCCGGTGCTGCGAACCGTTTCGCGACCGGCTGAAGCCATTGTCGAAAGCGCCCGGTGGCGCGTCTGTCCCCCGCCGCGGGGCTTGGCGGGGGCCCCCTCGGCCATCCCCCGGACGGGGGTGTCAGCGCGTGGCGATGGCGCGCGCCACCGCGGCCTGCACGGCGTGCGCCTCGGGCCAGGCACCGTTGCCGCCCAGCAGTTGCACGCTGGGCCCCCAGGGCCGCCACAGCGAGGGGTCGCTAGGCCCCATCACCGACACCAGTGGCGCGCCCACCGCGGCCGCGATGTGGCCCGGGCCGGTGTCGTTGGAGACCATCACCGCGGCCTCGCTCAGCAGTGCCGCATAAGTGCCCAGGCCGACGCCCTGCAGCATCAGCGCGCTGGGGAACTGCGCGCGCGCGATGTCTTCCTCGCCCGGGCCGGGGCAGACCACGACGCTGCGGCCGAAGCTGCGCAGCGCGCCCGCGGCGAAGTCGGCGAAGCCGGGCCAGGTCTTGTCCTGCTGGTTCCAGGTGCCGCCGGCAAAGGGGCAGATGAGGATGCAGCCGGGCGCTATGCCGTGTGCCTGGCGCAGCGCCGCCGCCTCTTGCCGGTGCTGCGGCGCCAGGCGCAGGCCCACGGCCGCGGGCAGCGGTGCGTCCTGCTGCAGCAGCGCGCTGCCCAGGCGCCAATAGACCTCGAGCTCGTGCACGCCGCGCGGGCGCGGCACGGCACGCGTCAGCAACAGGCTGCGGCCCTCCCAGGCATGGCCCAGCGTGCGCAGGCCGGCCAGGCGGAACTCCAGCGCGCTGGAAAACGAATCGGGCAGGCACAGCGCGTCCATGCCTGCGTCGCGCGTGCGGCCCTGGCCCAGTTGGTGCAGCAGGCGCACGCGCTCGCGCAAGGTCTTGGGCAGCACCTGCACCGGCCAGCCATGGCCGGCCAGCAGATCGCGCGCCCAGCCCTTGCCCACCAGTTGCAGGTCGTGACCGGCTGCAGCCAGGCGTTGCAGCATCGGTACCGCCAATGTGACATCACCCACCCAATTGCGCAGTCGCACGATGAGGGGGCGGTGGGGGGTGGTCATGGGCAAGGGATAATCCTGGTTGATTCTGCCAGCCCGCCCCCGATGAACCTGCCGAAACTGCCGACGGCCGCCGAAGTGATTGCCACGCACGACCGCCTGCTCGCCGGCGACGGCTGGCCGCAGCGCGCACCTGCCACGCCCGAGCACGATGCCGGCGACGCGCGCCACTGGCTGTACCTGAACCACCGCTGCAACAGCCTGCTCTGGGCCGAGGAAGACCTGGCCCGCCGCACCACCGTGGCCGACGCCGAGATCGCCGCCAACAAGCGCGCCATCGACGGCTACAACCAGGCGCGCAACGACGCCACCGAGCGCGTGGATGAGCTGCTGCTGGTGGCGCTGGGCCTGGTCGACGAGGCCTCGGCGCGCACCGACACACCGGTGTCGCGCGTGCCCGCTGGCGCGCGGCTCAACAGCGAGACCGCCGGCAGCATGATCGACCGCCTGTCCATCATGGCGCTGAAGATCCACGCCATGCGCCAGCAGACCGAGCGCAGCGATGTCGACGCCGCCCACCGCGCCAGCAGCGCCGAGCGCCTGCAGCGCCTGCAACAGCAGCGGCTTGATCTGGCCGGCTGCCTGGACGCGCTGCTGGTCGACGCGGGCGCCGGTCGCGCCTACTTCAAGGTCTACCGCCAGTTCAAGATGTACAACGATCCGCGCTTCAACCCGGCACTGGTCGCTGAAAGCCAGAGAGCCTGAAGCCGGTGCGCATCCTGATCGTCAAGACATCGTCCATGGGCGATGTGGTGCATGCCATGCCGGTGGTCAACGACATCCGGCGCAAGTATCCCGATGCGCAGATCGACTGGCTGGTCGAGGCGCCTTTTGCTGCCATCCCGCGGATGCACGCCGGCGTGCGCGAGGTGATCACCCTGTCCTGGCGCAAGTGGCGCGGGCAGTTGCTGCGCCGCGAAACCTGGGCGCAGATGCAGGCCCTGCGTGCGCGGCTGCGCGCCGCCCGCTACGACCTGGTGCTGGACCTGCAGGGCCTGATCAAGAGCGCCATCTGGGCGCGTCAGGCACAGGCGCCGGTGGCCGGCTACGACAAGCACAGCATTCGCGAGCCGGTAGCGGCCTGGGCCTACCAATACCGGTTGGCCGTACCCAAGCAGTTGCATGCGGTGCAGCGCTGCAGGCTGCTGGTGGCCCAGCAGCTGGGTCTGGTGCTGCCCGCCAACGCGCCTGACTTCGGGCTGCAGCCGCCGGCGGCGGTGTGGAAGCCGCGCGGCAAGTACGCCCTCATCATCCCCAACGCCAGCCGCGTCGAGAAGCTCTGGCCCGAGCGGCATTGGGTGGCGATCGGCCGGCGCATGCTCGAGATGGGCTGGCAGCCCGTGGTGCTGTGGGGCCGCGACGCCGAGCAGACCCTGGCCGAACGCATCGCTGCCAGCTGCGAGGGCGACGTGCCGCCCTTCCTGAAGGTGGACGAGATGGCCTCGGTGCTGGCCGGTGCACGCCACGTGGTGGGCCTGGACACCGGCTTTACCCACCTGGCCGCCGCCTTCGGCCGGCCTACGCTGGGCATCTACTGCGACCACGATCCAGGCTTGGCCGGCATCACCGGCCCGGGGCCGGTGGCCAGCGTCGGCGGGCGCGGCCAGGTGCCCAGCCGGCAGGAGGTGATGGCCTTGTTCGAACGCCAGGCCGGCGTGCTGCACGCGCAGTAGCGGCTACAGGGCGGCTACAGGGCGTCGACGCGCTGCGTCGGGTAGCTGTCCCAGCTCAGGCAGCCGGGGCACTGCCAGAAGTAGTGCTGCGCCTCGAAGCCGCAGGCCGCGCAGCGGTAGCGCTGGAGCGGCCGCGCTGCCACCGCCACGGCCTGATCGACTGCGGCCGTGGCATCGGCCGATTCGTGCCAGCGTGGCAGCGCCAGCATCAACTGCACCGCGCTGAGCGAAGGCTGCTCGCGCAGCAGCGCCAGCAGGCGCGGCAGGCGTTCGGCGCCCTGGCCTCCGTCCAGCAGGTCCAGCGCCTGCAGCAGTTCCACGGCGGGCAGCGTGACCAGCGCGTCGATCAGCGCCTGGCGGGCCTGCGGCACGCGGGCGGCGTCACGGGCGGCGCGGGCGTACTCTTCAGCCACCAGCAGGAAGGCCGCCGGCTGTGCCTGCCGCAGCAGGTCCCAGGCGGTCAGTGCCTGTTCGGGTTGGCCCTGGCGGCGCGCGCGCCAGCCCGCCAGCAGGCGCGGCCGTGCGGCCTGCGGCGCTGCCTGCAGCGCGCGCTGCAGCGCGGCCTGGGCCTCGTCGGGCTGCTGCCGGGCGTCGGCGGCCTCGGCCAGCTCGCACTCGTAGTGGGCGATGCGTGAAGCGAAAGAGGCGCCGCCGGCGGCCTCAAGCCGGCGCGCCACCTCGGCCGCACGCGCCCAATCGCGCGAGCGCTCGAACAGCGACAGCAGCGCCAGTTGCGCCTGACCGTCATAAGGGGTGCCGGCCAGCGCAGCCCAAGCGGCCTCGGCGCGGTCGAACAGGCCGGCCTTCATGAAGTCCTGCGCCAGCGCCAGCTGCGCGCGGTGGCGGCCGTCGGGGGTCAGGTCTGATCGGCCCAGCAGGTGCTCGTGCACGCGCACCGCACGTTCGAACTCGCCGCGGCGCCGGAACAGGTTGCCCAGGGCGAAGTGCAGCTCGGTGGTGTCGGGATCCTGCTGCACCGCTTCGATGAAGGCGTCGATGGCCTTGTCCTGCTGTTCGTTGAGCAGCAGGTTCAGCCCCTCGAAATAGGCGCGTGGCGCGTCGGTGCGCGCGCGCCGCCACTGGCGCAGGTCCATGCGCGAGGCCATCCAGCCCAGCGCAAAGGCGATCGGCAGGCCGATCAACAGCCATTGGAAGTCGAAGTCCATCGTGGGGCGCTACACGCCTATGCGCGGCGGATGCTCGGCGCCAAACTCCGAGGGCGGTGCCGTCAGCGGGGGCGTTGCCGCGGCCTGCACGGGCGTGGCCCCGGGTGCCGCGTCCAGCTGCTGCTGGCGCGTCAGGCGCCAATGGCGCCACCAGTTGGGCAGCATGGCCATCACGCCCACGATGCAGCCGCCGGCAAAGGCCACCAGCACCACGATGACCATGGGCGCATGCCACTCGACGCCGAAGAACCAGCGCACCGTGGCCGACTGCTGGTTGTTCAGCGCGAACGCGAACAAGGTGAAGAAGATGAAGGCCCGTAACAGCCAGACGATGAGGCGCATGCCGCTCGGATTCTAGGGTGCCGCCGCGCGCAAGCTGCCGGCGTGCCGCTCAACCGTCGGCCGGAACTTGCTCGTCGACGGCCTCGCGCAAGGCCTTGCCGGGCTTGAAGTGGGGCACCAGTTTCTCGGGGATGACCACCTGCTCGCCGCTGCGCGGGTTGCGGCCCACGCGCGGCGGGCGGCGGTTGATGCTGAAGCTGCCGAAGCCGCGGATCTCGATGCGGTGACCACGCGCCAGCGCATCGGACATGGCATCAAGAATGGTCTTGACTGCGAACTCGGTGTCGCGCTGCGTCAGCTGCGCGAAGCGCTCGGCCAGGCGGGTGACGAGGTCGGAACGGGTCATCGGCGGTGGTGCTTCTTTGACTTCTTGTTCTGACACGCCGCGCCAGGGTGGCGCGGGGTGGAGCCCGGGCCGGCACGCGGCCGGCCCGGGGTGGCGCCCGGGCTTACTCGGGGCGGTTGTCGAGCTTGGCGCGCAGCAAAGCGCCCAGGCTCGTGGTGCCGGCGTTCTCGCGCTCGCTGGTCTGCGCCAGGCGCTGCATGGCCTGCTGTTCGTCGGCGTTGTCCTTGGCCTTGATGGAGAGCTGGATCGAACGCATCTTGCGGTCGACGTTGATCACCATCACGCTGACTTCGTCGCCTTCCTTGAGCATGTTGCGCGCGTCCTCGACGCGGTCGCGGCTGATCTCGGAAGCACGCAGGTAGCCGGTGACGTCTTCGTTGAGCTGGATCTCGGCGCCGCGCGGGTCGACGCTCTTGACCTTGCCGTTGACCAGCGCACCGCGGTCGTTGAGCGTGGTGAAACTGGTGAACGGGTCGGTGTCGAGCTGCTTGATGCCCAGGCTGATGCGTTCGCGTTCCACGTCCACGGCCAGCACGATGGCTTCGACTTCCTGGCCCTTCTTGTAGTTGCGCACCGCGGTCTCGCCCGGCTCGTGCCAGGACAGGTCGGACAGGTGCACCAGGCCGTCGATGCCGGCCGACAGGCCGACGAAGACGCCGAAGTCGGTGATCGACTTGACCGGGCCCTTGACGCGGTCGCCGCGCTTGACGTTGGAAGAGAACTCTTCCCAGGGGTTGGCCTTGCACTGCTTCATGCCCAGGCTGATGCGGCGCTTGTCCTCGTCGATCTCGAGCACCATGACCTCGACCTCTTCGCCCAGGGTCACGACCTTGGCGGGGGCGACGTTCTTGTTGGTCCAGTCCATTTCGGAGACGTGCACCAGGCCTTCGATGCCCGGTTCGATCTCGACGAAGGCACCGTAGTCGGCGATGTTGGTGATCTTGCCGAACAGGCGCGTGCTGTTGGGGTAGCGGCGCGACACGCCGTGCCAGGGGTCGTCGCCCAGTTGCTTGAGGCCCAGGCTGACGCGGTTCTTCTCGGCGTCGAACTTCAGCACCTTGGCGGTGAGTTCCTGGCCGACCGTGACCACTTCCGACGGGTGACGCACGCGGCGCCAGGCCATGTCGGTGATGTGCAGCAAGCCGTCGATGCCGCCCAGGTCGACGAAGGCACCGTACTCGGTGATGTTCTTGACCACGCCGTGCACGATGGCGCCTTCGGTCAGGGTCTCGAGCAGCTTGGCGCGCTCTTCACCCATCGAAGCCTCGACCACCGCGCGACGCGACAACACCACGTTGTTGCGCTTGCGGTCGAGCTTGATGACCTTGAACTCCATGGTCTTGCCCTCGAAGGGCGTCATGTCCTTCACCGGGCGCGTGTCCAGCAGGCTGCCGGGCAGGAAGGCGCGGATGCCGTTGACCAGCACCGTGAGGCCGCCCTTGACCTTGCCGCTGACCGTGCCGGTGACGAACTCGCCGCTTTCCAGCGCGTTTTCCAGGCTCATCCAGGACGCCAGGCGCTTGGCCTTGTCGCGGCTCAGGATGGTGTCGCCGTAGCCGTTCTCGACGGCATCGATGGCGACCGAGACGAAGTCGCCGACCTGGACTTCGAGCTCGCCCTGGTCGTTCTTGAATTCCTCGATCGCGACGTAGCTTTCGCTCTTCAGGCCGGCGTTGACGACGACATGGTTGAACTCGATGCGCACGACTTCGGCGGAGATGACCTCGCCGACGCGCATGTCGTTGTGCTGCAGTGACTCTTCGAACAGAGCGGCAAAGGCGGACATGCCACCGGTGGCGGTGACGGTAGTGGTGACGGACATGTATTTCCTGGGTGCCGGAGGAGTGAAAGCAGAGCCGGACGTGCTTGCGGCGGATGCCGCGGGATTGGGGTTGACCACCCTGCGCGCCGGAGCCTCGCGGCTCGGGACCTGACGGCCACTGGAAGGTGGCGCGCTGGGGACTCTTGGGACTTCTTGCGGGTACTGCGGGAACCGGGACCAGGCCTTGCGCTGCGCTGCGCTGCCACCGGGGTGCACCGGGGTGGCTCTACGCGCCGAAGGGCCCGCATTGCTGCCACCAACCCAGCACCTGCTGCACCGATTGCTCGATGCTCAGGCCCGAGTTGTCGAGCAGCCTTGCGCCTGGTGCCGGCTTCAAGGGGGCGGCGCTGCGGGACATGTCCCTGGCGTCGCGCGCCTCGAGGTCGGCACGAAGGTCTGCGATGTTAGCCGGAATTCCCTTTGCAATCAATTGCTTATGCCTGCGCTCGGCGCGCTGCGCGGCGCTGGCGGTGAGGAAGATCTTGAGCGGCGCGCCCGGGAACACCACCGTGCCCATGTCGCGCCCGTCGGCCACCAGGCCGGGCAGGCGCGCAAAGGACAGCTGCAGCGCATGCAAGGCCTGGCGCACCGCGGGCAGGGCGGCCACGCGAGAGGCCAGCAGGCCCGTGGCCTCGAGCCGCAGCTCGTCGCTGACCTCGCGCCCGCGCAGCCAGATGCGGCCGGCCTCGTCGCCCTGGCCGAAGCGCAGGTCCAGGCCCGCCGACAGGGCGGCCACCGCGGCCTCGTCGTCCGGCGCCACACCGTCCCAGGAAGCGGCCAGCCCGGCGGCGCGGTACAGCGCGCCAGAGTCCAGCAGCTGCCAGCCCAGCACCGCGGCCACGCTGGCGGCCAGCGTGCCCTTGCCCGACGCGGTGGGGCCGTCGACGGTGATCACCGGCACGCTGCGCGCCCGGGCCACGCTGAACAGCGTCTCGAAGTATTCGGGGAAGGTCTTGCCCACGCAGCGCGGGTCGAGGATGCGCAGGCTGCAGTCGCCCCCGGCCAGCGGGTTGAAGGCGGCCAGCGACAGGCACATGGCCATGCGGTGGTCGTCGTAGGTATGGATCACCGCCGGCTGCCACTGCCGCGGCGGCGCGACCTCGATGAAGTCGGCGCCCTCAGTCACCGTGGCGCCCACCTTGCGCAGTTCGCAGGCCATGGCGGCGATGCGGTCGGTCTCTTTCACGCGCCAGCTGGCGATGCCCGTCAGCCGCGTGGGCGTGTCGGCGTACAGCGCCATCACCGCCAGTGTCATGGCCGCGTCGGGGATGTGCTTGCAGTCCAGGCTGATGCCGGTCAGCGGCCAGCGCCCGCGCCGTACCTGCAGCCAACCCGGGCCGCCTTCCACCAGCGCGCCCATGGCGCGCGCGGCATCGACAAAGCGGATGTCGCCCTGGATGGAATCCAGACCCACGCCTTCGATGCGCAGCACGTCGGCGCCGGTGACGGCCAGCGCGCCCAGGGCGATGAAGTACGAGGCCGAAGAGGCGTCGCCCTCGACGTGGATGTCGCCCGGCGTGGCATAGCGGCTGCCCTGCGGGATGGTGAAGCGCTGCCAGCCCTCGCGCCGCACTTGGATGCCGAAGCGCGCCAGCAACGCGAGCGTGATCTCGATGTAGGGCTGCGAGATGAGCTCGCCCTCGACCGCTATCACCAGGTCGCGATCGCCCGCCACCAGCGGCAGCGCCATCAGCAGCGCCGTGAGGAACTGGCTGGAGACGTCGCCGCGCACGCGGATGGGTTGCTCGGTGGCCAGGCGGCCGCCGGCCACGCCACTCAAACGCAGCGGCGGGTAGCCGGGCTGGCCCAGGTCTTCGACCGTGCAGCCCAGCGGGCGCAGCGCGTCGACCAGGTCGCCGATGGGGCGCTCGTGCATGCGCGGCACGCCGCCCAGATCAAAGCGGCCGCCCTGCGTGGCCGCCAGCACCGCCAACGCTGCGGCCAGCGGGCGCATGGCCGTGCCGGCGTTGCCCAGGAACAAGTTGGCCTGATGCACCGCCAGCCGCCCGCCCAGGCCGGTGACACGCAGCACCGCGCCATCGCGCGCCAGGCCGCAGCCCAGGGCGCGCAGCGCGTCCAGCATCACGCGCGTGTCGTCGCTGTCCAGCAGGTCGTGCACGGCGGTCGTGCCGGCGGCCAGGCCGGCCAGCAGCAGCACGCGGTTGGAGATGCTCTTGGAGCCGGGCAGCCGCACCCTGCCGGCGGCGCTGATCAGGGGCGGGATGTCGAGCCGGGGGATGTCGTACATGCGTGCGCGGCCGGCTCAGGCCTTGCCCGTGCCCGGCGCGCTGCCCGGCACGCGCGGCGCGCTCATCTGCCAGTTGGAGCGGCCTTCCGCGGGCAGCCGGATCAGGCCCTCCAGCGCGTCGGCATTGCCCTCGCGGATGACGTGCTCAAGCGCATCCAGCGCCTGGCGGAAGCGCGTCGACTGCTTGAGCAGCTCTTCGCGGTTGGCCACCAGGATGTCGCGCCAGGTCTCGGGGTTGCTGGCCGCGATGCGCGTGAAGTCGCGAAAGCCGGGGCCGGCCAGCGACAGGTAGTCACGCCCGGCCGGCTGGTTGACCACCGAGCTGAAATAGGCAAAGGCCAGCAGGTGCGGCAGGTGGCTCACGGCGGCGAAGGCGGCGTCGTGGTTCTCGGGCGTCATCTTCAGCACCTGCGAGCCGATGGCCGACCAGACATCGGTGGCCTTCTGCACCATCTCGGGCAGGGTCTGCGCCAGCGGCGTGATGATCACCTGGCGGCCGGCATAGAGCGCGGGGTCGGCGTTCTGGATGCCCGAGACCTCCTTGCCGGCGATGGGGTGCGCAGGGACGAAGGAGCCGATGCGTTCGCGCAGCACGCGCCGCGCCGCGTCGACCACGTCGCGCTTGGTGCTGCCCACGTCCATCACCAGCACGCCGGGTTCGACCAGGTGACGGATGGCCTTGAGCGTGGTTTCGGTGGCGGCCACCGGCACGGCGATGAGCACGATGTCCGAGCCCGACACCGCCAGCAACGCCGATTCGGCGATGACGTCGATCACCCCCAGCTTCTTGGCGCGCTCGGTGGTGGACGGCGACTTGCTGTAGCCCATGACGCGCTTGACCAGCCCGGCCCGTTTGAGCGCCAGCGCGAAGCTGCCGCCCATGAGGCCGCAGCCGATGACGCCGAGTTGGGTGAACATGTTCGGTCGGCTCAGTGCACGTCGATCGGGTAGGTACCCAGGATCTTGAAGAAGGCGCAGGCGTTGCGCAGCTCGGTCAGCGCAGCCGCCACGCGCGGCTCGTCGGGGTGGCCTTCGACGTCGATGTAGAAGTAGTACTCCCATTGGCCCGAGCGCGCCGGGCGCGACTCGAAGCGGCTCATCGACACGCCATGGTTCTTGAGCGGCACCAGCATGTCGTGCACCGCGCCCGGGCGGTTGGTCACCGAGACCACCAGGCCGGTGCAGTCGTGGCCCGAGGCCTTGGGCGCCGGGTGGCGATCGGGGTGGGTGACGATGGCGAAGCGCGTGCGGTTGTGCGCGTCATCCTGGATCGCCGGGGCCACCACGTGCAGGCCGTATTCGCTGCCAGCACGCACGCTGGCGATGGCCGCCAGCGTGGGGTCCAGGCTGGCCAGGCGCGCGCCTTCGGCATTGCTGGCCACCGGGCGCCGCTCGCAATCGGGCAGGTGGTGGCTGAGCCAGCGGTGGCATTGCGCCAGCGCCTGCGGATGCGCGCACACGGCGGCCACGCCCTGGGCGCTGTCGATGCGGCGCAGCAGGTTCTGGCGCACGATCAGGCTGGTTTCGCCGATGATGAACAGCGGCGTGGTCAGGAACAGGTCGAGCGAGCGCGCCACCACGCCTTCGGTGGAGTTCTCGACCGGCACCACGCCGAAGTCGGCCGCGCCCGAGGTGGTGGCGTGCATCACCTCGTCGATGCTGGCGCAGGGCACGCGCACGATTGAGCTGCCGAAGAAGCCCAGCGCCGCCTCTTCGCTGAAGGTGCCGGCCGGGCCCAGGAAGGCCACGCGCGTGGGGGTTTCGAGCGCGCGGCAGGCCGACATGATTTCGCGCCAGATGGGCGCCACGCTGGCGGTCACCAGCGGCCCGGGGTTGGCCGCCTTCAGGCCGTCGATCACCTGCGCCTCGCGCTCGGGGCGGAAGACCACCGAGCCCTGGCGCTTCTTGATCTCGCCCACCGTCAGCGCCAGGTCGGCGCGGCGGTTGAGCAGCGCCAGCAGTTCGCGGTCGACCGCGTCGATGCTCTGACGCAGGGCCAGCAGTTCGGGGTCGACGGTGGCGTCGGGGCTTGACATCCTCAAGCGGCGCGCGCCGGCCTACTTCTTGGCGGCCGACGCCGCAGGCGCCGGTGGCTGCAGGCCCAGGCGCTTGACGATGGACTGGTCCAGCGCACGCAGCTTGGGTTCGATGCTGGAGCGGGTGTCGGCCACGAGCTTGTCGCCCAGCAGCTTCTGCATGTCGGGCGCCAGGCTCTGGAACTTCTTGTTGACCGGCGATTCGAGGATGGCGATGAGCTGCTTGAGCTCTTCCTCGCTCATCTTCTCTTCGAGCAGCGTGCCCACCGTCGAAGGCGCGGCCTTCACGGCGCTGGCACTCATGATGGGCGCCACTTCGTCGGCGTACTTGCGCAGGTCGGCCTCGATGTCGCGCGCCACGGCCTCGCGGCGCTCGGCGGGCACGGTCTGCAACGCCAGGTTGGCGCGCTGCATCAGGTTCAGCGCCGGGGCGGTGGCCAGCTGGCGCGCCATGGCCTCGATGCCGGGCTGCTGCAGCTGCAGCACCTTGGCCACCAGGGCCTTCTTGCTCGTGGGAGCCTGCGCATGCGCCAGTGCGGACAGTGCCAGCAGGGTCGCCAGGACGGCGGTCTTGAACATCAGTTTCCTTCGACGCCGGGTTCGCCGGCAGGGTTGTCTTCACCTTCGGCTGGCGCGTCGTTCTCCACGATGCGCTGCAGGCCCGAAAGTTTGGTGCCATTGTCCAAGGCGATGAGCGTGACGCCCTGGGTGGCGCGTCCGAGCTCGCGGATTTCGCTGACGCGCGTGCGAACCAGCACGCCCTTGTCGGTGATGAGCATGATCTCGTCGGCCGGCCGCACCAGTGTGGCGGCCACGACGCGGCCGTTGCGCTCGCTTTGCTGGATGGCGATCATGCCCTTGGTGCCGCGGCCGTGGCGCGTGTACTCGGCGATGTTGGTGCGCTTGCCGAAGCCGTTCTCGGTGGCGGTGAGCACGCTCTGCGTTTCGTCTTCGGCTACCAGCATGGCGATGACGCGCTGGCCGTCGTCCAGCGCCATGCCGCGCACGCCGCGCGCGGTGCGGCCCATGGGGCGCACGTCGTCTTCGTCGAAGCGCACCGCCTTGCCGCCGTCGCTGAACAGCATCACATCGTGGTGGCCGTCCGTGAGCGCCGCACCGATGAGGTGGTCACCCTCGTCCAGGTCCACGGCGATGATGCCGGCCTTGCGCGGGTTGCTGAACTCGTCCAGCGAAGTCTTCTTGACCGTGCCCAGGGCCGTGGACATGAACACGTAGTGGTCGGCCGGGAAGCTGCGCGTTTCGCCGGTGAGCGGCAGCACCACGGTGATCTTCTCGCCGGCCTGCAGCGGGAACATGTTGACGATGGGCTTGCCGCGGCTGGCGCGTCCGCCCTGCGGCACTTCCCAGACCTTGACCCAGTAGACGCGGCCGCGGTCGCTGAAGCACAGGATCCAGTCGTGCGTGTTGGCGATGAAGAGCTGGTCTATCCAGTCGTCTTCCTTGGTCTGCGTGGCCTGCTTGCCGCGGCCGCCGCGGCGTTGCGCGCGGTACTCGGCCAGCGGCTGGCTCTTGATGTAGCCGGTGTGGCTGAGCGTGACCACCATGTCGGCCGGGGTGATCAGGTCTTCGGTGCCCAGTTCGAGCGCGTTGCGCTCGATCACGCTGCGGCGCGCGCCGAGCTTGGTCTGGCCGAATTCCAGCTTCAGCGCACCCAGCTCGTCGCTGATGATGGCGCTGACGCGTTCGGGGCGGGCCAGGATGTCCAGCAGGTCGGCAATCTCGCTCATCACCTCGCGGTACTCGCCGATGATCTTGTCCTGCTCCAGCCCGGTCAGGCGCTGCAGGCGCATCTGCAGGATTTCCTGCGCCTGCTCGTCGCTCAGGCGGTACAGGCCGTCGGGCTGCAGGCCGTAGCTGGCGGGCAGGCCCTCGGGGCGGTAGGCGGCGCGGCCACCGGGGGTGCTGTCCTCGGCGCGGGCAAGCATCTCGCGCACCATCGACGAATCCCAGGCCTTGCTCATCAGCGCGGCCTTGGCCACCGGCGGCGTGGGGCTGGACTTGATGGTCTCGATGAACTCGTCGATGTTGGCCAGCGCCACCGCCAGGCCTTCGAGCACGTGGCCGCGTTCGCGCGCCTTGCGCAGCTGATAGACGGTGCGCCGCGTCACGACTTCGCGCCGGTGGTCGAGGAAGATCTCGATCAGCTGCTTGATGTTGCACAGCCGCGGCTGGCCATCGATCAGCGCCACCATGTTGATGCCGAAGGTGTCCTGCAGCTGCGTCTGCTTGTACAGGTTGTTGAGCACCACCTCGGGCACTTCGCCGCGCTTGAGTTCGATCACCACGCGCATGCCGGACTTGTCGCTCTCATCCTGGATGTGGCTGATGCCGTCGATCTTCTTGTCGTGCACCAGCTCGGCGATGCGCTCGAGCAGCGTCTTCTTGTTCACCTGGTAGGGGATCTCGTCGACGATGATCGACTGGCGCTGGCCGCGGTCGATGTCCTCGAAGTGGCACTTGGCCCGCATGATCACCTTGCCGCGGCCGGTGCGGTAGCCCTCGCGCACGCCGTTCAGGCCGTAGATGATGCCGGCGGTGGGAAAGTCGGGCGCCGGGATGATCTCCATCAGTTCGTCGATGCCGGCGTCGGGGTTCTTCAGCAGGTGCAGGCAGGCGTCGACGACCTCGTTCAGGTTGTGCGGCGGGATGTTGGTGGCCATGCCCACGGCGATGCCGGCACTGCCGTTGACCAGCAGGTTGGGCAGCCGCGTGGGCAGCACCGTCGGCTCTTTCTCGCTGCCGTCGTAGTTGGGCGCGAAGTCGACGGTTTCCTTGTCGATGTCCTCGAGCATCTCGTGCGCGATCTTCGACAGGCGGATCTCGGTGTAGCGCATGGCCGCGGCGTTGTCGCCGTCGACGCTGCCGAAGTTGCCCTGGCCGTCCACCAGCATGTGGCGCAGGCTGAAGTCTTGCGCCATGCGCACGATGGTGTCGTAGACCGCGGTGTCACCGTGCGGGTGGTACTTGCCGATCACGTCGCCGACGATGCGCGCGCTCTTCTTGTAGGGCCGGTTCCAGTGGTTTGACAACTCGTGCATGGCGAACAGCACGCGCCGGTGCACCGGCTTCAAGCCGTCGCGCGCATCGGGCAGTGCGCGTCCGACGATCACGCTCATGGCGTAATCGAGGTAGGAACGCCGCATCTCCTCTTCGAGGCTGACGGCGATGGTTTCCTTGGCGAACGAGGTCATGCGGCGGGGGGCGTGTGTTGGAGCGCGGGCCGGCAGGAGTGCAGCACGACGGCGCGGATTCTACGGGCGCGGCGCCTGTCGCGGCAGCGCAACAGCGCGGGTGGCCCAACGGGCGCTGACATCCAAAATTCGGGGCTGGCAACGCCGTATGGCACAATCGTAGGGTGTTGGTAAGTCTGCGCAATCGTGCGGATTTACTCGGACCATACGTCGAAATTTCAAATTGTCGTTTTGGACCTTACGCAGGTTGTTCTGCGGCTTTTCTCGAGAGGAGAATCATGAAGAAATTGAATAAGGTGGCGATGCTGTTCGTGGCATCTGCTGCTCTGGCGGCTCCGATCGCTTCGTTTGCTGCTGCCCATGGTGGCATGGCTGCCAAGTCGGTCGACAACTGGCGCGCCACCGATGGCACGGTGTGGAAGAACGGTACCAACGAACTCTGCTGGCGTGACGCCGGTTGGACCCCGGCCACGGCCAGCGATCAGTGCGACGGCGCCATCAAGCCGCCGCCCCCGCCCGCCCCGGCCCCGGCGCCGCGCGTGGCTCCCCCGCCGCCCCCGCCCCCGCCGCCGCCGCCGGTCGTGACCCCGGTCGCGCCCCCGCCCGTGGCCCCGCCGGTGGTCGCACCGCCGCCGCCCGCCCCGGTGAGCGAGAAGGTCTCGTTCGCCGCCGACGCGTTCTTCGACTTCGCCAAGTCCAACCTCAAGCCCGAGGCCGCCGCCAAGCTGGGCGATCTGGTCGACAAGACCAAGGGTGTGAACCTCGAGGTCATCATCGCCGTCGGCCACACCGACGCGGTGGGCAGCGACGCGGCGAACAACAAGCTGTCGATCGCCCGTGCCGAAGCGGTGAAGAACTTCCTCGTCAGCAAGGGCATCGAGAAGAACCGCGTCTACACCGAAGGCAAGGGTGAGAAGCAGCCGGTTGCCGACAACAAGACCGCCGAAGGTCGCGCCAAGAATCGCCGCGTCGAGGTCGAAGTGGTGGGCACGCGCACCCGCAAGTGATGTCCGGCGGCCCCTGGTGGCCGCCCTCGCATCCCGAACCCCGCTCCGGCGGGGTTTTTTGTTTCTGGCCCGCGCGCGCCATCGGCCGCGCGGGCGATTGGGTACGATCACGCCATGAGCAATGTCGACGCACAGGAACTCGCCAAATTCAGCGAACTGGCCCACCACTGGTGGGATCCCGACAGCGAATTCAGGCCGCTGCACCAGATCAACCCGCTGCGCCTGGAGTGGATAGACCAGCTGGCCGGCCTGCGCGGCAAGCAGGTGCTGGACGTGGGCTGCGGCGGCGGCATCCTGTCCGAGGCCATGGCGACGCGCGCCGCGCAAGTCACGGGCATCGACCTGGCGACGCGCCCGCTCAGCGTGGCGCGGCTGCACGCGCTGGAAGGCGGTGTCGCCAATGTCCAGTACCGTGAAATCGCCACCGAGGCCCTGGCCGCCGAGAAGCCGGCGGCCTTCGACGTGGTCACCTGCATGGAAATGCTCGAGCACGTGCCCGATCCGGCTTCGGTGGTGCAGGCCTGCGCCACGCTGGTCAAACCGGGGGGCTGGGTGTTCTTCTCCACGCTCAACCGCAACCCCAAGTCATTCCTGTTCGCCATCGTCGGCGCCGAGTATGTGCTGGGCCTGCTGCCGCGCGGCACGCACGAATACGCACGCTTCATCCGGCCCAGCGAGCTGGCGCGCTGGTGCCGCGACGCCGGGCTGGCCATGCAGTCCAACCGCGGCCTGCAGTACAACCCGCTGACGCGGCGCTACTGGTTGTCGGACGACACCAGCGTCAACTACCTGGTCGGCTGCCGCAAGCCCGGTTGATGGCGCGCCCCGGCGCACTGCTGTTCGATCTGGATGGCACGCTGCTGGACAGCGCGCCCGACCTGGCCGGCACGGCCAACGACATGCGCGCGGCGCGCGGCGCGCCGCCGCTGCCTTATGCGCAACTGCGGCCGCACGCCGGGTCGGGCGCGCGCGGCATGCTGGGCCAGGCCTTCGGGCTGGCGCCGGGGCAGGTCGGCTACGAGGCTCTGCGCGACGAATTCCACACCCTGTACGAAGGCCGCATGACGCGCCACAGCGCCTTGTTCGGCGCCATCGAGCCGCTGCTGGCCGCGCTGACGCAGGCCGGCCAGCCCTGGGGCATCGTCACCAACAAGGCCATGCGCTTTGCCGGGCCGCTGGCCGCCGCGCTGGCGCCGCTGGCGCGTGCCGCGGTGCTGGTGGCCGGCGACTGCACGCCGCACACCAAGCCACACCCGGCGCCGCTGCTGGAGGCCGCCCGGCGCCTGGGCCGCGCACCCGGCGACTGCGTCTACGTGGGCGACGACCTGCGCGACATGGTGGCTGCCCGCGCCGCCGGCATGGGTGCCTGGGCCGCGGCCTGGGGCTACCTGGGCGTGGAGGAGGCCGTGGACGCCTGGGGCGCCGATGCGGTGCTGGCGCAGCCCGATCAGCTCTTGACTTTGCTGGAACTGGCCTAAACTCAGTGTTCTGGGTCCGACCTGGCTTCGACGTGGGTGCGGAGTCGGCGCGGGGCATGCCGAGCACCAGTACGCTCGTAAATCCACTGGAAACAAAGTAACTGCGAACGATACTTCGTACGCCCTCGCCGCTTAAAACCGGTGAGCCTCGCAACAGTTGGCCGATGGGCTGGGTCTGAAGTCGCAAGACGGCAGACTGCGAGGTCATACACATTGGCTCGTCCTGCAGCGTGTCATTCGTTGCGGGCCTAAAACCAAATGACTCGGGGAACCGGTAGCGTGCTGCTGCGCGATCGGGGCTCTCAAATCCAAATCAGACAGCTACGCATGTAGAACCGTCCGGCGATGGCTTGCGGACGGGGGTTCGATTCCCCCCGGATCCACCAAGTTACTGTTCGACAACGTCCGACAGAGATCAAGACCCTAAGTAAATCAACGACTTAGGGGCTTTTTCATGTCCACCGTTGACCGCCAAAGTCCGACGACAGCACCCCTCTGCTACAGTAACTTCCGCAGTAACCGGCCTTCGCGGCCCCTGCGGCGGCAAAAGTTACTGCACGGAGGCGGCGTATGGCGAAGCATCTGATCCCCGGCGACACGGCACTGAAGGCGATCAAGGCCGGCGACCCGCGCAGCCGCATCAGCGACGGCGAGGGGTTGTACCTGCTGCTCTTCGTCAAGGGTGGCGCGCACGGTTGGCGCTTCGACTACAGCCACGGCGGCAAGCGGAAGACGCTGTCACTGGGCACCTACCCCGACACGACGCTGAAGGCCGCCAGGGCTACTGCCGACCAGTACCGCAAGCTGGTGGCCGCCGGCACCGACCCCAGCGACACCCGCAAAGCCGGCAAGGCGCAGCAGCAGGCTGCCCACGAAGCGCAGGCCCGCGACGAAAGCGGGCTGGCGCCGGTGGGCAGCTTCGAGGCCGTGGCGCGTGAGTGGGTCGAGACCATCCACCAGGCCAAAGTGAGTCCTGGCCATGCCGCCCGCACACTGATCCGCTTCGAGAAGGAAGTCTTCCCCTGGATCGGGCGCCAGCCCATCGACAGTCTGACCGCACCGGACCTGCTGACGGTCTTGCGGCGCATCGAAGCCCGTGGCACTTTCGAGACCGCGCACCGCGTCAAGGACGCCTGCGGGCAGGTCTTCCGCTATGGCATTGCGGCTGGAGTCTGCACGCGCGACCCGGCCGCAGACCTGCGCGATGCCCTGAAGCCGGTTGCCACCAAGCACATGGCCACCGTGACCGAACCCAAGGCCGTGGGCAACCTGCTGCGCCTGATCGAGAGCTACACCGGCTTCCCGACCACGCGCGCGGCTTTGCAACTGGCGCCCATGCTGTTTCAGCGGCCGGGCAACTTGCGCATGATGGAGTGGGCCGAAGTCGATCTTGAGGAAGGTGTCTGGACTATCCCTGCTGCGAAGATGAAGCGCCGCGTGAACGCGAAGCTGAACGGTGACGACCATGTCGTTCCCCTCGCGCAGCAAGCACTGGCCATCTTGCGCGACCTGAAGCCGCTGACGGGCGACGGGCAGTACGTCTTCCCCAGCGTGCGCGGCGGCGACAGGCCCATGTCAAACATGACCTTGAATGGAGCGCTGCAGCGGATGGGCATCGACACGCAGAACGACCTGACCACGCACGGCTTCCGCGCTATGGCGCGCACGATGCTGGCCGAACGCTTGGGTGTATCCGAACCTGTCATCGAGGCGCAACTGGCGCACAGTGTCAAGGACTCGCTGGGTCGGGCATACAACCGCACTCAGTTTGCCGATCAGCGCCGTGCGCTGATGCAGCAGTGGGCCGACTACCTGGACCGGTTGCGACGGGGTGCTGATGTCCTGGCCTTCCCCCGCAACGCGTAGCCTGAATTTGTCGCGCCTAGGCTGATCCCCGAAAACCTGCTTCCCTGGCGGGTTGGCGCGACGATCCTTCCAGGGGTTGCGCGAGGGGCGCAATGTCAGACGCAGTCACATTTGAAGACTTTGCGGCCTTGGAAGACTTTCTCAACGCCTGCGATCGCGCCGCCCGCGAGCCACCTGTTCAGCCAAAGAATGCACTGTTAGCGCTGCTTTCCCCCTACGCGACAACGTCATCTGATCGCCGCGGCGGCACTGAACCTAGATCCGGCAGTTGCGCGCTGCTGATCGGCCGGTAAGCCAGCACTGGTGAGGCTTTGCGGGGTCTTGGCACACTCACCTGATGGGT
>LNFM01016178.1_pt1 | contig 29644 bp, 26 predicted proteins | sample 596031 | NCBI WGS metagenome assembly LNFM01 (sample SAMN04254537, study PRJNA301005) | activated carbon metagenome | isolation source: dual media filters at the Ann Arbor, Michigan drinking water treatment plant | place: USA: Ann Arbor
CCGCCGCCTCGCGTGCGAGCTGGCGCGGCACGTTGCTGGCGCATCTCAACCGCTACAAGCGGTTCCCCGGTGGCGCCAATCCGGGCACGGTCCAGGTGTCGTTCAGCATCGACCGGTCGGGGCGGGTTGTCTCGGCCCGCCTCATCGGCGGCTCGGGCGATGCGATGCTGGACGAGGAGGCGGTCGCCATGATCCGGCGGGCGAGCCCGGTTCCGCCGCCGCCCGAAGGGCTGGGCGGCGGCACGATCGCCCTCTCCGTGCCGGTGAAATTCTCGCGCTGAGGGCGGAAGGCCGCCTGTGGACCGCTGTTTCGGCCCGTCTCGTTGCGACGAGGCGGGCGCTGCCACCCACCAGACAGAAAAAAGGGCCGCGCGTGAGCGCAGCCCAAGTCTAGGGAGGAAACGCCCAAGGAGGGCGACGCAACATCGCTGCTGCGGTGCGTCATATATAAGGAGGCCGTGCCGCCCTCACAAGCGCAAAAGGGCAGCATCGTTGTCCTATTTTTTCGGCAGATCCGGTGGGCTGTGCCCCGCATCATGCCTCTGCCGGGCCCATGGCCGCGGCAAGCCGCGCCTGGGCCCGCTGCGTCACTGCCGCCGCCCTGCGCAGTTCATGCTGATTTTTCGGCGTTGACAGGCAGTTTGGGCCTCTTCAAATTCGTAGGCATACAAATGAATTCGCGGCTGACGCGGTTTCGTCGGCATGCGACATCTTCCAAGAGCACCGGGGCCTCCGCCACCGGGCCAGACATGGGGAACAGGCATGACGATCGACCGTCGCAGTCTTCTGGCCGGCGCCTCCGCCGGAGCCGCCATCCTCGCCGCGCCGTCCCTGGTGCGGGCCCAGGGGGCGGGGCCCATCAAGGTGGGCGAAATCAACAGCTACACGGCCCAGCCGGCCTTCCTGAAGCCCTATCGGCAGGGCTGGGAGCTGGCGCTGGAGCAGATCAACGCCAATGGCGGTGTGCTCGGCCGCAAGATCGAGACGATCTTCCGCGACGATGGCGGCAAGCCCGAGGATGCGGTGCGCCATGCCGGCGACCTGATCAACGCCGAGAAGGTCGACCTGCTCTCGGGCGGCTTCCTCTCGAATGTCGGTCTCGCGATCGCGGATTTCGCCAACCAGAACAAGCGGCTCTATGTCGCCTCCGAGCCGCTCTCCGACGCGCTCGTCTGGGCCAAGGGCAACCGCTACACCTTCCGGCTGCGGCCCTCGACCTACATGCAGGCGGCGATGCTGGTCGAGGAGGCTGCGAAGCTCCCGGCCAAGAAATGGGCCGTCGTGGCGCCGAACTACGAATATGGCCAGTCGGCCGTGAAGTGGTTCAAGGAACTGCTGAAAAAGGCCAAGCCCGATGTCGAGTTCGTCGCCGAGCAGTTCCCGGCGCTCGGCCGCATCGATGCCGGCGCCACCGTGCAGGCGCTGGAAGCCTCGAAGCCCGACGCGATCTTCAACGTCACCTTCGGCGGCGACCTGACCAATTTCGTCCGTCAGGGCAACACCCGCGGCCTCTTCGAGGGCCGCACCGTGGTCTCGATGCTGACCGGCGAGCCGGAATATCTCGATCCGCTCGGCGCCGAGGCGCCCGTCGGCTGGATCGTCACCGGCTATCCGCAGGCCGACATCAAGACGCCGGAACACCTCAAGTTCCGCGAGGCTTACGTCAAGAAGTTCAACGATTATCCGCGGCTCGGCTCGGTGGTCGGCTTCGACACGATGAACTCGATCGCCGCCGCGCTGACCAAGGCGGGCTCGACCGACACCGAGAAGCTCGTCGACGCCCTCAAGGGGCTGAAGTTCCCCTCCGCCTTCGGGGCGGCCGAGTACCGCGCCATCGACCACCAGTCGACGCTCGGGGCCTTCGTCGGCAAGACCGCGCTGAAGGATGGCAAGGGCGTGATGGTCGACTGGCGCTATGCCGATGGCGCCAAGTACCTGCCCAGCGACGAGGTGGTGAAGACGCTGCGCCCGGCCGGGTGATTTCCGTCATTCCGGGGCGATCCGCAAGGATCGAACCCGGAACCCACGACCGGGTGAGCCCGTGCCGCCGCGGTTCCTTTTGACTCGCCCAGTCGTGGGTTCCGGGTTCGACGCTGCGCGCCGCCCCGGAATGACAGGATTGTCCGTATGATCGACCTCATCCTCACCCAGACGCTGAACGGCCTGGCCTCGGCCTCGTCGCTGTTCCTCGTGGCGTCGGGGCTGTCGATCATCTTCGGCGTCACGCGGATCGTGAACTTCGCCCATGGCTCGCTCTACATGCTCGGCGCCTATCTGGCCTGGACGCTGGTCGGGCGCTTCGGGCCGGCGGACGCGCTCGGCTTCTGGGGCGGCGTGCTGGCGGCGGCGGCCCTGACGGGGTTGATCGGCGTCGTCATCGAGGTGCTGATCCTCAGGCGGATCTACCAGGCGCCGGAGCTGTTCCAGCTGCTGGCGACCTTCGGCGTCGTGCTGATGCTGCAGGACGTGGCGCTGGCGATCTGGGGGGCTGAGGACAAGATCGGGCCGCGCGCGCCGGGCTTCAAGAGCTTCGTCGTGATCTTCGGCAACCGCTTCCCGACCTATGAGCTGTTCCTGATCGCGGTCGGGCCGGTGGTGCTGCTGATCCTCTGGCTGTTGTTCCAGAAGACGCGCTGGGGCACGCTGGTGCGGGCGGCGACGCAGGACCGCGAGATGGTCGGCGCGCTCGGCGTCAACCAGCGCCTGCTCTTCACCTCGGTCTTCGCCTTCGGCTCGATCCTGGCGGGCCTGGGCGGCGCGCTGCAGCTGCCGCGCGAGGCGGTGACGCTGCATATGGACCTGGCGATGATCTCGGAGGCCTTCGTCGTCGTCGTCGTCGGCGGGCTCGGCAGCGTCACCGGCGCCTATCTCGCCGCCGTGCTGATCGGCATCCTGCACGCCTTCGGCATCCTGATCTTCCCGAAGATCACGCTGGTTCTCGTCTTCCTGGTCATGGCGGTGGTGCTGGTGGTCAAGCCCTACGGGCTGATGGGCAAGGCGCCCGTCGGCCATCAGAGAGCCCATGGCCCGGCCGAGCCGCTGCTGCGCCCGGCCGACGGCACGACGAAGCTTGCCGGGCTGATCGGCCTCCTGATCCTGGCGCTGGCGCCGCTGGTCACGCCCGACCACATGCTGGTGACGCTGACCGAACTGGTGATCTTCGCGCTGTTTGCCGCCTCGCTGCACTTCATGATGGGGCCGGGCGGGATGGCTTCCTTCGGGCATGCGGCCTATTTCGGGCTCGGCGCCTATGGCGCGGCGCTCGCCGTGAAATGGCTGGGCGCGCCGATGGAGCCGGCGCTGCTGCTGGCGCCCTTCCTGGCGGGGATCGCCGGAATCGTCTTCGGCTGGTTCTGCGTGCGGCTGTCGGGGGTCTATCTGGCCATGCTGACGCTCGCCTTCGCGCAGATCGCCTGGGCGACGGCCTTCCAGTCGGTCGATCTCACCGGCGGCGACAACGGTATCCTCGGCGTCTGGCCCTCGGCCTGGGCGGCCTCCAAGACGGTCTATTATTATCTGACGCTGGTGATCTGCGCGGCGGCGGTGCTGGCGCTGCGGCTCACCATCTTCTCGCCCTTCGGCTATGGCCTGCGGGCGGGGCGCGACAACGCGCTGCGGGCTGAGGCGATCGGCCTCGACGTGGTGCGCATCCAGTGGGTCGCCTTCGCGGTCGCCGCTTTTTGCGCCGGGATTGCGGGCGCGCTCTTCGCCTTCTTCAAGGGCTCGGTCTTTCCGACCTATATGGCGATCCCGCGCTCGGTCGATGCGCTGCTGATGGTGCTGCTCGGCGGCGTGCAGACGGTGTCCGGGCCGATCATCGGCGCCTTCGCCTATGCCGGGCTGCACGAGCAGCTGATGAAGGCGACGATGTACTGGCGCTTCGCGCTGGGGCTGTCGATCGTGCTGCTCGTCGTGCTCTTCCCGCGCGGGCTCGTCGGCACGATCCTGGCGCTGCGGGAGCGACGGGCCGGTCCCGAACCGGCCCCGGCGACCCGGCTGGCGGAGGCCGCGCGATGACCGCTCTCGCTCCCGCCGCTGTGGCGACTGCCGTCGCCGCCAGCGAGCCGGTCCTTGTCGTGCGCGACCTCGCCAAATCCTTCGGCGGCGTGCGCGCGGTCGACGGCGTCTCCTTCTCGGTGCTGCCCGGCACGATGCTCGCGCTGATCGGCCCCAACGGGGCCGGCAAGACGACCTGCTTCAACATGCTCAACGGCCAGCTGCGGCCCGATGGCGGGGAGGTGCTGCTGGCCGGCCGCGCGATCACCGGCCTGAAGCCGCGCCATGTCTGGCGCATGGGGGTCGGCCGCACCTTCCAGATCACCGCGACCTTCACCTCGATGACGGTGCGCGAGAACGTCCAGATGGCGCTGATCTCGCATGCGGGCGGGATCTGGAGCCCCTTCGGTCGCGCCCGCGACCGCCATCGCGAGGAGGCGGACGGCCTGCTCGCGCAGGTCGGCATGCTCGAGCAGGCCGAACGCGCCTGCGGCGTGCTGGCCTATGGCGACCTCAAGCGCGTCGAGCTCGCGGTCGCGCTGGCCAACCGGCCGCGGCTGCTGCTGATGGACGAGCCCACCGCCGGCATGGCCCCGCGCGAGCGCATCGAACTGATGGCGCTGACGGCGGGCATCGCCACCGCCACGGGCATCGCCGTGCTCTTCACCGAGCACGACATGGATGTCGTCTTCACCCATTCCGACAGCGTCATCGTGCTCGATCGCGGCCGGCTGATCGCCCATGGCACGGCGCAGGAGGTGCGGCAGGATCCGAATGTCCGCGCCGTTTATCTCGGCTCCGGCGCGACCTCGGGAGGGCATTGAGATGAGCGCGATGCTCGAGATCACCGGGCTCGACGCCTATTATGGCCGCGCCCATATCCTGCAGGGCGTGAGCTTTTCGATGCAGCGCGGCGAGGTTCTGGCCCTGATGGGCCGCAACGGCGCCGGCAAATCGACGACGATGAAGGCGGTGATGGGGCTCGTCCCGCCCGCCGGTGGCAGCGTCAGCTTCGAGGGTCAGCGCGTCGACGGACGAGAGCCCTTCGAGATCGCCCGCATGGGCATCGGCTATGTGCCCGAAGACCGGCGCGTCTTCTCCGAACTCACCGTGATGGAGAACCTGTCTGTGGCGCAGCGCCCGGCGCGTCCCGACGCGCCGCACTGGACGCCGGAGCGGCTGTTTGCCCTGTTTCCCAATCTCGGGCGCATGCGCGACCGGCCGGGCGGGGCGATGTCAGGCGGCGAGCAGCAGATGCTGACCATCGCGCGCACGCTGATGGGCAATCCCCGGCTCGTCCTGCTCGACGAGCCGTCGGAGGGGCTTGCCCCGGTCATCGTCGAGGAGATGGCCAAGACCATCCTGGCGCTGAAGAGCGAGGGGCTGACCGTGCTGATCTCGGAGCAGAACCTGCATTTCGCCGGCAATGTCGCCGATCGCGCCGCGATCATCGAGAAGGGCATCATCCGCTTCACCGGCACGATGGACGAGCTGAAGGCCGACGAGGCGGTGCGGGCGCAGTACCTGTCGGTGTAGGGCGCGGCGTCATTGCGAGCGTAGCGACGCAATCCAGGGACCGTCGGGTGAACCTCGGCTGGATTGCTTCGCTACGCTCGCAATGACGGCAGAGCCTCGATCCCCCCGACACTGCGCCATTCGTCCGCCAGCGCCAGCAGCGCGCCCTCGATCAGCCCGTCGCGCCGCAGCGCCTCCGCCATCCTCACGCCCGATGCGAGCGCCGCGGCGATCGCCTCGGGCGAGAGCGGCCCGACATCGACGGTGACGAGCAGGTCGCGCAGGTCGCTGTCGGGGTCGAGGTCGCGCGCCGGACGCCGGATGACGGCGACGTCCTGCAGATCAGTCGCATTTGCAATAACGGTCGCGGCCGCATCGGCCTCGGCGGCGCTGCGGGCGAGCACGGTGACGGCATCGGCGATGCCGCGCGAGAACGACCGGCCGCGCCAGCCGCTCGTCGCGATGCCGCAAAAATGCTGCGCAGCATGAGGTGCAGCATGAAGCCGAATAAAACCCTCCGGCCGGGCGCGGGCGAGCGACGGCACCACGCCGATGTCGAGCGGATTCTCCGGCGTGACCAGCACGGCGATGTCGCCGCCATTGTTGACATAGGCGCGCTCGAGGCCGGGGACGGCCTGCACCATCGCGCCCAGCACAGTGTCGGCGACGGCCCCGGCGACGGCGGCCATCGGCGTGATGAACTGCTCGCGAAAGAACCAGCAGGCGCGGGCCATGCGCCTTGCCGTCGCGCCGGCCAGCGGCGGCGGTTGCGGCCCGAGCGGCTGGCGCAGGACCGCCAGTTCGCCGGCGAGCTCGGCCAGCAGGCCCTCGAAGGCGGCCTCGGCGGCGCCATAGGCGCGCTCGATCTCTGCGGGAGCGCCGAAGGCGGCGATGACGAGATCGCTCGGGCCCTCCTGCAGATGCAGGCGGTTGCCGGGGAGGCGGGCGACGCGGTGGGAGGTCATCCGACGTCCTTACCCGTCATTGCGAGCGCAGCGAAGCAATCCAGGGGGACGTCGAGCGAGACGAGACTGGATTGCTTCGCTGCGCTCGCAATGACGGGGGCATGTCAGCCCCGTCGCAGCGGCCAGGGGTTCTCCGCCGCGCCGCCCTCGATCCGGGCCTGGCCGCCATGGGCGCGCAGGACCTCCTCGACCGGAACGATCTCCTCGGCATGGCCGCCGCAGGCGAGATAGAGCTCGCGCGGCAGCGTGAACTCGATCGGTGCGACGATGGCGGGCGTCGGGACATAGCCGAAGGCGTTCTTCGGCATCCTGAGCACATCGACCATGACGGTGATGCCGCCGCCGGGCCAGACATAGACCGGCGCGCCGCCCATGGTGACGCGCGTCGTGCCACCCTGGACGGAGCGGGTGAGCAGGATCGGGTTCTCGGTGACGCCGGCCCGCAGCGAGCCGCCGGCGCCGGCGACGAACAGAACGCTGCACAAGGACGGCTCGCAGTTCTCGCCGATGCGCTCGACGACCTGGCGCACGGGGAGGGGCATGTCCGACTCCACCGGCAGGAGGTTCTCGTCGAGGATGCAGTAGAGCGAGTCCTCGCCGGTGGTCGAGGTCATCAGCAGCCGCATGCCGGGCCAGGCGGTGCCCGGGTCGATCTTCTGGATGATCGAGAGAGGGTCGGTGATGTCGGTGCCGCCCCAGCCCAGCCCGGGCTGCGCGACCTGAAAGTAGCGGCCGGGCGTCGATTTGCGGCCGCGGACGCGGATGCCGGCCGGCTTCATGTCGAGCACGCGGCCGGCCTGATGCTCGGTCAGCACGCCGGCCCTGCCACTGCTTGGCGAAGATGCCGATCGTGGCCGAGCCGCAGCCGACGCGCATGCGCGTCTCGGGCTTGCCGTCGACGATCGGCGCCTGGCCGGCCTGGACGACGACGCCATGGCCGCCATCGATGGTCAGTTCGACCGCCTCGCCATTGCCGAGCTTCAGCATCGTCTCGCAGGTGGTGTTGCCCTCCTTCTTGGAGCCTCCGGTGAGATGGCGCACGCCGCCGATGGAGAGCATCTGCGAGCCGTATTCGGCGGTGGTGACATGGCCGACCTGCTCGCCATTGACGCGGATCGCCGCGGTCTCCGGGCCGAGATGGCGATCGGTGTCGATCTTCACCTTGAGGCCGCAATAGGAGAAGATGCCCTCGGTCACCACGGTCACCGTGTCGACGCCCTCATGCTGCGACGAGACGATGAAGGGGGCGGGCTTGTAGTCGGGATAGGTGGTGCCCGAGCCGATGCCGGTGACGAAGACGCGCTCGGCGGGCAGGATCGAGCCGTCCCAGTCCTGTGCGTTTTCGGCAAAGGCGACGAGGGGCTGGCCGCCCTCCACCGCCTCCGCCAGCAGCACGACCGGGTCTGTGCGGATCAAGAGCCCGTTCTCGTTGGCATAGCGCGAGCAGGCGCCGGCGCGGCCCGGGCGGATCCGGCACAGCACCGGGCAGGCGTCGCAGCGGACGATGCCCTCATCGCCCTCGGCGACGCCGAATTTGCGCGAGCGCTCGGCGAGCACGCTCTCCTGCGCGCTCATCGGGTTGATCTCGTTCACGAGCGACCCTCCTTGGCGCGCAGCAACTCCCAGAGCCGGTGCGGCAGCACGGGCACCTGGCGCGGCGTGACGCCGGTGGCATGGCGGATCGCGCCGAGGATCGCGGGCGCCGTCGGGACCAGCGCCGGCTCGCCGATGCCCTTGGCGCCGGAGGGGCCGAGCGGCTCGGGGTCCTCGACCAGGATGATGTCGATCGGCGGCACGTCGCCGGCGGTCGGGATCAGGTAGTCGTGCAGGTTCTCGGTGCGGCCGGGGAGGTATTCCTCCATCAGCGCCAGCCCGATGCCCTGGGCGATGCCGCCATGGATCTGGCCCTCGACCAGCATCGGGTTGATCGCGCGGCCCGTGCCGAGATCGAGATCGACATCGAGCGAGGCGATCTGCGCCGCGAAGCCATAGGTGGCATAGGGCACGCCCTGGCCCATCGCATCGAGCGGGACGGTCGGCGGATCGAAGGAGCCGATCCCCTCCAGCACCGTCCCGTCGGGCTTCGCGGGCAGGGCGGCGAGGTCGATCCGCGCGACGACGCCGTTCTCCGCGACGGTGACGCTCGTCCCCTCCAGCGCCAGCCGCGCCATTGGCCCGGCATTGGTCAGGCGCAGGATCTCGGCGCGCAGCGCGGCGGCGGCGGCCTCGGCGGCCCGGCCGGAGACGAAGGTCTGGCGCGAGGCGGATGTCTTGCCGGCGTCGAAGGTCAGAGCGGTATCGCCGAGCACGAGGTCGAAGCGCTCGACCGGCAGCCCGAGCGCATCCGCCGCGATCTGCGTCAGGACGGTGGTCGAGCCCTGGCCGATATCGACGGCGCCGTTCCAGAAGGTCAGGCGGCCGTCCTTCGACAGCGTCACCCGCATGGTCGAGGGGTTCGACATGCCGGTATTGCCGATGCCGTACCACATACAGCCGATGCCGACGCCGCGGCGGGTGCGGCCCTCGCTCGCATTGAAGGCGGCCGCATCGGCCAGCAGCCGCTGCCAGTGCGGCTTCAGCGCCTCCAGGCATTCGGCGAGGCCGGCGCTGGCTTCGAGACGCTGGCCTGATGGCGTCGTGTCGCCGGCGCGGATCGCGTTGATCAGCCGGAACTCCAGCCTGTCGAGGCCGGCGGCCGTGGCGAGGTCGTCGAACAGGCTCTCCTGGGCGAGCGCCGCCTGCGGCACGCCGAAGCCGCGGAAGGCGCCCGAGGGCGGGCCGTTGGTGTAGATCGCCCGCGAGAGATTGCGGACATGGGGCACCTTGTAGGGCCCCGTCGCATGAACTGGCACGCGGCCGGCGACTGTCGGCCCCCAGGAAGCATAGGCGCCGGTGTCGAAATCGCCGTCCATCGCATAGGCGACGAGCCGGCCTTGCGCATCGCAGGCAGCCTTCGCCTGGATCGAGGACGGATGGCGCTTGGTCGAGGAGATCATCGATTCGATGCGCGAGAAGACGCAGCGCACCGGCCGGTCGAGCACCCAGGCCGCCACCGCCAGCATCGGCTGTAGCGAGACGTCGAGCTTGCCACCGAAGCCGCCGCCGCAGGCGGAGGGCAGGATGCGGACGCTCTCCAGCGGCAGACCGAGCACGCGGGCGACCTCGTCGCGGTCCATATAGGGCGCCTGGGTGCAGGCGAAGATCTCGATGGTGTCGCCGATTCGTTTTGCATAGCCGGCTTCGGGTTCGATATAGGCGTGCTCGACGAAGCCGGTCTCGAAGGCGCCCTGGGCGACATGGGCGGCCTGCGCGAAGCCCGCCTCGACATCGCCGCGCTCGACGCGGCCGCGCGTCAGCACGTTGTCGGGCACGAAGTCGTGCAGGGTGAAGGCGCCCTCGGCCAGCGCCGCGGCGCTGCCGACCATCGCCGACAGCGGCTCCCAGGCGATCGGCATGTCGTCGATGCTGAGGGCCTCGACCGCCTCCTTCTCGCCGACCACGGCCAGCACGCATTCGCCGCGATAGCGCGTCTCTCCGGTTGAGAAGACCGGCTGGTCCTTGAGATGCGGATAGATGCCGAAGGAGTTCTCGCCCGGCACGTCCTGCGCGGTGAAGACCCGCACCAGCCCGGGACGCGCCGCCACGAAGGCCTCGAGATCGCCCAGCGTGAAGCGCGCACGCGGATGGGGGCAGCGGATCGCGCGCAGCCAGAGCGCATCGTCGGGCGCGGTGTCGGCGCCGTAGCGCTCTGAGCCGGCGACCTTGGGCGCGCCGTCGAGACGGGCCAGACGCGTGCCGATCGAAGGACCTTCGACCTGGGTGGCGATCGTCCCGCCGCCCATGAAGCGATGGGCGTCGCGCACCGCCTCGACGATCTTGAGATAGCCGGTGCAGCGGCAGAGCACGCCGCCGAGCGCGTCCAACGTCTCGCGCTCGCCGGGCTGCGGGTTGCGCCGCAGCAGATCATAGGCCGCCATCAGCATGCCCGGCGTGCAGATGCCGCACTGGGCCGCGCCATGCAGCTGGAAGGCCTGCTGGAGCGCGGCGCCGATCGCCGTCTCCGCCAGCCCCTCGACGGTGAGCACGTCGCGGCCGGCGATCTGGCCGACCGGTACGAGGCAGGCGCAGGCCTGGGCCTCGTCGATCAGGACGGTGCAGGCGCCGCAATCGCCGGCGTCGCAGCCGACCTTGGTCCCGGTGGCGCCGAGGCTCGCGCGCAGGACTTCGCTGAGGCGGCTGTCGGGCGCGTCGCCCAGCGCGACATCGGCGCCGTTGAGCCGGAAGGCGATGGCGTCCGCTGCATGAGCGGTGGCGGCGAGAGCCGAGCGGTCATGGATGGTCACGCTGCGGCCTCCATCGGCTTGCCGGCGAGTTGGGTCAGCGCCCGGCGCACCAGCACGAGCGCCGCGTCGCGGCGATAGGCGGCGCTGGCGCGGACATCATCGATCGGCGCCAGCGCGGCCAGTTCTTCGGGCTCGACCAGGGCGGCGAGATCGCCGGCCGGCTGCCCGATGAGCCGGGCCTCCAGCGTGGCCAGACGCTGCGGCGCCGCCGAGCAGGCGCCGACGGCGATGCGGGCCGCAATAACCAGTCCCGATGCGTCGGTCGCGATCACGGCGGCGACGGAGGCGATGGAGATGACGAGATAGGCCCGCGCGCCGAGCTTGAGGAAGGTCGAGCGGGCGCCCTCGGGCTGGGCCGGGACATGGATCGCGACCAGGATCTCGTCGGGCGCCAATGCGGTGCGGCGGTTGCCCAGCACGAAGTCCGCGAGCGGCAGGCGGCGCCGGCCGTGGAGGCTCGCCAGTTCGACCTGCGCGTCGAGCGCCAGCAGGGGCGGCACGCCGTCGGCGGCCGGCGACGCGTTGCAGAGATTGCCGCCGATCGTGCCGCGATTCTGGATCTGCACGCCGCCGACCTGACGGCTGGCCTGCTTCAGGGCGTCGAAGGCGGGCGGGAGCGCGGACTCGGCGACGGCGCTCCAGGTCGCGGTCGCGCCGATGCGGGTTCCCGCGGCGTCATGCTGGATGCCGGAGAGTTCGGGCACGGCGCCGAGGTCGAGCACATCACGGCTGAAGGGCTGGAACCAGGCGCTCTTATGCGTACGGACCGGATAGACATCGGTGCCGCCGGCGAGGAGCGCCAGGGGCGTCTCGCCGGCCTGCGCGCGCAGCGCCAGCGCCTCCTCCAGCGTGGTGGGCCGCAGATAGCGCGCCATGGCCAGCTCCCCTAGACTGTGACGATCCGGAACCCGTGCTGATTATTGTTAGTATACAAACAAGGTGGCGCAAGCAGATTTTGCGGGCAGCCCGTGCTCAATCGAGACGCGCCAACAGCGCGAGCAGGCGCTCGGCCTCCTCGCGGGAGAGGGGCGACAGGGTCGCGGCCGTGATGGCGCGCGCCTTCTCGGTGAGGCCCGGCATCGCCTCCAGCCCGGCCGGCGTCAGGCGGACGCGGACGCGGCGCTGGTCGTCCGGGTCCGGGCGACGCTCGACCAGCCCGCGCTCGGCGAGGCGCGCGATGACGCCCTTGATCGTGGCGGGGTCCATGGCGGTCATCCGCCCGAGCTGATTCTGGGAGATATCCTCGCCGCCGCCGAGTTTCGCCATCGCGGCGAACTGGGTCGGCGTCGGCCCGTCCTCGCCCATGATGCGCTGGAAGATCGCGATGTGGCGCTGCTGCGCGCGCCGCATCAGGAAGCCGACCTGCTCCTCGAGCACCGTCGGCAGGCGTCTCGCCATCCACCTCGACGATGGGGGACTCGATGCGCGTCATGGCGGTCTTCTAGCCTCCTCGGCAGTGGGCGCTCAGGCGCAAGCGGGCGCCCTCGCCAGCAGCGCGCCAGGCCCTTGGTCAGGCCTTGGCCAGCCCCTTGCCAGCGGCGGCGGGCCTCTCCATGATTGTTATTACACATTCAATCACCGCCTGTCCCACAGGGGCGTCGGCGGCCTGTGCTCCGGAGATCCAGATGGCTCACGACGTCGCGGCGGGACCCGCCAAGGGCAAGCTGGTGATCCGCAACATCGGCCTGCTGCTCTCGGGCGATCTGAACAAGCCGATCCTCGATGCCGACGCGATCGTCGTCGTCGACGGGCGTATCGCGGCGATCGGCAAGGCGGCCGATCTCGATTGCTCCGGCGCCGAGACCGTGATCGACGCGAAGGGCTCGGGCCTGTCGCCGGGGCTGATCGATTCCCATTGCCATCCCGTGTTCGGCGACTGGACGCCGCGCCAGAACCAGTTGGGCTGGATCGAGATGGGGGTGAATGGCGGCGTTACCACGCTGGTTTCGGCCGGCGAGGTGCATCTGCCGGGCCGGCCGAAGGATGCGATTGGCGTCAAGGCGCTGGCGGTCACGGCGCAGCGCTGCTTCCAGAATTTCCGGCCGGCGGGCGCGAAGGTGATCGCGGGTGCGCCGGTCGCCGAGCTCGACTTCGGCCGCGAGGTCTTCGAGGAGCTGAAGGCGCTCGGCATCCGGCATATCGGCGAGATCGGGCTCGGCACCGTCGCCAAGGGGCCCGACGCCAAGCGCGTCGCCGACTGGTGCCGCGAGATCGGGCTCGAATCGATCATGCATACGGGTGGCCCGTCGATCGCCGGCTCGCATTTCGTCAACAAGGACGACGTGCTGGAGGCCCAGCCAGACGTCGTCAGCCATATCAATGGCGGGCCGACCTCGATCGCCCATGGCGACATCCGCATCCTCTGCGAGAAGGCGAAAGGCGCGCTCGAGGTCGTCCACAACGGCAACGAGAAATCGGCGCTGGTGGCTCTGGAGGCAGCGCGCGAGGCCGGGCGGCTGGCGGATGTGCTGATCGGCACCGATGCGCCCGCCGGCTCCGGCGTCCAGCCCAACGGCATGCTGCGGATGATCACCCTGTTGTCGAGCCTCGGCGGGCTGCCAGCCGAGCAGGCCTTCTGCCTCGCCACCGGCAATGTCGCGCGCCGGCGCTCGCTCGATGCCGGGCTGATCGCGGTGGGCTATCCCGCCGATTTCGTCTTCCTCGACAAGCCCCAGCATTCCTCGGGCAAGGGCCTGCTGGAGGCGGTGTCGCTCGGCGACATCCCCGGCATCGGCATGGTCGTCATCGACGGGCTGGTGCGGACCGGGCGCTCGCGCTCGACGCCGCCGTCGCATAGCGCGCCTGCGGTCGTTTGAGAGGTCGTCCCATGAGCGTGCTCGTCGAGATCCGCCGCATCCAGACCACGGTCGAGGAGATCTTCCACGAATTCGGGCCGTTGCCTGGCCGCACCGAGCGCATCGCCTCGGTCTGCGCCGTGCTGACCAACCCCTATGCCGGCCGCTATGAGCCCGACATCATGCCGATGATGGAGGCGCTCAAGCCCGCGGGGCTGGAGATGGCGACGCGCTGCCTCAACGCGCTCGGCGGCGATCCCGCGACCGTCGAGGGCTATGGCAAGGGCGCCGTCGTCGGCTCGGCCGGCGAACTGGAGCATGGCGCGCTCTGGCATGTGCCGGGCGGCTACGCGATGCGCGAGATCCTCGGCAACGCCAAGGCCATCGTGCCCTCGACCAAGAAGGTCGCCGGGCCGGGCGCGCGGATCGACATTCCCGTCACCCATATCAACGCCTGCTATGTGCGCAGCCATTTCGGCGCGGTGGAGGTCGGCGTGCCGGGCTCGCCCCAGGCCGACGAGATGGTGCTCATCCTCGTCATGACCACGGGCGCGCGCATCCATGAGCGCGTCGGCGGCCTGCGCGCCGACCAGATCAGCGTCTGGGACGGGCAGCGCTGAGCGCGCGCCCCGCCCCGACATCCTTCTTTCCGCCGGAGCCCATCATGCCCGCGACCATCCGCAAGATCCTCACCCAGGTCGACGAAACCCTGATCGAAGGGGGCAGGTCCGTCTCGCCGCCGACGCGGCGTGCCGTCTCGGTCGCGGTGATCGCCAACCCGTTTGCCGGAGGCTACCGCGACGATCTCGGTGAGCTGACCGAGATCGGCGTCGAACTCGGCGATCTCCTGACGAAGCGCTGCCTCGCGGCGCTGGGCATCGAGCCCGGCCAGGCCGAGAGCTTCGGCAAGGCGGCGATCGTCGGCGAGGGCGGCGAGCTGGAGCATGCTGCGGCGATCCTGCATCCGAAGATGGGCACGCCGGTGCGCGCCGCGCTCGGCAAGGGCCCGGCGCTGATCCCCTCCGCCAAGAAGCGCGGCGGGCTGGGCACGCCGATCGACGTGCCGCTCGGCCACAAGGATGCAGCCTATGTCCGCTCGCATTTCGACGCCGTCGAGGTGCGGGTCACGGACGCCCCGCGCGCCGGTGAAATCCTGGTCGCGATCGCGGTCACCGATTCCGGCCGGCCGCTGCCGCGCATCGGTGGGCTGACCAAGGACCAGATCAAGGGCGAGGACGGGCTGCGGTAGGCGACCGCAGGTCGTCCCGGGATCCATCCTAGGGCGCCAACGGAGCCCTCGGATGGATCCCGGCCTGCGCCGCTATGCGGCTTGTCCAGGATGACGGAGCTTCCTGGACAAGCCTCAGCAACTCACCCGCCCAGCGACATCGTCAGCGGCGGCTTGACCTCGGGCGGGAGCGGCGAGGTGTAGCCCTCCGCGCCCAGGCGCTTCTTGTGGTCGGCCTTGGCGGCGGCCATCAGCGCGGGATCGAGCAGGACGGCGGCGCCGGTCGCGGCCATCGCCTTGGCGACATGGACCATCGCCTTGTGGGCGGCCGGCGTCTTGCCCTGGGCGACGACCTGCCAGGTGTGGAAGGGCGTGCCGATCGCCACCGTCGGCGCATGGGCCTGCACGGTCGGCACCGCCCAGCTGACATCGCCGATATCGGTCGAGCCGATCGCCGGGTTGCGCTTGGCGTCCATCGGCACGAGGAAATCGGCCAGCGGCGCGCCGGTGTCCTCCATGCCGATGGTGCGCCAGATCGAGGCGATCTCCTGCGGCTGCAGGGTCTTGCGGATCTCCTGGGCGAAGGCGCGGTCGGCGTCGTCGAAATGCGGCGGGCCGAGCTCCTCCATCACGCCATGCATCGCCTGCTCCAGCGGGGTGTTGCCAAGCAGGTCGGAGACGGCGCTGACGATGCGCATCTCCATCTTGGTTTCCGTCATCAGCGCGGCGCCTTCGGCGATCTTCTTCACGCGCTGGACGAGTTCGAGCATGCCGCGGAGATCGCGGGCCCGGATGGAGTAGCGCACGCGGGCATGGGCCTGGACGACGTTGGGGGCGATGCCGCCGGTGTCGAGCACGGCGTAGTGGACGCGGGCGTCGCTGGGCATGTGCTCGCGCATGTAGTTGACGCCGACATTCATCAGTTCGACGGCGTCGAGCGCGCTGCGGCCGAGATGGGGCGCGGCGGCGGCATGCGCGGTGCGGCCGGTGAAGGTGAAGTCGGCGCGGGTGTTGGCGAGCGCGAGCGGCGGCGCCACCTCCCACCAGCTCGACGGGTGCCAGGAGATCGCGACATCGGCGTCATCGAAGGCGCCGGCGCGGACCATGAAGGCCTTGGCGGCGCCGCCTTCCTCGGCCGGGCAGCCATAATAGCGCACGCGGCCGGGCAGCTTGTGCTCGGCGAGCCAGTCCTTCATCGCCACGGCGGCGAGCAGCGCGGCGGAGCCCAAGAGGTTGTGGCCGCAGCCATGGCCGTGGCCGCCGGTCTCGACCGGAGAGTGGCTGGCGACGCCGGCTTCCTGCGACAGGCCGGGCAGGGCGTCATATTCGCCCATGAAGGCGATCACGGGTCCACCTTCGCCAGCCTCGCCGATCACGGAGGTCGGGATGTCGGCGATGCCCTTGGTGACGCGGAAGCCCTGATGCACCAGCTCGGCTTCATGCTCGGCGCTGGAACGCGTCTCGGTGTAGCAGACCTCGGGCATGCCCCAGACCCGCTCGCTCAGCGCGATCAGGCGCTCCTTGTTGGCATCGACGTGGCGCCAGAGATCGTTTCGGTTGTCCATGATGGTCCTGCCTTGGTCAGGCCGGCATATGACCAATCGCGCCCCGTCCCGTCCAGCCGGCAGACGCATGGCCGGGGCGATTCCAGGGCACTTTCATGCATGGCCGGCAGGATGTCCTCTCAACAGCAGGTGGCGGCGGGCGGCGCGGCGAGATCGCTGAGGATCGGGCAGTCGGGCCGGCCGTCGCCCTGGCAGGTCTCGGCGAGATGGCGCAGCGTGTCGGCCATGGCCTGGAGCTCGGCCGCCTTGGCTTCGAGATCGCGGACATGGCTCATCGCAAGCTGCTTCACATCGGAACTGGCGCGGCTCTTGTCGCGCCAGAGCGCGAGCAAGGCGCGCGTCTCGTCGAGCGAGAAGCCGAGATGGCGGGCGCGGCGGATGAAGCGCAGCGTGTGCAGATCGTCACCGGCATAGACGCGGTACTGCGCCTGCGTTCGCTGGGGTGCCTCGATCAGGCCGATGCTCTCGTAATAGCGGATCATCTTGGCGCTGACGCCCGATTGCCGCGCAGCCTCGCCGATGTTCATCGCGTCACTCCTGCGCTTGTGCCGGCTGTGCCTTGGCCGGGCGTGGGGTCGGGTCGATGGCGCCACGCAGTGCCTCGATCGGCGCGGCCGCCGCTTCCAGAACCGTGCGCTCGACCGCCCGGTAATGCGCCAGGACCTCGTGCCCGAGCGGCGTCAGCCGCGCGCCGCCACCCTGGGCGCCGCCGGGCTGCGCCTCGACCAGAGGCTGGCGGAACATGCGGTTGAGATCGTCGACGAGCAGCCAGGCCCGGCGATAGGACATCGTCATCGCCCGGCCCGCGCCCGAGATCGAGCCGGTGCTGGCGATCGCCTCGAGCAGATCGGCCTTGCCGGGCCCGAGCCGGCCACCGGGCGTGAAATCGAGCCGCAGGCCGAGCCTGAGCGCGGGGCGGGTCTCGGGCAGTGCGGGCATGGCGGCGTCCTCGGACATGGCGGCATGGTAGAGCATCGCCCGCGCCTTGCCCAAGGCGGCGATGGGCCTGCGGGATGCCCCTCAAGCGGGCCATGCGATCACCGGCAGATTGTTGTGGCGAGCGGGCACTCCATCGTTATAGTTCTTGGGATATAACGATGGAGGAGGCCATGCCGTCGCATGTTGCACACGCGCTGCGCCGGGGTTTGCGCCTGACCCTGGTCGGCCTGGCGCTGGTTGGCCTGGCGCTGGCCTTCGGAGCCGTGGCGCCAGCAGCCGCGCAGACCCCCGCGCCACGGATCGCGGCTGCATCGGACCTCAAATTCGCCCTCGACGAGGTGATCGCCGCCTTCGCCAGGGAGACCGGGCGGAGCGTCGTGCCGACCTATGGCTCGTCTGGCAATTTCAAGACGCAGATCCTGCAAGGGGCGCCGTTCCAGCTGTTCCTGTCGGCCGATGAGGGCTTCGTCTTCGAACTGGATGAGAGGGGGCTGACAGTCGATCGCGGCACCCTCTACGGGGTCGGTCGCATCGTCCTGTTCGCGCCGAAAGGCGCGAACTGGAGCCCCGATCCGCAACTCGCGGATTTGAAGGCTGCGCTGGCCGATGGTCGGATCACGCGCTTCGCCATCGGCAATCCCGAGCATGCGCCGTATGGCCGCGCCGCCCAGGAGGCGCTCACGACGTCGGGGCTCTGGGACGCGATGCGCCCGCGGCTGGTGTTCGGCGAGAATGTCAGCCAGGCGGCTCAGTTTGCCGCATCGGGCTCGACGCAGGGCGGCATCTTCGCCCTGTCGCTGGTCCTGGCGCCGCAGGTGGCGCAACTTGGGACCTACGCGCTCATCCCGGCCGAGCAGCACCAGCCGCTGCGTCAGCGCATGGTGCTGCTGAAGGGAGCCGACGCGGTGTCGCGGGCGTTCTATGACTACATGCAGTCATCTGCCGCGCGCGCCGTGCTGAAGCGCTACGGCTTTCTGTTGCCCGGCGAATAGGGGCGCTCGTGGACTGGGTCGCGTTCTCGCTCTCGATCAAGCTGGGTCTCGTGACCGTGGCGGTGCTGTTGCCGGTCGGCGTGTTCGTCGGACGCTGGCTCGCCTATGCCCGCTTCTCCGGAAAGGGCTTCGTCGAGGCGGCGCTGGCCTTGCCGCTGGTGCTGCCGCCGACGGTCGTCGGCTACTACCTGCTCGTCAGCGTCGGCGGGGCGACGCCGATCGGCCAGGTCTGGGCCGCGACCTTCGGGCACAACCTCGTGTTTTCCTTCGAGGGGCTGGTGTTGGCCTCGGTGATCGTCAATCTGCCCTTCGCGATCCAGCCGGCGCAGCGGGCTTTTGAGGCGATCGCGCCCGAAATCCGCGAGGCGGCCGCCGTATCGGGCCTGTCGCCCTGGTCCGTTCTACGGCGGATCGAGCTTCCGCTGGCCTGGCAGGGGATCCTGATGGGGCTCGTGCTGACCTTCGCCCACACCTTGGGCGAGTTCGGCGTCGTCCTGATGGTCGGCGGATCGATCCCGGGGGAAACGAAGACCGTCGCGATCGCGATCTATGACCGGGTTCAGGCCTTCGACACGGCCAGCGCCGGCATCATGGCGGCGACGCTGCTGGTGATGGCGCTGGCGACGCTGGGACTGATCTACCGCCTCTCCTCGCAGGTCGGACGCCGGCATGGCTGACGATGCGCTCACGGTCACGCTGCAGCAGAAGGGACCGATCCCGCTGGATCTGACCCTGTCCTGCGCGGCCGGCGATGTCCTGGCCCTGGTGGGGCCATCCGGCAGCGGCAAGTCGACCATCCTGCGCAGCATCGCCGGCCTGTATCGTCCGGAGGTCGGACGGGTTTCTGTGGGCGCATCGACCTGGCTGGACACTTCGCGCCGGATCGATTGGCCGCCCTATCGCCGGCGGGTCGGCCTCGTCTTCCAGAACTATGCGCTGTTTCCCCATATGACGGCGCTGGCGAATGTGGCGGCGGCGCTCGGCCATCTGCCCCGTCAGGAGCGGTCGCGCCGGGCCGGCGAACTGCTCGAACTCGTCCATCTGGGTGATCTCCACGGGCGCAGGCCGGCGGAACTCTCAGGCGGCCAGCAGCAGCGCGTCGCCGTCGCGCGGGCGCTGGCGCGCGATCCCGACGTGCTTTTGCTCGACGAGCCGTTTTCCGCCGTCGATCGGGTGACGCGCCAGCGGCTCTACGGCGAACTGCGAGAGCTGAGTCGTGCCTTTCCGATCCCGATCCTCGTCGTGACGCATGATTTCGACGAAGCGGCGCGCGTCGCCAACCGGATGTGCCTGCTGGATCGGGGGAGGATCCTCCAGACCGGGACGCCGCGCGATGTCCTGGCCCGGCCGGCGAGCGTCCAGGCGGCTCGGCTGGTCGATCTGCGCAACGTCTTCGAGGCCCGCATCCTGTCGCAGGACGGGCCGCTGACCCTGCTCGACTGGAACGGCCGGACCCTGCAGGCCGCCCGCAGCGAGGCCCATCAGGCCGGGGCGAAGGTGGCCTGGGCGATCGCGGGAACGCAGGTGCTGCTCAGCCGCACCGACCTCGACCAGGCCGACAGCCAGCCCAACCGCTTTTCGGCGACGATCCGCGATCTCGTCCATCTCAGCGAGAGCCTGGCCGTCACCGTCGTCCTCGACGGGCCCGACGCGCCCGTGCTGTCGATGACCCTGCCTGCGCATTACGCCCGCAGGACGGGGCTCGGACCCGGCTCGGTGGTCACCGTCGCCCTCATGCCGGAAGGCATTCACGTCATGACGGCCGAGGGCGAGGGCCCGTCGGACCGTGGCTGACCGGCCTGCTCAGCCCGGCGGATGCTTGTGGATCGGGTCGACCCAGTAGACCGATTCCGGCGCCTCGACCGGGTCGACATCGGTGATGTTGACCACCACCGCCTCGTTGTCCGAGCGGACCAGCACGCATTCGAGCGGGTTGTCGGGGTCGGCGTTGATCTCCTGATGCGGCACGAAGGGCGGCACATAGATGAAGTCACCCGGGCCGGCCTCGGCAACGAACTCCAGCCGCTCGCCCCAGCGCATCCGCGCCTTGCCGCGCACCACGTAGATCACGCTCTCCAGCTCGCCATGGTGGTGCACGCCGGTCTTGGCATTGGGCTGGATCGAGACCGTGCCGGCCCAGATCTTCTGCGCGCCGACGCGGGCATGGTTGATCGCCGCCTGCCGGAACATGCCCGGCGTCTGGGCGGTGTTGGGATCGAGCTTGTCGCCGGTGATGACGCGCACGCCATCATGCTTCCAGCGCGGCTCGTCGCCATGCTCATGGTCGTGCGGGTGATCGTGCGGATGGTCGTGGTCGTGATCGCTCATCGGTCGGCTCCTCCGCAGCGAGGGTAGGGCAGATGCGGCGCCCGGGGAACCGCCTCCCCGTCAGGCCGGGTGGGCGGCCGCGGCCGGGACCCTCCGCAGCAGGACCACGGCGATCACGGCGGTGACGATCAGGCCGACCGTCGCGACCAGCGCCGAGAGCTGCATGCCCGCGACGAAGGCGGCACGCGCGGCCGCCAGCAGGCTCGCGGCGAGGTCGGCCGGCAGCCGGGCCGCCTCCGCGACGGCGCCGCCGAGCGTGGCCGCAGCGCTGCGGGCGGCGTCGGGGGCCAGACCGCCCGGCTGGGTCAGGGCCATCTGGCTGCGATAGACGGCGGTGACGATGCTGCCGAGGACCGCGATGCCGACGGCGCCGCCGAACTCCAGGCTGGTCTCGGAGATCGCCGCCGCCGAACCGGCGCGCTCGGGTGGGGCGCTGCCGACGACGAGTTCCGTCGTCAGGGCGACGACCGGGGTGAAGCCGAGCGAGAAGATCACCGAGGCGACGACGACCAGCCCGACGCTCGAGTCGATGTCGATGCGCGAGAGCAGGGCGAAGCCCAGCGCCGCCATGGTCAGGCCCATCGCCATGATCTGGGCCGGCCGGAAGCGATGGGCCAGTACGGGTACGATCGGCGTGCCCAGGATGAAGGCCAGCGCGGAGGGGAGGCTCCAGAGCCCGGCCTCGAGCGGAGAGAAGCCCTTCACCAGCTGCAGATACTGGCCGATGAAGAGAAAGCTCCCGAACAGGAAGAGGAAGCCGAGCACGTTGATCGCCAGCGCCGCGCTGATCACCGGATTGCGGAACAGGCGCAGGTCGAGAAACGGATCGGCGAGACGGCGCTGCCGGCGCAGGAAGAGGCTGCCGATGGCGAGGCCCGCGAGGATGGGCAATGCGGCCTGCCAGCCGGCGCCGTGCTCCGCCGTGTGCTTGATGCCATAGATCACCGCCAGAACTGCCGCCAGCGAGAGCGCCGCGCTGGCGAGATCGACCCGCCCCGCCTGCGGATCCTTGAACTCCGGCAGCAGGATGGGGCCGAGGATCAGCAGCAGGATCATCACCGGTACCCCGACGAGGAAGACCGAGCCCCACCAGTAATGCTCCAGCAAGAGCCCGCCGACGAGCGGGCCGATCGCGCCGCCGGCCGAGAAGCTGGCGATCCAGATGCCGATCGCGAAGCTGCGCTCCTTGGGATCGAGGAACATGTTGCGGATCAGCGACAGCGTCGAGGGCGCCAGCGTCGCGCCGGCGATGCCGAGCAAAGCGCGGGTCGCGATCAGCATCTCGGCGCTGGTCGAGAAGGCGGCGAGGATCGAGGCCAGGCCGAAGGCGGCGGCGCCGATCAGCAGGAGCTTGCGCCGCCCGATCCTGTCGCCGAGCGTGCCCATGGTGATCAGCGAGCCGGCGACCATGAAGCCGTAGATGTCGACGATCCAGAGCAGTTGCGCCGCGCTCGGCTTGAGATCGACGCTGAGCTGCGGGATCGCGAGATTCAGGACGGTGAGGTCCATCGAATAGAGCAGGCAGGGCAGGGCGATCACGGCCAGCCCCAGCCAGTCCCGGCGCGTCGCCTTGGCCGGAATGGCCGTCATCTCGGGGGCGGGCGTCATCGTCGCTGTCCGTGCTGCTGTCCGCGACGGTCGCAGCCGCCTCTCGGTTTGTGTGGGTGAGGAGCCTTATGACGGGCACCACGACCCGCCTGTGACAGCAGGCCGTGTCGCCTGTCGTCCAGAATGGTTATCCCAGCGGTTGAGTATCGTCCGACGACGTGCCGGTCAACGGGCGGCGGCGCGGCTAGCCGCGCTTCGCCGGCCCCGTCGCGAGGGGCCGGTCGCTGGCGCCCCATTCGGCCCAGGAGCCGTCATAGAGGGCGTGGGCCGGCTTGCCGATCGTCTCCAGCGCCGTCGACAGGATTGCCGCCGAGACGCCCGAGCCGCAGCTCGTGATCAGCGGCCGGTCGAGATCGACGCCGGCCTCGGCGAAGGCTGCGGCGATGGCCTCCGGCGATTTCAACTGCCCGTTCTCGACGATCGCGGGGAAGGGCAGGTTGAGCGAGCCGGGCATGTGGCCGGAGCGGACGCCGGCGCGCGGCTCCGGCGCCTCGCCGCGGAAGCGGTCGCCGGGACGGGCATCGACAACCTGTGCGGTCCCCTCGGCCAGGGCGCGGGCGACATCGCCGGCATCGGCCACGGCGGAATGGTCGAGGCGGGCGGTGAAGCTGCGCGCGGCGCGGCTGCGCGGCGGGCCATGCTCGATCAGGCGATTCTCGGCCTGCCATTTCGGGAAGCCGCCTTCGAGGATCACGACGTCCTTGGCGCCGAAGGTGCGGAAGGTCCAGCGCACGCGCGGCGCCGAGAACAGGCCGAGCCCGTCATAGACGACGATGCGCATGCCGTCGCCGATGCCCATCGCGCCGACCGCGGCGGCGAAGGCCTCCGGGCGCGGCAGCATGTGCGGCAGGTCGGAGCCGGTGTCCTTGACCGCGTCGATGTCGAAGCGCAGGGCGCCGGGAATGCGCCGCTCGGCATACTCCGCATGGGGATCGCGGGCATGGACCGGCAGATACCAGGAGCCGTCGACCACGACGATGTCGGGCGCGTCGAGGCGCTCGGCGAGCCACTCGGTCGAGACGAAAACGGTGTCGCGGGGCATGGCGGAGGTTTCCTCGTCGGCTTCTTGTGTGGATGGGTCCTGGTAGCCGGCATCGCCCTTCAGGCGAGCGCGATCCGGACGCGCCGGTTCTGCTTGCCCTTCTTCTCGATATCCGTGACCGCGACAAGGCCGATCTCGGCGGTGTTGCGGACATGGGTGCCGCCGCAAGGCTGCAGATCGATGTCGCCGATCGCGACGAGCCGGATGCGGCCCGAGCCAGGCCGGGATTGGCGTCGAGCTCGGCATCGGTGATCCAGCGCTCGGTCACGGCGGCGTTGCGCGCCACCAGCGCGTTCAGCTTTTCGGCGATCTCGGCCTTGTCGAGGCCGCCTTCGGGAATGTCGAAATCGAGGCGGCCATCGCCGTCGCCGATCGCGCCGCCGGTGACGGGGAAGGGCAGGACGACGCTGAGCAGATGCAGCGCGGTGTGGATGCGCATGCGCTTGAGACGGCGCTCCCAGTCGAGGACGGCGCTCACCGCCTCGCCGGGCTGCGGCGCGGGCTGGCCGTCCAGCGGCACATGCAGGATGCGGCTACGGTCCTGCGGATCATAGATTGCGCTGCCGATCGCGATCGTGGTGCCGTCGGCCCGGCGCAGCAGGCCGGCATCGCCGGGCTGGCCGCCACCGGTGGCGTAGAAGACCGTCTTGTCCAATTCGATGCCGCCGCGCTCATTGATCGCCAGCACGGTGGCGGGGGTCTCGGCGAGATAGGCGTCGTCGCGGAAGAGCAGGGCGGTGGTCATCGGTCTCGCACTCTTGAGAATCGTCCCGGCAGTCGCGCCGGGGGCATCGGCATGGCCTGGCGAGACTGCACCGATCCCGGCGCCCACGCTACAGCGCGCTGGTGTGGGCGGTCCGCCTCGGTGACGACGGAGGAGGGCTTCCGTCCGCCCGGCGCAAGTCCTACATAAGCGATCTCCCCCTTCAGCGAGGTCCCATGTCCCTGCCGCGCATGCAGCCGAGCGACGGCATCGCCTGGATCACCGGCGCGAGCACGGGAATCGGCGAGGCGCTGGCGCTCGAACTGGCGCGGCGCGGCTGGAGCGTCGCGATCACGGCGCGCCGGCTCGACCTGCTCGAGGATGTGGCGCGGCGGGCGGACGGGTTGCCCGGCCGCATCGTCGCCCATGCCGGCGACGTCACCGATGCCGCCGCGATGCAGGCGGTGGTCGACGGCATCGAGAGCGTCCATGGACCGATCGCGCTCGCCGTGCTGAATGCCGGCATCGCACCCGAGTCAGACGGCCTCCTCGACATGGAGGCCTTCGAGCGGATCATCGCGGTCAATCTGGTCGGCGTCGCCCGCGGCGTCTCGGCGGTTCGGGACCGCATGGGGGCGCGCGGCCGCGGGCAGATCGCCGTCACCGCCTCCGTCGCCGGCTATGGCGGCCTGCCCGGCGCCTCCGCCTATGGCGTCTCCAAGGCGGCCGTGATCCATCTCTGCGAGACGCTGAAATTCGACTGCGACCGGGCGGGGATCACGCTCCAGCTGGTCAATCCGGGCTGGGTCGACACGCCGATGACGCGCCCCAAGACGGTGCCGATGCCGCTGATCATCACCCCGGATGCGGCGGCGCGGCGCATCGCCGACGGTCTGGCTTCGGGTGGCTTCGAGATCACCTTCCCGCGCCGCTTGTCCTGGCTGCTCAAGGCGGTGAACCTGCTGCCCTATCCGGCCTATTTCTGGCTGCTGCGGCAGGCGTCCCGGCGTAAAGGCGCCAGGACGCTCTGAGCCACGGGCGTCAGTCCCTGGTCGCGGCCAGGGCCGCCAGCGCCCGCTCGCGGCCGGCGTCGAGATCGACGATCGGCCGCGGATAGCTCTCGCCGAGCCCGATCCCGGCGCGGCGCAGGGTGCCGGCATCGGCCTTCCAGGGCTCGTGGATCAGCGCGTCCGGCAGGGCGGCGATCTCGGGGACCCAGCGACGGACATAAAGGCCGTCGGGATCGAACTTCAGCCCCTGCGTGACCGGATTGAAGATCCGGAAATAGGGCGCGGCGTCGGCGCCCGAGCCCGCGACCCACTGCCAGCTCGCGGCGTTGTTGGCCGGGTCGGCATCGACCAGCGTGTCCCAGAACCAGGCCTCGCCCTCGCGCCAGTCGATCAGCAGATGCTTGATCAGGAAGGAGGCGACGATCATCCGAACGCGGTTGTGCATCCAGCCGGTGGTCCAGAGCTCGCGCAGGCCGGCATCGATGATGGGATAGCCGGTTGCTCCGCGCTGCCAGGCCTTCAGTGCGGCCTCGTCGCGGCGCCAGGGGAAGGCGTCGAAGCGGGCGTTGAAGTTCCGCGTCGCCAGCTCGGGATTGTAGAACAGCAGGTGGTAGGAGAATTCGCGCCAGCCGATCTCCGACAGAAACTTCTCGGCATCGGAGGTGGAGGCCTTCGCCTCGCCGCTTTCGACGGCACTTCGCGTCGCATGCCAGATCTGGCGGGGGCCAATCTCGCCGAAGCGCAGATGCGGCGACAGCCGCGAGGTCGAGACATAGTCGGGCCGGTTGCGGCCCTCGCCATAGCCGTCGAGCGGGCCGCAGAGAAAATCGGTCAGCGCCGCGGCCGCGCCGGCCTCGCCGGGCGTCCAGGCCTCGCGGAGGCCGCCGGCCCAGTCAGGTGTGGTCGGCTCGAGGGCGAGGTTCTCAGGTCGAGCGGCCATCTCCGCCAACCCGGCCGGCAGCGGCAGCGGGACGATCCGTGCCGGTGCCGGGCCGGGTGCGGATGGCTCCCCGAGTGCCCGCGCCGCGCGCCAATAGGGCGAAAACACCTTCACCGGATCGCCGGTCTTGGTGGTGACTTGCCAGGGTTCGTTCAGCAGCGCGGCGTTGAAGGTGGCGACGCGATGGCCGGCCGCCGTCAGCGCGGTCTTGAGGTCGGTGTCGAGGGCAATCGTCGCGCCCTCATAGCGCCGGTTCCAGGTGACGAGATCGACCTTCGCCTGCGCCGCGACGCGCGGCAGGATCTCGGCCGGATCGCCCCGCATTATCACGAGTTCGCCGCCGCGCTGCGCGAGCGAGGCGCCGAGCGACGCCAGCGACCGCGACAGCCACCAGCGGCTCGCGCCACCGGGAGCACGGCGCGCGCCGCCCTCGTCGAGGATGTAGAGGCACAGGGTCGGGCCGTTTGCGACGGCGGCCGCCAGGGCCGGATTGTCGGCGAGGCGCAGGTCGTCGCGAAACCAGTGAAGGGATGTGGCTGCCATCCGCGAGAGCTAACGCCTGGCTGCCCGCGGCGCCAGCCGGCCGAATGCGGCAGGAGGAAGCAGGCGGGCCGCCAACGCGCGGCCCGCCGGTCAACCGCCCCGGCGGGTCACCAGGTGCGGTCCCACTGGCGGTCGCGGCGATAGTAGCCGCGTCCGTAGACGCGCGGCGGCGGGCCGTAGGAGCGGCGATAGCCATAGCCCCGACCGCGATACCGGTTGCGCGGCCCGTAATACCCGCTTCGCGGTCCGTAATAGCCGCCTCCCGGGCCCGCATTGCCGCGGGTCTGGGCAAGCTCGATGTCCGGCATGGTCTGCTCGGCCATGGCCGACAGCGGGACCGGCAGCGAGGCGGCGGGCGCCGCTGCCAGGGAGCCGGGCACCAGGCCCAGGCCCAGCGTCATCGCGGCCGCGAGAATCAGGTTGCGCATGTGTGGTGTCCCCGGGTGAGATTCCTGGCCCTGCGGCCTCTCACACCCCAACGTCTCACGGGCCGGATGGTTGCACCAGTGCAGGGCGCGGCATCGATCATCCCGTGCGGGGCTTTGCGTCCCCGTCTGGACCGAGGTTTGGACGGTGCAGGAGGTGCCGCACAGGGTCCGGCGCGGCGGCGCGACCAGGCCCGAAAAGCGAAAGGCCCGTGCCTGGGCACGGGCCTTTCGAAACACTGGCTCCCGGAGCAGGATTCGAACCTGCGACCAATCGATTAACAGTCGATTGCTCTACCGCTGAGCTATCCGGGATCGGTGGCCGCGTATAGCTCCGACTGTCCGCCGGGAATGGCGCTCATCTGCGCCGTTCCCCTCGCATGGCAGTTGCGGCGCGGCCCCGCATATGGTTATAGCGGGCCATCGGGTCGGCGCTGCGGCGTTTCGGTCCGCGGAAGGCCTCGTGGCGGAGTGGTTACGCAGAGGACTGCAAATCCTTGCACCCCGGTTCGATTCCGGGCGAGGCCTCCAATTTTTCCCGACCGACCAATCGCTGGATCAGGCAGCAGGCCGTGTTCTGCCGCTGGCTGCGTCCGCGCATCTCATGAGCCTGTCTTGCCGACCAGCAGCGACGGCGGCCGCGTATAGGGCGCGACGAGCCTTTCCAGCAAACGGGCGGCGTCGGAGTCCTTCGCGAAATGGATCAGGCTCCAGATGTCTCCGGCCATGTCGAGCAGATGTCGCTCGGCGGTGGCGGCATCGAGCGCCGAGAAGTCCAGCTTGGTCTCGGCGCCACCTCGTTCGGCCGACAGATAGGGCGCCAGCCGATTCCGCAACACTTCGGAAAAGCGGATGATCGACGGATTCGGGGCGACCTTGGCGACCAGCAGCCCGCCCTCGGCCACGGCGGTCAGCATCCGCCGCATCAGAATGGTCCGGTCGAAGCCCGAGAGCATCTGCAGATTGGCCTGCAGTTCCGGCCGAAAGCAGGCGCGAGGAAGCGGCCGTGCGTCGTGATCGCTCGCCTCCACGGGGTCCGCGAGAGGACCAAGGGGCCTGAAGAACTCGAGGTCGCAGGCGAGACCGCTGCACCAGATGCGCTGGGCACTGATCTCGACGGCGACGCGGCGGCCCGATGCCGTGCCGATGACGGCCTGCTCGCAATCATAGAAGCCCTGCCGGTCGAGCAGCCCGAGCCTTCGCTCGCGTGCGGCATCGTCGATCGCGCTGCCCTTGCCGATGAGCGACTGGCCGTCGAGCTCGTCCCAGATCCGCTCGATCAGGCTCAGATAGGTCCCGTTGGCGGCGAGATAGCGAGCATCGACCTGGCCACTGGTCGAGAGGGCCGTCGCCACATCCGAGCGCTCGATGAGATTCAGGCACAGAGACTTCGTGTCGAACATGCGGCCACCCACGCGAATCAGTAATAACGTTACGTCATGCCGCTTGGGCCGGACACGTGATGGCGCTTGCTCCGGCCCGGACGTTTCGCGCCATGCGGGCAAGGCTGCATGAACTGCGCGCTCGGGGGCGGGCGGTAGGCGAGCCGGCGTCTTGCCTTTTGCAGCGCACTCGAACAGAAAGCAGGCATGGCCGCCGCGGGCGACGTTGCGGGGCGCAGGCCTCGGCGCGAACGCCGCCTACACGCGCGGCCGGCCTCGTTTTTAGGGCGCACGGAGAATTCGGGACATGGACAGTTTCGCCGCCTTGCGCCGCATGATGGTCGACTGCCAGCTGCGCACCTATGACGTGACGGACCGCGCCGTGCTGGCTGCGGCCGACACGGTGCCGCGCGAGGCCTTCCTGCCGGCGTCGCTGTCGCATCTGGCCTATCTCGACCAGGCGGTGGCGCTGCCGGGCACGGGGCGGGCGCTGATGACGCCGATGGTGCTGGTCCGCATGATCCAGGTGCTCGACCTGCAGGCCGGGGAGCGGGCGCTCGATTATGGCGGCGGCACCGGATACGGTGCTGCCCTGATGGCGCAGATGGGTGCCGAGACGACCCTGTGGGAGCCGGACGCGCCGGCGCTGGAACAGGCCAAGACGGCTTTCGCCCAGGCGGGTGCGACGGTCACGGCTGTGGCGGCCAAGCCGGCGGATGCGAGCTTCGATGCGATTCTCGTATCGGGCGCCTGCGAGACGACGCCGGAGGCGCTGTTTGCGCAGCTGCGCGAGGGTGGCCGGCTGGTCGTGGTCGAGGGCAGCGGTCGCGCGGCCCGCGTGAAACTCTACCAGAAGAGCGGCGGCAAATCGTCGGGACGCGCCGTGTTCGACGCGGCGGCGCCGGCGCTCGAAGAGTTCCGCAGGAAGCCGGAATTCGTGTTCTGACGACAGGCAGTGTCGCATTTTTGCGGCACAGCCACAGGCAAAGTCGGCGAAGCCGCATCTGCGCGTTGGCGGATGGCGCGCGGCGGGCTATGTATCCGTCCTTAGTATGCCGAGGCTGGGGCGATGCCTGGGCGCGACTTGAGTCCGCACATGAGGCGTCCGGTGGTAAAGTGGTTTGACGGTAGGAAGATCGGCGGATCGGGGCTGGCGGTTGCGCTGGGCCTGATGATCGCTTCAGGGGCGTCGCCGGCTCTGGCCCAGACCATGGAGGCGGCGCTGGCGCGTGCCTATGCCGGGAACCCGACGCTGAATGCCCAGCGCGCCTCGCTGCGGGCGACCAACGAGAACGTTCCCCAGGCGCTGTCGGGCTACCGGCCCC
>LNFM01003695.1_pt1 | contig 29642 bp, 24 predicted proteins | sample 596031 | NCBI WGS metagenome assembly LNFM01 (sample SAMN04254537, study PRJNA301005) | activated carbon metagenome | isolation source: dual media filters at the Ann Arbor, Michigan drinking water treatment plant | place: USA: Ann Arbor
TCGGCGGCGCGCCGGTGATCGCCGACCTCGCCCGCATGCCGCATCTGCTGATCGCGGGCACCACCGGCTCGGGCAAGTCGGTCGGCATCAACACCATGATCCTGTCGCTGCTGTACCGGTTCACGCCGGATGAGTGCCGCTTCATCATGATCGACCCGAAGATGCTGGAACTTTCGGTCTATGACCGCATCCCGCATCTGCTGGCCCCCGTGGTGACGGAGCCGGCCAAGGCCATCGGCGCCCTGAAGTGGACGGTGCGGGAGATGGAGAAGCGCTACCGCGCCATGTCCCAGCTCGGCGTCCGCAATATCGGCGGCTACAACGAGAAGGCCGTGGCGGCGCGCGACCGGGGCGAGGTGATGACCCGCCGCGTGCAGGTCGGCTTCGACCCCGAGACCAACAAGCCGCTGTTCGAGGACCAGCCTTTGGCGCTGGAGCCGCTGCCGATGATCGTCGTCGTCATCGACGAGATGGCGGACCTGATGATCGTCGCCGGAAAGGACATCGAGGCTGCGGTGCAGCGCCTGGCGCAGATGGCGCGCGCCGCCGGCATCCATGTGATCATGGCGACGCAGCGGCCTTCGGTGGACGTCATCACCGGCACCATCAAGGCGAACTTCCCGACCCGCATCAGCTTCCAGGTCACGTCCAAGATCGACAGCCGCACCATCCTCGGCGAGATGGGCGCGGAGCAGCTGCTGGGCCAGGGCGACATGCTGCACATGGCCGGCGGCGGCCGCATCAGCCGCGTGCACGGCCCCTTCGTGACCGATGAGGAGGTGGAGGCGATCGTCGCCTTCCTGCGTGAACAGGCGGAACCCTCCTACATCGAGGAAGTCACCGAGGTGGATGATGAGGCTGGCGGGCCGGACCTGTCCGCCATGCTCGGCGGCAATACGGATGGCGAGGCCTCGCTGTACGACCAGGCGGTGGATCTGGTGACGCGGGAAGGCAAGGCGAGCACCAGCTTCGTCCAGCGCCACCTGAACATCGGCTACAACCGCGCCGCCAAGCTGATCGAGCAGATGGAGAAGAACGGCGTGGTGGGCGCGGCCAACCATGTCGGCAAGCGGGAAGTACTGGCGCCGGGGCCGCGGGATTAGCGGTAGGCGCGGCGCTGGCAGTCAGCGCCCGGCGCTGCTGAGCAGGCCCTGGACCCGCTGCACGAAAGCCTCGAGTTCGAACGGCTTGCCGATCACCTCGACCCCCGGCGGCAGCGCAACCACCGCGTAGCCGGTGATGAAGAGCACCGGCAGCCCAGGCATCATGTCTCGCGCCGCCTCCGCCACCTGCCGCCCGTTCATGCCCCCGGGCAGTCCGACATCGGTGACCAGCAGGTCCGGCCGCGCGGAGGCCAGAAGCTGCAGCGCTGCCGCGCCATCCGCCGCCTCCAGCACCGTGTGGCCGAGCTCGCGCAGCCGGTCTCCCGCGGGGCCGCGCACGGCAGCCTCGTCATCCACCAGCAACACCGTCGCCGCGCTCCGATCGGCAAGGCTGGCCTCCCTGGACGCCGGCGGGTCCGGCTCGCGTCCGGCGGCCGATGTCTCGGCGGGGTCGCGCCAGGGCAGTAGAAGGCGAACGGTGGTCCCCCGGCCGGGGGCGCTGTCGATCCGCACCGTGCCGCCGGATTGCCGCGCGAAGCCCCAGACCTGGCTCAGCCCGAGGCCGGTGCCCTGGCCTACCGGCTTGGTGGTGAAGAACGGCTCGAAGACCCGCTCGGCCACCTCCGGCGGCATGCCCGCGCCCGTATCGGCGACGGATAGCGCGATGTAGCGGCCCGGTGCGCAATCCTCGCCCGCCGCGATATCGGCCGGGGCGAGGTCCATATCTTCCGTGCAGACCGTGAGGCGCCCGCCATCCGTCATGGCGTCGCGGGCGTTGATGCACAGGTTCAGCAGCGCGCTTTCCAGCTCGGTGGGGTCGCACAGCACCACGCCGTCACCCTCCCGCAGCCGCAGATCCACGGTGATCCCGGGGCCGACCGCACGGCGGACCAGCTCAGCCATGCCGGCCACCAGCCCGTCCGCATCCACCGGCTTCGGCTCCAGCCGTTGCCGCCGCGCGAAGGTCAGCAATCGCCGGGTCAGGCTGGCGGCCCGTTCCACGGCCTCGCGCGCTGCCTCCAGGTAGCGCTCGGCCTCCGCGCCACGCCCCGCCGCGACCCGCCGGCGCGCCATCTCCACACTGCCTGCGACGCCCTGGAGCATGTTGTTGAAATCATGCGCGATGCCGCCGGTGAGCCGGCCGACCGCCTCCATCTTCTGCGCCTGCCGCAGGCTTTCCTCCGCCGCCATCAATTCGGCGGTGCGCTCGGCGACCATCTCCTCAAGCCGCGCCCCGGCGCGCTCCAGCACGTCGCGGGCCTCCATCTGGTCATTGATGTCGGTGGAGGTGCCGAGCCATTCCACGACCTGCCCATCCGGATCGCGCACGGTCAGCGCGCGGGTCTGAAACCAGCGCCAGGCGCCGTCCTCCGCGCGCCGCAGGCGCCAATCGCCTTCCAGAAGGCCGCTTCGTCGCGCCGCATCCCAGGCGGCGCGGGCCGTCCCGCGATCCTCCGGATGCACCGCTTCAAGCCAGCCTTCCCCCAGGCTCTCGGCCGAGGCCTGGCCGGTGAAGGCGGCCCATTGCGGGCCGGCCCAGGTCCAGGTGCCGCTGGGATCGGCACGCCAGACCAGCTGCGGCATGCCTTCGACCAGGGCGCGGTAGCGCTGCTCGCTCTCACGCAGCGCCTCCTCCGCCCATTTCCGCTCCGTCACATCGGTGGCGGAGCCGAACCATTCGGTGATTTCGCCCGCCTCGTCGAGGAGCGGCACCGCGCGCGACATGGTCCAGCCCACGCTGCCATCCGCCCTGACGACGCGGTGCTCGTATTCGAAGACGCGCTTCGCGGCGATCGCCCGACCGATCACGGACAGCACCTCCGCCTGGTCGTCGGGGTGGATGTAGTCCCGCAGCCAATCCCGGTTCGGGCGGGTCGTATCCGCGAGAAAGCCGTTGCCCAGCAGCCGGCGCATCTCCCGCCAATCGGGGCTCATGGCGTAGAGCACGTCCGAGGAAGCCCGTACCAACGCCGCGAGCCGCCTCTGGCTCAAGGTCAGTGCAGGCTTCGAGGGCCCCCGCCGGTCATGGAGCGCCGAGGCGTCCTTCGCATCCTCGGCGCCGGGTCCTTCCTTGGATGCGCCAGGACTGCCGGATCCGCCAGGCCCACTCAACGCCACGACCCTCCGCGGCAGCCATCGAGGCCTGGCGTGCGGGTGGCAAACCTGCCGTATAAATCCGATGGCCCTGTCTCCGCGATGGGCCGCCGGAACCGCCTCGCTGCCATGTCCGTGTTCCTCTGCGGGACGCAAGGTCCCGGGTTCTTTACCAGCTCAGAACGCAGCTTTCCTAGGGAGTTCCGACCTTCACGCCGCGACGGCCGGCGCGTGCGATCGGCCGGGCAGGGTACCGCGGGCATTCTCCGGCGGTGGCAGTGAGGGCTTTCGCTGGGGCGCCAATCAGCTGGCGGCGATCTGGGCCGAAAGGCGCTTCGGGGCGATCAGCGAAAAGCTCCGGCGCAGCAGCGCCTCGGCCTCCGGCCAGTCCACCGCGGCGGTCAGCCGCAGCCCGACCCAGCCCTTGTGGCCGAGATAGGGCGGGCGGAAGAAGCGGTCCGGCGCCGCTTCCAGCAGCACGTCCTGGCTACCCGGCGGCGCCTTGAACCAGACGGCAAGGCCCCGTTCATCCTGGTGCAGCATGGCGAAGATGCGCCCGCGGACGCGGAAGGTGGGCTGTTCCCAGGTCTCGATCTCCGCCGTCTCCGGCAAGGCGAGGCAGATCCGGCGCAGGCGCGTGGTGGGGGAGGTGGCCATGCGGCGATCCTGGCACAGGATCGCCGCGGCTTGCAGCCTTCAGGCGGCGCGGATGCCGGACAGGAAGGTATCCACCTGGTTCCGCAGCCGCTGCGAGCGCTGCGTCAGCTCGCCGGAGGATTGGCCCACCTGCGTCGCCGCCTCCCCGGTCGCCACCGCGCCCTGGGAGAGTTCGCCGGTGAAGCGGGACACCTCCCGCGTGCCGGTCGCGGCCTCGGCCACGGCGCGGACGATTTCCTGCGTGGCGCTGGCCTGTTCCTCCGCCGCCGCGGCGACCTGCACGGTGATCTGGTCCACCTGGTCGATGGTGGCCGCGATGCCGCGGATGGCATCCACCGCGCCGCGGGTTTCCGCCTGCATGGTGGCGATCTGCGCGCCGATCTGCTCCGTCGCGCTGGCGGTCTGCGCGGCGAGGGCCTTCACCTCGCTGGCGACCACCGCGAAACCCTTGCCGTGTTCGCCGGCACGCGCCGCCTCGATGGTGGCGTTCAGGGCGAGCAGGTTGGTCTGCCCGGCGATGTCGGCGATCAGCCGCACCACGTCGCCGATGCGCTGTGCCGATTCGGACAGGCCGGTGATCGCGGCATCGCTGGCGCGTGCGCCGTCCGAGGCGTTGCGCGCGGCGGTGGCGCTGTCCGTCACCCGGCGGGCGATCTCGGCGATGGAGGCGCCGAGCTGTTCGGCGGCGGCGGCCACGTTCTGCACGCTGGCGGAGGCCTGTTCGGCGGCGGCGGCGACGGAGGCGGCGCGGCTTTCGCCGTCCCGCGCCGTCTTGGACATGCTGCCGGCCATCGCATCGAGCTGCGTGGTGGCGCTGGCGACGCCCTGCAACGCCTCCGCGGCATCTGTCTCGAAGCCGGCGACCAGCGCGGCCATCGTGTCCGCGCGGCGGGCCTTCGCCTGCTCATCCAGGCGGATGGCGGCGTCGGTACGCTGCTTTTCCTCCAGCGCCGTCTTGAAGACGCGCAGCGCGGCGGCGATGCGGCCCATCTCGGTGCGCTCCGCGATATCCGGAACCTCGGCGGCCAGATCGCCCTGCGACAGGCGCTGCATGGGCGCCAGGACGTCGCTGATGCCCTTGCCGATGGCGCGCAGGATCATCGCGGCCACGGCCAGGCCCAGCACGAACATGGCGCCGATGGCGATCAGGATCAGCATGCGGGCACTGGCGAATGCGGCGTTCGCGGCGGCGCTGGCGGCGGCTGCGCCGGCCGAGTTCATCTGCTCCAACTGATCCAGCGCCTGCGTCACGGCAGCACCGGCCGGCACCAGCGCCCGGCTGAGCGCCGCGCCCGCTTCGACCCGCTGGCCGCCGCGCGACAGGGCGAGCACCGCGGGAGTCTCGCGCTTGTAGGTGGAGATCGCTTCGGCCAGGGCGTTGTAGATCCGCCGCTCCTCGGGGCTGCTGATCCGCGGCTCGTAGGCCTGCTGGCCTTCCGTCAGTTCACGGCTGAGGCGCTCGATCTGCTCCTCCAGCGTCCGCATCCGGACCTCATCCTGGGAATTGACGTGATTCAGCACGGCGATGCGGATGTCGGACATGGACCCGCCGATCTTCTGGAGCGCCAGGATGCCGGGCAGCCAGTTCTCGACGATTTCCGAGGAGGCGCCGTCGATCGCCTGCATCCGGTTGATGCTGAAGCCGCCCATCCCGGCGACGCAGAGCAACAGGAAGGCGAAGGCGGCAATCAGACGTTCGCGGATCGACAGACGTGACAGCATGGCGCGGGGCTCCGGGTGGAATGCGGGCCAGCATCGCGACGATCCCTTCACCAACCCATGAAGACGACAAGCGCATGAACCAGTCGTAATGGGTCGTTTCAGGCGTTTCGCGCCGAACGCCTTGCGCTTGACGGCAGGGTGACCAGCGGGGGACGGTCCGCCGGACACGGTCGGAGACCTTCGCCATGCGCGCCACCCGCCTTGCCGCCCTCGCCCTGGCCGCCTTGCCCTTGGCCGCCAGCCTGCCGGCGCTCGATGCCACCGCGCAGGAACGACCCCAGATCTTTCCGACGCGCGATGTCGCCGTCACCTACCGCGTCACCGGCGCGCGGGCGCAATCCGGCCTGCCGGCGATGACCATGTCCTGGCTGGCCGCCCAGCAGACCATGCGGATGGACCTGCCCGGCATGGGCTACATGGTGGCCGACCAGCGGGCGCAGCGGGGCTTCATGGTGATGGAGCAGATGCGGATGCTGATGGACATCCCGATGGAACAGGCCAATGCCGGCCTGCCGACGCGCGGCCAGTTCAGCCGGACCGGGCGGGACACGGTGGCGGGGCACGCCTGCAATGTGTGGAACTTCCAGGACGGCAACGACCGCGGCACCGCCTGCATCACGCCGGATGGCGTGACCCTGCGGGCGCAGGGCACCTCGGGCGGCGAATCCGGCAGCATGGAGGCGACCCGGGTGGTCTATGGCGCGCAGGACCCGGCCCGCTTCCGCCGGCCGCAGGGCTACCAGACCATGCAGATGCCGCAGGGGCTTCCCCAGGGGCTGATGCAGGGGCTGCCTGGGATGCCGCAGCGGCGCTGATCAGGCCGGCATCGCGACACCAAGCTTCGCTGCCGCGCCGCGCAGCCCCTCCCAGATGGTGGGCGACAGTGCCAGCCCGTCGCGGAAGGCGGCGCGGCGATGCGCCAGGCCGGATTCGCCCGGCAGCCGCACCCGTGCCACGCCCGGGCGCGGCGTCGCGGCGCGGCAGGCGGCGGCGGTGTGGCTGGTCTGCCGCAGGAATGCGGCCTGGCCGGCAAAGGCCTCCGGGTCATAGACCTGCAGCAACACGCTGGCGGTCCAGCCGGTGGGCTTGTCGGCGCGGCCATAGCCGGACAGGCCCTGGGTCAGCGCCTCGTTCATCAGCGCCCAGGCATAGCCCTTCTGGCCATGGTCCAGCCCGCCGGCCGGCAGCAGCGTGCCGCCCTGCGTCAGCACTGCCGGGTCGGTGCTCGGGTTGCCGGCGGCATCCTGCACCCAGGGGTGCGGATACTGCGCGCCAGCCTTCTGCAACTGCCCGGCCATGTTGATGGTGGTGATGGAGGCGCTGACATCCATCAGGATCGGGTCGCCATCGGTCGGGATTCCCGCCGCCATCGGGTCCGGTGCCAGCACGCCGGTAATGGCGCCGAAGGGCGCCACGGCCGCGGCGGCGGAGGCGGAGGAGGACAGCACCAGCATGAAGCCGCGATCCGTGGCGCGGGTCAGGTAGGCGGCGAGGCAGCCGATATGGTGGCTGTCGCCGATCGCGACGGTGCAGGTGCCATGCGTCGCCGCACGATCCAACGCAATATCCAGCGCCTTGTGCACCAGCCACGGCCCCGGCAGGCGGCGGCCATTCCAGGTGAGGGTGGCGCCACGGTCGCGCAGCACCTCCGGCTCCCCCTCCCGCGTCATGCCGCCGGAGCGGGCATCATCAAGGTAGCGCGGCAGCAGGGCCAGGCCGTGCGTGGCGTGGCCGAGCAGATCCGATTCCACCAGCGTCTCCGCCACCGCCCCCGATTTTGCCGAATCCAGCCCGGCGGCGGCGCACAGGGCACGGGCCAAGTCGATCAGCGTAGCAGGGTCGTGGCGCGGGGTGGACATGCCGGGCGGCTCCTCAGGGTTTGGCGCAGCATCATCCGGCGCGGCCGCCGGCGCCATAGCTGTGCGCCCTCGCATGCACCAACCGCCCGGCGCGGTGGTGGGGCGGGCGCCGGGTTGCAGATGGCAGAATCATGTAAACGCCCTGCCATAAAACGGTATCGCAGCTATAGCCTGTCGGGACACGGTTCATCTCCCCAACCTGCCCGCAACGCCAAGTAGGGCCAACCGGATTGTCTCGCATGACAGGATTTTCTCTCGGCCCGGAAGCCCGGCGTGGGGCAAGCAGCCTTGAGAAAATGCTCGGTTTGCTGGAACTGTTCACGCCCAGCGAGCCCGCCTGGCCGACGGAGGAGCTGATTCGCGTCTCCGGCACCTCCCGCTCCACCTGCTATCGCTACATCAAGGCGCTGCAGGCGGCGGGGCTGCTGACACCGGTGGCGGGCGGCGCCTGGATGCTGGGCCCGCGGATCATCGAGCTGGATCGCACCATGCGGCTGTGTGACCCGGTGACCACGGGTGGCACGCCGCCGATGCAGCGCCTGGCGGCGGAGACGGGGCATACCGCGCTGCTCTGCCTGTTGTTTTCGGGCACGGTGATGTGCGTCGCCGATGCGCCGGTGCCGGGCGCGCCGCCCGGGGTGTTCAGCCGTGGCCAGCGGCGGCCGCTGTTCTTCGGCGCCGCGTCCAAGGTGATCCTGGCGCATCTGCCGCCGCACCAGCTTCGCGTGATCTTCGCCCGCCACCGCGCCACCATCGAGGCCGCCGGTCTGGGCAGCGATTGGGAGCGGTTTCGCCAGGCCCTGCGCGCCCTGCGCGAGGCGGGGCATGGCATCACCGAGTCGGAATTCAGGCCCGGCATCGTCGGCATCGCCGCGCCGCTGTTCAACGCGGAGGGCGGGGTGCTCGGCAGCATCGGTATCGCCGCCCGAATCGAGGAGGTGCCGGGACAGAACCGCGCGGCGCTCGCCGAACAGGTCATGCAGGCGGCGCGGGAGGCCTGCGCCCGCATTGCGGACCAGGCGCAGATAGCCGCGCTGCCGGCGCGGGCGGTGGGCTGAGGGACCTCACGCCAAGGTGTCACGCCGGGTTGGCCGGGCGCCGCGTTAGACTGGGCCATGCTTTGCGGCTCCGCGTGCCGTGACCATATCTGGTGGTGACGGATCGTACGAATCACTATATATGGTGAGAACGCCGCGTCGGTGCGCGGCCAAGGATGTACGACATGGATGGTTCACTGCCCGGCGCCCCCGCCCTTCGCCACCGCCGCATTCCCGGCGCCCGCTTCGGCGGGCCGCCTGCGAAAGCGCGGGCGCTGGATGCGGGGATGGGCCTGGCGGTGGCCCGGCGCACCGTGTTCCGCCCCTCCGATGCCGAGGATTTCGGCCGGGTGGCGGACCGTGTTGCCGCCGGCAACATGGCGCTGCTGGGCGACCGGGCGGACCGCATGGAGCAGGGCCGGCTGCGCAATGCCATCGCCACCGGCGCGCTGATCACCTCCGGCCGTCACCTGCAGCATGGCGACGCGGACCAGCCGCGGCGGAACATGGAGGTGTTCACCAACTGCGCCACCGCGGCGGCCTCCTTCAGCCTGTTCTACCTGCTGCTGAACGGCAGCGGCGTGGGTCGGGCCTATGATGATGAGCTGATGGCGGTGGATTGGGCGCGGGCGCCCAACCTGCTGCTGCATCTGGGCACGGCGCACCCCGATTTCCCGGCCAGCCGCGCCACGCTGCACCGCTTCGGCCTGGACTTCTCCCTGCTGCCCTGGGGCACCTCGCTCGAGTCGATGACGGCGGCGCAGGAGGCGGAACTGCGCGCCTGGATCGCGCGCGAATTCCTGGCCGACCCGGACGCGGCCCCGGCGGATGCTGTTCGCCACGTCATCGATGACAGCCGTGAGGGCTGGGGCAAGGCGGTGGAGCTGCTGGAAAGCCTGGCCTTCGCCGGCGCGGCGGATCGGACCCTGCTGCTCGATTTCTCCGCGATTCGCCCCTGCGGCGCGCCGATCGGCGGCATGCAGGGCCGCCCGGCCTCCGGCCCGTTGTCGCTGATGCGCGCCTTCGTCAATCTGCGCGCGCAGGTCATCGCGCCGGCGCGCAGCGGCACGATGCAGCCCTGGGAACAGGCGATGATGGTGGACCACCACCTGTCCGTCGAAGTCCAGGTCGGTGGCGCCCGCCGCGCGGCGCGCATGGCCACCAAATCCTGGCGCGACCCGGGCATCCTGCGCTTCATCCGCGTGAAGTCGGAAGGCGGGCTATGGACGGCGAACAACTCCGTCATGGTCGATGCCGCGTTCTGGGACGGCGTGCGCGCCGCCCGCGCCGGCAGTACCGCACCGCTGGACCAGCACGCCTTCGCGGTGTTCGAGGAAGCGACGCGCTGCGGCTACATCAATGGCGAGCCCGGCTTCATCAATGGCGACAAGCTGGAAGACCACCGCACCGGCACTGCCTGGGACAAGCCGGTGCATGAGGATGGCCGCGACGTCCGCTCCGCCCGCTACCAGGCCGACCACGCCGTGGGCCTGCTGGCCGAGATCGCGCGGCGTGCCGGCACCGCACGTTTTCCCGCGACGACCAACCCCTGCGGCGAAATCACGCTGCATGTGACCGGCGGCTACTGCGTCATCGCCGACTTCGCGCCACTGCTGGCCTGCCCGGTGGACCATGCCGCGCTGGTGCCTGGCGAGATGCCGGCCGAAGTGGCCGAGGATTGGGATGCACGGGTGGAGGACAGCGTGCGCCTCGGCGTGCGGTTCCTGATGCGCGCCAACATGATGGATGCGCTGTATGGCGCGGAAGTCGCCCGCACCAACCGCATGGGCATCGGCCCGACCGGCCTGCATGAATGGGCCTGGATGCGCTACGGCCTGGGCTTCTCCGAATTGCTGGACCAGGAGCGTTCGTCCGGGTTCTGGACGATGCTCGACCGGCTGTCGGCGGCGGCGAAGGACGAAGCTGAATCCTACGCCCAGCAACTCGGCCTGGAATCGCCGCATACCGTCACCACGGTGAAGCCGGCCGGCACCACCAGCAAGCTGTTCGGCCTGACCGAGGGCGCGCATCTGCCGGCGCGTCGCCACTACCTGCGCTGGGTGCAGTTCAAGGGGGTGCGCGCGGAAGATGGCGGCTGGACGCCGGACAGCGACCGCCTGCTGGCGGAATATGAGGCGCGCGGCTACCCGATCCGCAGCCTGTCCTCCTTCCCCGGCATGTCTATCGTGGGTTTCCCCACCCTGTCGCTGATCGAGCGGCTGGGTCTGGGCGAGAAGCTGGTGACGGCGCCGGAGGCCTCGCCCGAGGCGCAGTATCGCTGGCTGTCGCTGCTGGAACGGCACTGGATCGGCGCCGAGCGCGGCAACCAGGTATCCTACACACTGAAGATCTACACGGACCGGCACGACATCGACGCCTTCCGCGACATGGTGCTGACGCATCAGCCGCAGATCCGCTGCTGCGCCATCCTGCCAAGCCGGCCGGACAATGAGCTCGGCTACGAATACCTGCCGGAGGAGGAGGTGACGCCGGAGCGTTTCCTCGAACTGGTCGCCGGCATCAACGACCCGGCGCTGCATGAGGCGGTGGATGGCGCGCATCTGCAATGCGCTTCGGGTGTCTGCCCGATCTAGGCGGATGCAGATGTATTGAAGTGCTTGCCGAAGGCTTCGATGTCCTCGGCATAAACCTCCTCGATCCTGTTGCGCAGCGCGGCGTCGATGGCAGGATCGGGCAGATGCCCGGTGGCGTTGGCGACGGGCGGCAATGGCAGGTCCAGTCCGCTCCGCGAAGCGAGGTCGGTGCGTAGCGCTTCGATCTCGCTCATGCCGTAAAGCCGATCGAACGCTGTTGCATCACGGCCGAGGAAGCAGACCTGCGCATCCGTATGGTGCGCCACAACGCGCGAGGCTGCGCGGTAGCCGTCCAACGCCATGACGAAGGAATGAAAGTCAGGATCGGGTTGCAGCTTGGCTGCAACAAGCGCCGGGCCTGCTCGGGTGAGCGACAGGGCGCCATGCTGACGCACCTTGTTCTTCCAGGCCGATACCAGCCGAACGACCGGATCGCGAACGATCGCGAAGCGCCACAGGCCCTTGCTCGTCACGAGATGCTCAGGCTTGAGCCAGGTTGTGCCGTAGGACTGCCCGCCATCCGATTGCCGATGGATGCGTGCGAACCGCGGGGGTTCGCCGGGCAACCGCCGCCGACCGAAGAAGGCGCCATTCTCAAGGAAATACATAAGCTCCTTGCAGGTGGTGCAGGCATTTTTCGGGACGGCGAAATAGGCAAGGCCATGGCGCTGCGAGATGATTGGCACGGGCAAGGACCTCCACTCGGTATTTGGCCATTGCCTGCGTTTAATAAATGCCCGCTCAATGCAATCGCGGCCGAAGTCATTTCATATAAATCCAGTAGGCAGAAGTCGCTGTTTTCGCAACCGCGATGTCGGCCTCCAGCTTCGACCGATGGGCCTTTGCGCCATGACTGTGGTGGGTCGACCGACGGTCGCGTCGAGGTCCGGCGGCAAGCGCGTGGCCTTCTCACGTCGCCGCGGGTGCCGAGAACGCGCCCGACACCAGCAGGGCCTCAGGCAGCCGCCAACACGGCCTGCTCCGTCGTCGCGCTGACGGCGGACAGCACCGGCCGGCCAAAGTCACGCGCCAGGCCGCCGAGGATCGCCTGGGTTGGCAACTGCGTGCAGCCGATGAACAGCGCGTCGCAATCCGCGCCCATGGTGCGGCGCGCCAGCGCATCCACCTCCGGCGCGCGGATGGCGCAGAGCGCCGCCAGGTCCTGCGCACGTAGCGAATCCAGCCGCCCCACGGCGATGCCGCCATCCGCCAGGAATTCCACGAGCTGCGCGTTCACCGTATCCGAATAGGGCGTGACCACGGCAATGGTCCTGGCGCCAATCGACTGCAGTCGCTGCACCATGGACCGTGCCGTGGTCACCACCTTCAATCCTGTGCCTTGCGCCAGGTCCCGCGCCAGCGCCGCATCGCCCTCCGGCCCGGCGAGAAAGCCGGCGGCGGTGCAACCATAGACCAGCAGGTCGTGCCGGCCCGGCGCGAAAGATTTCGCGGCGAGCGCCACCACCGCCGCCCGATAGGCCGGCATCGTCGCCCGGGTCAGCGGGGCTTCGGTGCGGGGGATGCCGATGCGGGTGAGGGTGGCGCCGGCGGGCAGCGACGCCAGCATCTCCGCTTCCATCGTGGTGTTGCTGGCCGGCACCATCAGGCCGACGCGGATCGGCGGCGCCGTCACAGCGGCTTCAGAGGCGGCTCGGCGCCTTCCGGCAGCGCCGGGTCCGCCGTGTTCAGCACCATCGCCAGCATCGTGTAGTAGCCGGCCAGCGCCAGCAGATCGAGCACGCCGGCCTTGCCGAAGCGTGCCTCGGCGGCGGCGTACAGCGCATCCTCCGGCTTGCCGTCGCGATGCGAGGACACGGCGAAATCATGCACCAGCGCCTGGTCGGCCGTCATCGCATCCGGCCGGCGGCCTTCCGCGATGGCGGTGATGATGGCCTCCGCTACGCCCTCCGTCCGGGCGATGCGGGCATGGGCGAAGAACTCGTACTGGCAGGTCCAGCGCCGCGCCGTCACCAGGATCAGCAATTCCACCAGCGCCTGCGGCAGGCCGGTGCCGTAGCGCAGATGCGCGCCCAGCGCCTGCACCCGCATGGCCAGCGGCGGATTGTGCAGCAGCGCCAGGAAGGGACCGCGGACGGAACCGCGGGGCCCGCCGGCGATGGCCGCCGCCACCTCCCGCTGCGCCTCCGTCATCTGGTCGGGCGGAATGGCGGGGAAGCGTTCGGTCATGGGGGGTCTCGCGCCAGGAGGTTCGGGGCCGGGAGTGTGCCGCCTGGCGGGCGGGGGAGGGAAGCCCAGGTCAGGCGATGCCTGGCTTGCCGACCAGTGCGAAGACCGCGCCCTGCGGGTCCTTGCCGATGAGGATCTGGTCGCCGCCCGGCACCTCCACCGGGCCATGCAGGATCGCGCCGCCACGGTCCCGCACGCGCCGCGCGGCGGCATCGATGGCGGGCACGGTGAAGTAGAATCGCCACATCGGCGGGGCGCCACCCTGCTGCGCCATGATGGCGCCGAAGGCGCGGCCCTGTTGTTCCATGAGCTGGTAGCTGCCCATCGCCCCCATCGGCAGCGACTCACCGCGGGACCAGCCGAAATGGCGCGCGTAGAAATCCACCGCCTGCTCCAGCACCCCGGCACCCAGCTCGTTCCAGCCGCAATGGCCCACGCGGTCCGGCGCGTAGCTGCTGCTGGTACGATCGCCGGCGCCGCGCATCAGGTAGAAGGGCGCGCCGTGCGGGTCCGTCACCATGGCGATGCGGCCGACGCCCGGAATGTCCCGTGCCGGCATCTGCACCTGGCCGCCATCCGCGAGGATGCCCGCAACCGTCGCATCCACGTCATCCACGCCGAGATAGCCGAGCCAGCCGGGCGGCACGCCGGCCGGCGCCTGCATCAGCCCACCGATCGCCTCCGCCCCATGGCTGAGGATGCGGTAGCCGTCCTGCGTTTCATGCGCGCTGGCCTGCCAGCCGAGCAGCCCGGCGTAGAAGGCCGTGGCTGCATCGGGGTCCGGGGTCAGCAACTCGTACCAGATGAAGCTGCCATGCGGGTTTGCCATCTGCGCGGCCTCCGTCACGCGTCGAGGATCGGCTGGAAGCCGCCATAGATCATGCGCTGGCCATCGAAGGGCATCTTCATGTCGCGCGCCTTGGCGTCCTCGGACATGCGCTGCATGCCCGCATCGCGCACCGCCTTGGAGGGCCATTCGATCCAGGAGAAGACCACCACCTCGTCCGGCCTGGCCTGCACCGCGCCCTTGAAATCCGTGACCTTGCCGTCCGGCACATCATCGCCCCAGCATTCCACCATGCGGAGCGCGCCGTAGCCCTGGAACAGCGCCAGAGCCTCCCGAGCATGGTCAAGATAGGCCTGCTTGTTGACCGCGGGGACGGCGGCCACGAAGCCATCGACGTAGTTCATCCTCGTGCTCCTAATACTTAACCGATTAGTGAAGTATAGAGACTTGCAGCCCTGCGTCCAGCCCCGCGTGAACACGGATGCTTGAGCGGGAACGCCCCCGCGACGGCGCCGTTATCCCGTCGCCAGCGAAAGCGTGATCCTGGTGGTGACGCGCGTCCGCGCATCACCAGCGGACACAGCCGGTTTGCGTGCCGCTTCAAGACCGAAGCGCGCGGAGGCTCGGTTGGCGGCGGGAAAGACGACGTGGTGCATGCGACTTCGCAGGTTCAGGCCAAAGGACAATTTCGTTGAACGACGGCGAGCAGGACCCCAGGGCTGATGTTCAGGCGCTCATGCGCCAGCAGGCTGCGCTGGCGCAATTCGGGGAGTTTGCGCTCAAGTCGGAGAGCCTGGATGACATCCTCGGCCAGGCCTGCCTTTTGGTCGGCCAGGCACTGGGCACCGACCTGGCCAAGGTGGTGGAACTCAAGCCCGATGGGCAAAGCCTGGTCGTCCGCGCCGGAGTTGGCTGGAAGCCTGGCGTGGTCGGCATCGCCACGATGCAGCTCAGCGACAACTCATCCGAAAGCCACGCCTTGCGGACCGGGGAGCCGGTGATCTCCGGCGATATCGACCAGGAAACCCGCTTCGAATATGCCGACTTCCTGAAGGACCACGGCGTCCGCGCCATCGTCAACGTCGCCATCCTCGGCAGCGAGGAAAAGGCGCCCTTCGGCATCCTGCAGGTGGACAGCCGCCTGCCCCGCGAATTCGGGGAGACCGACGTCCTGTTCCTCAAGGGCTACGCCAACCTGCTGGCGGCGGCAGTGGCCCGGTTCCGCAGCCTCGCTGAGATGCGGCGCAAGGAGAAGGAGCTGGAGCGGGCGCTGAAGGAGTGCCGCAGTGGCGCGGCACAACAGACTTTCCTGGCCAGGGAACTCGACCATCGGGCGAAGAACATGCTCGCGGTGTTGCAGGCCGCGCTGCGGCTGACCAAGGCACAGGATGTGCCCAGCTTCGTCCATGTTCTCGAGGGCAGGGTGGCCGCCCTGGCGCGGGCGCAGACCCTCCTGTCGGCGGATCACTGGCAGGGCGGCGACCTGCACGACATGCTGCGGGACGAGTTGGCGACCTACCTCGATGGAAGCTCCGGCCCGAAGGCGGAGCTGGATGGCCCGAAGCTGCTGCTGCCGCCCGCCATCGTGCAGCCCTTCTCGATGGCGCTGCATGAGATGGGGACGAACGCCATCAAATACGGCGCATTGTCGAGCGCGACGGGGCGGTTGCGGGTGTCCTGGCTGGTCGGAGAGGATGGCGTCCTGCGCCTGCACTGGGTGGAAAGCGGCGGCCCGCCCGTGCCCGGGCCGCCGGACAGGCGCGGCTTTGGGTTCCGTGTCCTGACCAACACGCTCCGCACGCAACTCGGCGGCACGATCGCCATGGCCTGGGAGGCAACGGGGCTGGTCTGCAAGCTCAGCGTGCCACTGGCCTGCGACCAGACGATTTAAGGCCGCCCGGGGGACCATGTGTCCGGCTTGTTGAAGCAGGACGCATGGCGATCCGGGCCCCGCGCCTTCACACGTCGAGGTTCGCGACCTTCAGCGCATTGCCGACGATGAATTCGCGGCGCGGTTCCACGACATCGCCCATCAACGTCGAGAACACCTGCTCCGCATCCTCCACATCCTCCACGCGCACCCGCAGCAGCGTGCGCACGGCCGGGTCCAGCGTGGTCTTCCAGAGCTGGTCGGGGTTCATCTCGCCCAGGCCTTTGAAGCGCTGGATGGACAGGCCGCGGCGGCCCTGGGCCAGGACGCGGTCGAAGGCCAGCAGCGGGCCGTGCTGCGTGGTTTCCGTCGCATCGAAGGCCAGCATGGCCGGGCCACCGGCGTAGTCGCGGGCGAAGACCTCCCGCCGCTCATCCAGCCAGCGCGCCTCGGCGCTGCGGAGTGCCGCCTGGTCCAGCGTGTGGCGTTCCGTCACGCCGCGCACCACGCGGTACAATTGCAGCCCGGCCGCATCCGCCGTGGCCTTCCAGCCCCGCTCCGACGGCGGCGCCAGCGCGTCCAGCCGCGTTGCCAGGAGTGCCGCCCCGGCCAGCGCCCGGTCCGCATCGGGCGTCAGCGCGCCGGCGACGGCGGCCTGTTCCACGATACCGGCCGGCACCTGGGTGGCAAGGCGGCGCATGCGGGAGGCCACCTGGCGCAGCCGCTCCACCTCCTCCGCCAATTCATCCCGCGCCACTTCGCGCCCATCGGCGAAGCGCAGCCGGGCGCCGGACAGCGCCTTCTCGATCAGGAAGTCCTCGAGCGCGCGATCGTCCTTCAGGTAGCGCTCGTCATTGCCGCGCTTGGCGCGGTACAGCGGCGGCTGGGCGATATACAGGTGCCCGCGCTCGATCAGCGCCGGCATCTGGCGGAAGAAGAAGGTCAGCAGCAGGGTGCGGATATGGCTGCCGTCCACATCCGCGTCCGTCATGATGACGATGCGGTGGTAGCGCAGCTTGTCGGCGGAGAAGCCGCCGCGGTCTTCCGGCCCGGTGCCGATGCCGGTGCCGAGCGCCGTGATCAGCGTGCCGATTTCGGCGGAGGACAGCATCTTGTCCATCCGCGCGCGCTCGACGTTCAGGATCTTGCCCTTCAGCGGCAGGATCGCCTGGAAGCGCCGATCACGGCCCTGCTTGGCGGAGCCACCTGCGCTGTCACCCTCGACCAGGAAGATCTCGGACTTCGCCGGGTCCTTCTCCTGGCAATCCGCCAGCTTGCCGGGGAGGGTGCTGATATCCAGCGCGTTCTTGCGGCCGACCTTGTCGCGCGCGAGCTGCGCCGCCTTGCGGGCGGCGGCCGAGAGCACGACCTGCTCCAGTACCAGCTTGGCTTCCTTCGGATGCGTCTCGAACCAGTGGGACAGCGCATCGGCCACCGCCACATGCACCACCGGCTGCACTTCGGAGCTGACCAGCTTGTCCTTGGTCTGCGAGCTGAACTTCGGGTCCGGCACCTTCACCGACAGCACGGCCGTCAGGCCCTCGCGCATGTCGTCGCCGATCAGCTCGACCTTTTCCTTCTTCGCCAGGTCCTCGGCGTATTTCATCACGATGCGGGTCAACGCCTGGCGGAACCCCGCCTGGTGGCTGCCGCCGTCGCGCTGCGGAATGTTGTTGGTGTAGCAGAGCGCCACTTCATGCGGGCTGGAGTTCCACCACATCGCGAGCTCGACCCGGATGCCCTCGGTCGCCTTGGTCACCAGGCTGATCGGCGGCTTGAAGATCGGCTCCTTGCTGCGGTCCAGCCATTCGACGAAGGCGACGAGGCCGCCCTTGAACTCGAAATGCGCCTCCACCGCCGGCACGTGCCGGTCGTCACGCAGCGAGATCTTCAGGCCGGAATTCAGGAAGGCCAGCTCGCGCAGCCGGCGTTCCAGGATCGGGTATTCGTATTCGGTCTTGGTGAAGGTGGTCGCCGCCGGCTTGAAGGTCACCTGCGTGCCGTGCATGTGCGATGACTCGCCCACGATCGTCAGCGGCTGCACCGTGTCGCCATGCTCGAAGCGGATGAAATGCTCCCGCCCGTCGCGCCAGATGCGAACCTCCATCCATTCGGACAGCGCATTCACCACCGCGGCGCCGACGCCGTGCAGGCCGCCGGAGACCTTGTAGCTGTTCTGGTTGAACTTGCCGCCCGCATGCAGGCGCGTCAGCACCACCTCGGCGGCGGAAACGCCTTCCTCGGCGTGCATGTCCACGGGAATGCCGCGGCCGTCATCGGTGACGGTGACGCTGCCATCGCCGTTCAGCACCACGTCGCAGGTGGTGGCGAAGCCGGCCTGGGCCTCGTCCACCGCATTGTCGATGATCTCGAAGGCCATGTGGTGCAGGCCGGAGCCGTCATCGGTGTCGCCGATATACATGCCGGGCCGCTTGCGGACGGCCTCCAGGCCCCGCAGCACCGTGATCGAGGCGCTGTCATAGGCATCGGCGCCCGGATTCGAGTCACCGTTTCCGGGGGGCGGCGGGGTGGCGCGCGCGGCGGCGTCGGACATGCCGGCGGTGGCTCCTGAATGTGGCTTGAAACCCTTCGGATGCAGGGATTCGCGCGGGTTACGGCGGTTGTCATTATAGCCGGAAACCACCGGATTTGCCACGCCACATCCTTATTAGATGTGGCCCCCCCATTTCAGCCCGGCAGCAGCCCTTCCGGCGTCGCCGCGAAGGCCTCCGCCAGCCCCTGCAGCGGGGCGAAGATGTCGGGCTCCGTGCCGGTCAGGAAGACCTGGGCGGGCAGGCGGGTGAGGGCCTCATACAGCGCCTCCCGCCGCGCCGCATCCAGATGCGCGGCCACCTCATCCAGCAGCAGCAGCGGCGCGAAGCCGCGCGCGGCGCCGATCAGCGTGGCATGCGCCAGCACGACCGAGACCAGCAGCGCCTTCTGTTCCCCGGTGGAGCACAAGGCCGCCTCCAGCCCCTTGGGCAGATGCACCAGATCCATATCCGAGCGATGCGCGCCCTGCGCCGCGCCACCGGCGGCGGCATCCCGCCCCCGGCTGGCGGCCAGCGCCTCCCGCAGCCCATCCTCCACCGCCAGCGCCGGCGCCTGGTCCAGCGCCGTGGCGATCGGGCAGATCAGGTCGAGCCGCGCGGCTGGGAAGGCGCCCGTCGCGGTCCCCGCCGCCAGCAACAGGTTCAATCGCTGGCCGAGGGACCGCCGCGCCGCGACGGCGGCCACCGCATGGCGCGCCATCGCATCCTCCAGCGCGGCCAGCCAGCCGGCATCGCGGCGGCCCTCCGCCAGCAGGCGGTTGCGGCCGGCCATGGCGGTGTCATGGGCCGCCACCTCCCGCGCATGGCCCGGGTCCAGCGCCCAGACCAGCCGGTCCAGGAAGCGCCTGCGGCCGGAGGCGCCTTCCTGGAACAGCCTGTCCATCTGCGGCGTCAGCCACACCGCGGCGGCACGGCTGGCCAGTTCCGCCTGGGTCTTCGCGGGTTCGCCATCCACGAGGTACTTGCGGCGGCCTGTATCGGCGCCGTCGCCCACCGTGCCGGTCCCGATTTCGGTTGGGCCGTCCGTGCCCTCGAAGGCGCCATAGGCGGCCCAGGGCCGCGGCTCGGCGCCCGATACCCGCCGCCCGATCTCCCCGGCCCGCGCGCCACGCAACCCGCGTCCGGGGCCGAGCAGGCTGATCGCCTCCAGCAGATTGGTCTTGCCCACGCCATTCGGCCCGGCGATCGCCACGATCCGCCCCGCGAAACGCTGCTCGAAGCTGGCGTAGGAGCGGAAATCCGTCAGCCGGAGGCGCGTGAGGCGCAGCGTGGGGGCGGGGGTCAGCGGCGGGTTTCCCGGCATGCGGCCTGAGCCCGGATTAAGGCGAACGAAGCCGGAACGTCAAGGCGCGCGCCTCGCCAGCCGCGCCCGGACATGGGAAGCAACCGGCCATGCGCGCTCTCCTCGCCCTGTTCCTGTTCGCCACCCCGGCCCTGGCGCAGCCCGATCCGCCCGCCTGCCTGTTCCCCCGCCGGGACATCACGCTGGACGCGCCCTGCCTGGCGCTGCTGGCGCAGATCGCCCGCGAGGCCAACGGCGACCTCACCATCCGCGGCTTCGCGCAGGAACAGCAGGGGCCGCGCATCGATGGGCTGATCAGCCGAAGGCGGGCGGAGGCGGTGGCGGAGGAATTGGAACGCCTGGGCGTGGCGCCGGACCGGCTGCGGGTCATCACCCCGCTGGCGGAACAGCGCGACCTGTACAGCCGGGTGGACCCGCATAGCCGCCGGGTGGAGATCGTCGCGCGCTGACCGCTTCAGCGGACCATCGCCACCAGCCCGCTCTGTTCCCGCACCGCGTCGAAGCGCAGTGCCGGGAATTCCTCCTCGGCCCGCTTGCGGCGCCAATCGCTGCCGAACAGGGCGACGAATTCGCCGTCATGGTCTGTGGCGGTATCGCCGCGATTGGTGGTGGCCCAGCGCTCGATGGCGGCGCGGCCCTCGGCCGGGGAGGCGGCGCCCGGGGCGGAAATCCAGCGCATGGTCTGCCAGCGCGTCTCATCGAAGCCGGCGGGTACGCTGTATTCGAAGGCCAGCCGTGATTTCAGCACATCCAACTGCAACTGCCCGACCACGCCGACCACGGGGGGCGAGCCATCCAGCGGCCGGAACACCTGCACCACGCCTTCCTCCGCCAACTGGTCCAGCGCCGTGCGCAGCTTCTTGGCCAGCATCGGGTCACCGAGGCGGACATGGCGCAGGATTTCGGGGGCGAAGCTCGGCACACCGCGGAAATTGATGTCCTCGCCCTCCGTCAGCGTGTCGCCGATCCGCAGCGTGCCGTGATTGGCGATGCCGACCACGTCGCCGGGCCAGGCTTCTTCCGCCACCTGGCGTTCCTTGGCGAAGAAGAACAGGGGCGCGTTCACCGGCACCTGCTTGCCGGTGCGGACCTGGCGCAGCCGCATGCCCTTGGTCAGACGGCCGGAGCACAGCCGCACGAAGGCGACGCGGTCCCGGTGGTTCGGGTCCATGTTGGCCTGCACCTTGAAGACGAAGCCGGTCAGCTTTTCCTCCGCCGCATGCACCGGGCGCTTGTCGGATTCGCGGTCGCCGGGCGGGGGGGCGAAATCGGCCAGGCCCTCCAGCAAGTGACCCACGCCGAAATCGCGCAGCGCGGAGCCGAAGTAGACCGGCGTCAGTGTGCCTTCGCGGAATTTCTCCAGTTCGAATTTGTTCAGCCCGGCCTCGGCCAGCAGGATGTCCTCATAGAGCTGGGTCGCGCGTTCCTCACCCACGAGCCCGGCGATCTTGGGATCATCCGGCCCGCTGACGGGAATACCCCCTTCCTCCGTCGCATCCACCGGCATCAGCCGGCTGGCGAGGATGTCGTAGGTCCCCCAGAAGGTGTTGGCGCGGCCGACCGGCCAGGCGACGGGGGCGGCATCCAGCGCCAGGGTCTGCTGGATCTCGTCGATCAGCTCGAAGGGGTCGCGCGCCTCGCGGTCCATCTTGTTGACGAAGGTGACGATCGGGATGTCCCGCAGCCGGCACACCTCGAACAGCTTTCGAGTTTGGCTCTCGATACCTTTCGCGGCGTCCAGCACCATGACAGCGGCGTCCACGGCGGTCAGCGTCCGGTAGGTGTCCTCGGAAAAATCCTCGTGGCCCGGCGTGTCCAGCAGGTTGAACACCATGCCGTCGCGCTCGAAGGTCATGACGGAGGTCGCGACGGAAATACCGCGATCCTGCTCGATCTTCATCCAGTCCGATCGCGTGCGCCGGGCATTGCCCTTGGCGCGCACGGCGCCCGCCAACTGGATGGCGCCGCCCTTGAGCAGCAGCTTTTCCGTCAGCGTGGTCTTGCCGGCGTCCGGGTGGGCGATGATGGCGAAGGTGCGCCGGCGGGCGGCTTCGCGCGCGACGTTGTCGAGGGCCGAGGTGTCACTCATGCCGGGGGCTATAGCCTGTCGGGCCGGAAGGGCGAAGGCTTAGTAACCGTTTGAAAACACCGGCGGGTCGGTCCCGCGGTGCTTTTCCGCCCCTGCGTCGCGCTTCTGGCGCGCTGCTCGCGCGTTGCCGAATTTGCCGATGCAACCAGCATCGGCTGCATCCGGCGCCTTGCAGGGACGAAAAATCACTTGCGGGTCCTCAGCCGCCGGCATTCTCAAACGGCCACTTACCCGAGCAACCCGTCCGGATCGGGCAGGGCGATGTCCGTGCCCTCCACCACCAGCCGCAGCCTGCCGGGCGCGCCCTCCGGCAGCCGCAGCCGGAAGGCGCAGCAGCCGCGGGCGAAGCGGGCGGCCTCCGGGCCGGGGTGGAACAGCTGCGCTCGGGTGGCGCCGAGCGGCGTCTCGCCCGCCATCAGCCGCAGCGTGACGGGGCGGGTGGAAAACAGGTCCGTCGCCCAGCCCTGCACCAGGCCGTCCTCCATCCGGGTCACCTGGCCCATCAGGTTGACGGGCGCGGGGGCGGGGCGGGGCGGCTGGGCGAGGAAGGCCGCGACCTCGGCGTAGTCCGGCCCGGCGAGCACCGCGCTGGCCCAGGGGGGCAGGGCATCGTCGCCCCGGAATTCGTAGCGCTGGAACACCGCATCGCCGGCGCCCTCGGCCAGCGCCGCCTGGCAGCGGCGGAAGGCGGCGAGCGCTTGGTCGAACGCCGCGCCCTCTGCCGCGCAATCGGCGTCCAGCCGGGCGCGGGCGGCGGCGTACAGCGCCTGGTCCGTGGCGAAAAGGCCGCGATACTCCGCGGCCTCGATGCGGGCCGCCGCCCGCGCCGCGGCCTGTTCGGGTGCCAGCCGGGTCACGTTGCGCGCCACATGCACCGGCGGCGCCCAGCCGAGGCGGCGGGCGATCAGCAGCAGGGACCGCTCGAAATCCTCCGCCACGCCGACCGCGGCAATCGCGTGGTGCAGGTTGGCCAGCGCCGCCTCCAGAAGTGGGCGCCGGGTGCGGCCGCCGATCTGCTGCGCCTGGGCGTTGCCGCCGCCATGGCGGCGCGTGAGGAATTCCATCGGCCCCAGGGCGCCGGACAAGATTTCGGTTCGCTGCGCGTGGTGCGGGTAGCTGAAGGCGTAGAAATACTCGGACAGCGCCCGCTCGACCGGGTCCCGCAGGATGGTGAAATACAGGCACGGCTCGGCCAACGCCGCATGCAGGCCGAGATACTGGTGCCCCGTATACAGCCGGATGTCCGGCGTGCCCGCCCGGGCGCGCGCGCCTTCGACCATCTCCGTCATCGGCCGGGGGTCGCCATGGCCGAGGTCGAAATACAGCACATGCCTGGCGCCATACTGCCGGGACAGCACGGTGCGGAGCGTGGAGCCGGCGGTCTTTGGCACATGCAGGAAGACGTGATGCGCGTTCAGACCGGGTGCTCCGCTGGTGCCGTAACGAAGCTTTATGGGCCTGTGCCGGGCCGCACAAGCGCCGGCCCTCCGCAGGATCAGGGGAGGGTTGCACCGGACGCGCAGCGATCCCCCCTTTTACAAAAGCAGCGCAAGGGTTAGATAACGCGCATGCAGGCACGAAAACTGTTCGACTTCAATGACCGCCGCAACGCAGCGGAAGAGGCCCGAAAGAAGACCGCGGAGAAGTTCCAGGCGCTGAAGGCGCGCCTCGACGACCCCGAGGTCCAGCGGAAGATGGCGGAGCAGAAGGCAATTGCCGATGCCCGCGCCGCCCGCATCGCGGAACGCGCCGCTGAGAAGGCCGCCGAAGCCGCCCGTATCGCCGCCGAGAGGGCCGCTGCCGAGGCCGCTGCCGCCGTCGCGCGCAAGGAAGCCGAGCGCCTGGCCGCCGAGGAAGCGCAACGCGCCCGCATCGCCGAGATCGACGCGCAGAACCGCAGCGTCATCCTCGATGCCGAGAAGAAGGCCCGCGCCCTGGCGCTCGCCGCCGAGCAGAAGGAAAAGCGGGACGCCCGCTACGCCGCCCGGAAGCAGCGCGGGAAGTAGAGGTTGAGCGCGATGACTTGAGGCGGAATCGCCGAAAAGTCTGAATCGCGCGAATGATGCCCTAAAGCTGCCCCGCCAGTTCGGGGCAGCACCCCGCTAGCGTTGGGCTGGCGGCCAGGCCGAGGCGCCGCGACACCGCGAAGGCGCAGGCCAGGTTGGACGACAGCATCGGCACGCCGATGCGCCCCTGCATCCATTGCATCGCATCCAGCGTCGGCATCCCGGTGCCGGATAGTAGCACGGCGCAATCCGCCGGCGGCGCCAACCGCGCCAGGCCATCGGCCACCTCCTCCGGCGACATCTCATAGGCGCGGAAGGTCTCGGACAGCTTGAAGCTGTCCACCAGCGTCACGCCTGTGGCGCGCCAGTAGCGCTCGGCGCGCTCCGTCAGCCAGCCAGGATAGGGCGAGACCAGCAGCAGTTTCGGGCAGGCCAGCGCCTCCAGCGATTCCGCGATTGCGCGCGCCGCCAGCAGCACCGGCCGGCCCGCCGCTTCGGAAAGCCGGTCCTGCAACGCGGCGTCCTCGACCGGCGGCGTGGCGTAGCTCGGCCCGGTGAGGCCGACCACCACCGCATCCAGCGCCAGGGCGCCGAAATCCCCCAGCGAAGCGGCCATGGCGTCCGGATAGGCAGCGTTGCGCTGTTCCAGCGTGGTGCCGGGCATCACCGGCAGGCGGGCGACATGCAGCGCGGCTTCCGGCACCAGCAGGTCGCGCATTTCTGGCTCCACCGCCGGATTGGCGGAGGGCGCCAGCAGGCCGATGCGATGCGTCGGCACATGGCGGGGCGCGGGCCAGCTCATGGGGTCCAGCTCATGGGGGCATCCCGATCCGGGCGAGGTCCAGCATCGAGGCCTGGCGCGCCCAGATGCGCTGGCCATCCGGCGAAAGCGCGGCCATCCGCGCCACCTCCTCCGCCGGGCTGGCGGCAACGCGGCTATCGGTGCGCGGCAGCAGCGCGTCCCGCACCACGGCGAGGCGCGCATCGGCCCATTCCTGCAACAGCCGGTCCGGCTCCCCGCCCAGCACCAAATCGAGGGTCGCGGCCAGCGTCATCGCGTCATGGATGCCGGCATTCATGTTCATGCCGCCGCGCGTGTTGGTCAGATGCGCGGCATCGCCGGCCAGTAGCACCCGCCCGGCGCGGTAGGCGGTGGCCATGGCGCGCTTCACGCCATAGACGTCGCGGCCGGAGATCTCCATCTCCGCCGCACCCGGCAGGAAGCGCGCGATGCGGGCGCGGGCGTGGTCCTCGGCCATGGCGTCCGCATCCGACATCTCCGGCGCGATCCGGAAGATCAGGCGCCAGTTCTCCGGCATCCGCAGCAGGGAACAGGACCCGGTCTCGTCGAACAGGTAGCCGAGCCCGTCCAGCCCCGGCAGCACCCCGCGCAGGTCCAGCGGCGTCAGCAGGCGCAGCACGCGATGGGCATAGTCATTGGTCTCGGCCCCGATTCCCGCCAGGTCGCGCACCGCGCCGGAAGCGCCGTCGCAGCCCACGGCGTAGCGCGCGCGATGCGTGCTGCCATCGGTGGCGCGCAAGGTGACGCCACCGGCATCCTGCGTCAGCGCCGTCACCCCGGCGCCGAAGCGCACGCTGCCCACCGGTAGGGCGGCGAGCAGGGCCGGGGTCAGGTCCTGTTGCTCGCGGTGCCAGCGAAAGGGAAAGCCGGTCTCGGTGCCCAATATGCCAAGGTCGATGCCCGCCTGCGCCCCCGTATCCACCCGCTGCCACAGGATGCGGTCCACCCGCACCCCGCCCGGCAGCAGCGGCGCCAGCACGCCGAGTTCCTCCAGCGCGTCCAGCGTCGGCGGGTGAAAGGTGGAGGCGCGGGAGGCGGCGGACAGACCCTCACGCTTCTCCAGCACCCGCACCGCGACGCCGCGATGCGTCAAGGCGAGCGCCAGGGTCAGGCCGACGGGGCCGGCGCCGGCGATCAGCACCTCGGTTTCACCGTACATCGAACAACCCCTCCGCCGGTGCATCGGCCAGCAGCGCGGCGATGGCGCGGGTGGTTCCGGCCTCGCCCAGCAGGGGCGAGGCGAAGCGGGTGAATTTGGCGATGGTCTCGGCCTCGGTCATCGGGTGGCCGGGGTCGCCGGTGACGTGGTGGATCGTCTCGGACAGGCCATCGATGGTGACGGTGGCGCCGCGCAGGCCGGAGGCGGTCATCGCCGCATCCTCGCGCAATTCGACCGTGGCCTCCAGCGCGCGCAACGCCGGGTCGGCGAGCGCGGCATCGGTATAGGCGGCCGGGCCGAGATCGCCCTGCGCCAGCGCGGCGGCCACCGCCCAGCTCAGGCTGAACTGCGCGGAGATGGCGGCGGCGGGCGCGCGGTTGCCGGCGTAGCGCAGCGCCTCGGCATAGGTCGCGACCGTGATGCGGACCGGCGGGCCCGACAGGCGCGGGCGCAATGCGAGCGCGGCGGCGGCGGCGTAATGCGCGTGCCGCACCCCGGCGAAGGGCTTTTGGTAGCTCTCCTCCAGCAGCCATTCGCCGGGCGGTGCCATGATCGCGGGTGTCTCATGGCCCAGCGCGATGCGGCGCGCCTCGGCGAAGCCGGCTTCCGGCGCATCCATCCCGGCAGCGGCCGCGGCGGCCGCCATCTGGCCGAGCAGGGCGGCATGGGCCGGGTAGCTGTTGCGCCCATCCATCCCGGCGGCGATCGGCGCGTACATGGCAAAGGGGATCTGGCAGGCGGCCAGACGCACCGCGCGCGTCACGCCGGCCACGTCCAGCCCCATCAGCCGCGCGGCGCAGGCGGCGGCGCCGAGGCTGTGCCAGGACCCGTCCACATGCATCCCCGGCCTGATCCGCCAGGCCTCCCCGGCCCGGGCCGCGACCTCATAGCCGAGCGCGAAGGCGGCCAGCGCCCGGGCGGGGTCGGCGCCCTGCGCGCGCGCCACCAAAGCGAGTGGCGCGACGGGCAAAGCAGGGCGGCCATGCGCGCGGGCCAGACCCTCATTCGCCTCGTCCCAGCAGGTGGCGGCGGCCAGCACCGCGGCGGCACCGGCGGGCGCCAGATGCGCGCCGCCGAGTGCGACGGCGCCCGGAAACCCCGCCTGCATGGCCTGCGCGAAGCCTGCGACCCGCGGATGGCGCAGGCCGGCCAGCGCGCAGCCGAGACTATCCAGCAGCAGCAGCCGGGCCTTAGCCGCCGTGGCGCCGCGTGGTCCCTCGAAGGCGGCCGGGATCGCCTCGAACAGGCTCAATCCGCGCGGGCGCCGGAGCGCGCCACGGCGTCCCGCCACACCGCGCGTTCGCGCGCCATCAGGGGTGCCAGCGCGGCGCGCCCCTGCGGCATGGCGTCCGCCTGGCGCTGTTCCAGAAGCGCCGCCCATTCCGGGCTTTCCAGCACCTGGCGGAAGCCGGCCTCCAGCGCCGCCAGCATCGGTTCCTCCAGCTTCGACGGCGCGAAGACGCCGTACCAGGGGCTGGCATCGAAGCCCGGCACGGTCTCCGCCACCGCCGGCACATCCGGCATGGCGCGGAAGCGGCGGGCGGAGGTGACGGCGATGGCCCGCAGCGCGCCGCCCTGGCCAACCTGCGGCGCCGAGGTGGCGAGGCCGTCGAAGGCCACCGGGATGGTGCCCGCCACCATATCCGTCAGCAGCGGGGCGCTGCCGCGATAGGGAACATGCGTCATCTCCAACCCCGCCTGGGCGCGCAGCAATTCCATCGACAGGTGGGTGAAGGAGCCGACGCCGTTCGAACCATAGGGCATGCCGCCCGGGGTTGCCTTCGCCTTCGCGATCAGCTCCGCCAGATTGGTGACATCGGGCAGCGCGCGGGGCGAGACCACCAGCAGGTTGGGCTGCTGCGCCAGCATGGCGATGGGGGTGAAATCCGCGTCCGGATCATAGGACAGCCGGGCGAACATCGCCTTGTTGATGGCGATGATGCCCTGGGTGGCGACCAGCAGCGCATGGCCATCCGGCGCGGCGCGGGCCACGGCTTCCGCGGCCAGGTTGCCGCCGGCGCCGGCGCGGTTCTCCACCACCACCGGCTGGCCGAAGACCGGGGTAAGCCGGTCCGCCACGGCGCGGGCCAGAATATCCGTCAGCCCGCCCGGCGCGAAGGGTACCACCAGGCGGATCGGGCGGCTTGGCCGCCACGCGCCCTGCGCCCGGGCGATGAAGGGCGTGCCGAGGATCGGGGCGGCGAGGGCGCTGGCCAGGATCAGGCGGCGGCTGGTGCGGGGCATCGGCGGGTCTCCGTAACACAACCCGTCACATGCACCGGACCCCGCCGCCCGTCCAGCACCCAGCCTGGTCAGCGGCCCTTGATCACCGGCCCTTAAACTGGGGCGGCCGCTTTTCCATGAAGGCGCGGCGGCCCTCGATGTAGTCCTCGCTGGCGAAGCAGGCCTTGACCATGGCGTCGCAGGCGGCCTCATCCGCCTCGCCCCGGTTCTTCAGCGCCTGGCCGATGATGAACTTGGCGCTGCCCACCGTCAGCGGCGCATTGCCGGCGATGGTCTTGGCATAATCCGTGACGAAGGCTTCGAGCTGGTCGTTCGGCACCACGCGGTTCACCAGGCCCATCACGCGCGCATCCTCGGAGGACCACTTCCTCCCGGTGAAGAAGATCTCCTTGGCGAAGGATGGGCCGACCAGGTCGACCAGCCGGCGCAGGCCATGCAGCGGGTAGCCGAGGCCGAGTTTCGCCGCCGGCACGCCGAAGCTGGCGCTTTCGCCGCAGATCCGCATGTCGCAGCACACGGCGAGCGCGGTGCCGCCACCTATGCAATGGCCCTGGATCATGGCGATGGTGGGCTTCGGGCAGTCATGCACCGCGTCATAGGCGCGCGCCGTCTGCGCCTGGTAGGCGGCGACCGCGGCTTCGCCACTGCGCTCGCTCTCGAACTTCGAGATATCGGCGCCGGAGACGAAGGCGCGGCCACCGGCGCCGGTGAGAACAACCACCCGCACCGCCGGATCGGCGGTGTAGTCGGCCATGATCCGCTCCAGCGCCTCCCACATCTCCATCGAGACGGCGTTGTGCCGCTCCGGGTTGTTGAAGGTGATCCAGCCGATGCCGTCCGCCTTGTGGGCCAGCATCTTCTCCGAACCCGTCACGATCATGCCGTCCATCGCACCCACCCTCTCCACAAGAAAACGCCCTCTCCCCCGGCTGGGGAAGAGGGTTCGGTGAGGGGGCGCGGCACTGCCGAACGCCCCCCCACACCCGCACCAACCCTCTCCCTCCATGCAGGAGAGGGAGAACCCAATCAGACCACGTGACGGGCGCGGAGGTCGGCGATGGTCGCCGCATCCAGGCCGAGGCCGGCCAGCACCTCATCCGTGTGCTCGCCGATCGCCGGCGGATGCGTCACGATGTTGGACGGCGTGCGGGACATGTCGATCGGCTGGCCGACATAGGCGACCTCGCCGCGATTGCCGCCATTCAGCGTCTTGGCGATGCCGAGGTGCTGCACCTGCGGGTCGGCGAAGACCTCATCCACCTTGTAGATCGGGCCGCAGGGCACGCCCTGGTCGTTCAGCGCCTCCACCCAATGGGCGGAGGTGTTGGTGACGGTGACGGCCTCGATACCCTCGTTCAGCACGTCGCGGTTCTTGCTGCGGGCGTCGCCGCTGACGAAGCGCGGGTCCTTCACCCATTCCGGCTTGCCGAAGGCCTGGCAGCAACGCTCCCAGATCCGCTGGCCGGTGGCGGCGATGTTGATGTAGCCGTCGCTGGTCTTGAAGACGCCGGTGGGGATGCTGGTCGGGTGGTTGTTGCCCGCCTGCTTCGGCACCTCGCCCTGCATCAGCCAGCGGC
>LNFM01003697.1_pt1 | contig 29636 bp, 25 predicted proteins | sample 596031 | NCBI WGS metagenome assembly LNFM01 (sample SAMN04254537, study PRJNA301005) | activated carbon metagenome | isolation source: dual media filters at the Ann Arbor, Michigan drinking water treatment plant | place: USA: Ann Arbor
AGATCAACGGCGAGATGCATTACCTCTGGCGCGCGGTCGATCAGGAGGGCGAGGTGCTTGAGAGCTACGTCACCAAGACCCGTGACAAGCAGGCCGCGCTGGCCTTCATGAAGAAGGCCCTCAAGCGCCACGGATCGCCGGAAACGATCACCACCGACGGGTTGCGGTCTTACAGAGCTGCCGTGACCAACCTCGGCAACACGGACAAGCAGGAGGAGGGACGCTGGGTCAACAATCGGGTGGAGAACAGTCACCTGCCCTTCCGAAGGCGAGAACGAGCGATGCTCCGAATCCGACAGATGAAGTCGTTACAGAAGTTCGCTTCGGTCCACGCCAACGTCCATAACCACTTCAACCTCGACCGTCACATCACCAACCGCCAATCCTACAAGGCCGCCCGCTCAGCCGCACTGGCTGAGAGGCAGAACCTCATGGCCTGAGCTGACAGCGGCTAAGGGATAGCTCCGTCAATCGGAGACGGGTTGCGATTAGACTGACAGCACCGCCAGCCACCCCGAGCACTAGTCTCTGGTTTCAGGAACCGGTCGCAAGCCCGCGGAACAGGGCGGTTTGTGCGCTCCATTCCGTAATAGCCGCATCATTGCGGCCGTCTCTACGGCGATATCAGGCGGCTTTTTCGCGGCGCGTCTCTGCCCATACCTGCATCGGTCCGGTTTCCTGTTTAACAGGAATAAACAGGGAAAAATGTGCATTTGACGCCCAAAACAGAGCATTTTGGGCCATTCACGCGCGGAGAGATTGGGTAAAACCCTGCCTTTTCAACATTTTGGAGGGCGCAAAAGGGGCTTTTCCTGTTAATCGCCCGAACAGGGTATTTAAACCACCATAACAGGGACCTTAATTGGCCATATTAGGCTGTTTGTTCGCCATAACAGGTATTTTCGCCCGTGTCGGAATCGCTGCAGATTGCCCCGCGCGACCAACCTCGAAGCAGCTCTCGGCCACTTCACGGTTTCCCTGTTTTTCGCTGTTCGTCCCTGCTTTTCCTTGTTTCAGGGAGTCTTCTGAGATCGCTGCTGAACTAACAGGGAATGCAGCAGTCAACTGCGGGGTCACAGCAGCCCCCAGCAGTAGATGCTTATTCCCGAAATCCTAGCACTTCGCGCTGGCGTGACCAGAGCAATGGGATCTCGATTTTCCTGAAGGTGTCGAGGTTGAGATGACGTGGCTGACGCCCGGCAAGGATGGCCTGCTGGATATCAGGTGCGAGAAATGCGAGCCGCAGGATCGCGCGATCGTAGTGCGATGGCGGGGCAGCGGCGATGCTAGGCATGCGGCGCTCGGTCCTGAGCATGGCATGCGCCTTGCGGAGCGACGCGATCAAAACCGGATCGGGCATAGCTGATTTGGCGTGGGCAGGAACAACCAGACTCCGCCCACCCTTGGCCGGGAAAGCGACCGGAAGCAGGATTGTGACGCTGCGGCTGTCGCGGTCGATCAACACGTCGCTTTCGGCCAGCCTGGTGGCCACGCCAGATCCGGGAGCATTGATCGCGACATGCATGCCCCTCCCTGTGAGATTGATCGATCGCAGGATGAAGAATGGATCGTCCACCTTGGGTACCCAGCGCCGGATGGCTCCGCCAACCTCGCGCTCGATCATTGGCGCGGACAGGCGCTGGACGATACCTTGACCACCCGTTTGCATGCCCTGCTGGAGGGGCGCGGACACATAGTAGCGATAACTTCGTCCCGACTTACCGCGCGATGTTGTGGGGCTCATTGGCTCACCAGTAGCATCGAACAGCTTGCCGGTCAGCGGGGCACGCGAGTTGCGCTGCGCAGAATTGGACCGGTGCTGCTGCGACTTTTCACTGAACTTGGCCTGCACTCGCTCAAACAAATCGGCATCAATAATGGCCTTGTGCTGGCCATCATGGACAAGGTCCTTGTGGACGATGCTCCCGGCGTAAATGCGATTGTGAAGTAGATAAAACAGCGCGCCCCGGCCCAGCGGTTGTCCGCCAAGCGTGCGGCCTCTTTTGGTGAAATATGTTTTGGACTGAAAACCGCGGACTTCCAGATCCCGCTGCAGCGCATGGACGGATCCAAGTTCGAGGTAGCGCTCGAAGATCTGCCGGACCTGCTCGGCTTCAGCCTCGTTCACCCGCAGCGTGCGCGACCCGTCGATGGGCGGATCGTAACCGAGCGGCGGAATACCGCCCATCCACATGCCGCGCGCCTTGGAAGCGGCGATCTTGTCGCGGATGCGTTCGCCAGTGACCTCGCGCTCGAACTGGGCGAAAGAGAGCAGGACGTTGAGCATCAGCTTGCCCATAGACCCGGTGGTGTTGAACGACTGGGTGACCGACACGAAGCTGCAGTCGTGCTTCTCGAACACCTCGACGATGCGCGCGAAGTCAGCGAGGCTCCGGGTCAGACGATCGATCTTGTACACCACCACGATATCGACCTTACCCGCTTCGATGTCAGCGAGGAGCTGCCTGAGACCAGGCCGGTCGGTGTTGCCGCCGGAGAACCCTCCGTCATCATAATGGTCGGGCAGTGCGGACCAGCCTTCGCTGGTCTGGCTGAGGACATAGGCCTCGCAGGCGGCGCGCTGGGCATCAAGGCTGTTGAACGACTGGTCGAGCCCTTCGTCTGAGGACTTGCGGGTGTAGATCGCGCAGCGCTTCGTCTGTGCACCCATTAGCTAGCTCGCAGCCCGAAGAAGCGCGGGCCGTTCCAGCGCGTGCCAGCGATGGCAGAGGCCACCGCCGACAGGCTGGGATAGACCTCGCTCTCCCAGCAGAACCCTTGCTCCTCGACCACTACCGTGACCTCGCGTCCCTTCCAATGGCGCGTCAGCCGCGCACCGATACCGAGATGTCGACCTTCGACCTGCACTGGCCCAGAGCGGGCAAGTGTCCTGCGGGTTGTTTCATCGAGACCGCCCATAGCCTGCGCCTGCACCCGCCAAGCGAGCATCTGGCGCATGATCGGCACCGAACGCAATTGAGGAGGGGCGCCGTAGCGCTCCCTCCAGAACGTGCGCAGGCCCTCAAGATCAAGCTCCGCGATCTCGCCCACCAGCCGTTCCACATTGTTGCTCATTCGCCGGTCTCGATCCGGTAGCGCCGGGTGCCGTCGATCTTGTCCGAGGTGATGTTGTGCCCGCGCTTTTTCACCGCGCCGGCGAGTGCGCCGCGCACCGAGTGCTGCTGCCAACCCGTGGCTTTGGTCATGTCGACGATGCTTGCGCCGTTCTTGCGCTTCAGCAGCTTCTCGAGGCAATCGAGCTTGCTGGTGGCTTTGGGGGCCGTGATTGCGGCCGTGGTCTTGATGGTCTCTTCAGTCATGTTCGTCTCCGGTTTGCGCGCGGCGCCGATATGGCCGCCGCTACCGGGACGAGCCCGGCTCGCCGGGCGCAGTGACACCAATGCTTGCCGTCGCCGCGCAGTCCAGTGGAACTTCGAGTATGTGCGGAGTGAGTTGGTGGGATTGCGCTAGCACTTACGGGATCTGAGACGCGTTAGTTGGGATTCTAGACGCTGAAGGTGGGCTTTGGGTGCCGTATGGTGGGATCCTCACCTGCTTTGGTGGGATTTTTGGCCAGCAGGTCGGGATGCAAGTTGAGTATGGTGGGATCGCGGTACGGATTACGCCTGCCGGCCGCATGGAGAGAGCAAGCAGCGGGACAAGCCAGCCCAGCTTCACCATCCGCTTCAGGGCACGTGTCGAATAGAGGTCATCGTTGCCGGTCATGTGAGCTGCGAGGCCAAGCATACCAAGCGCATCTCTTTGAGAACTCTCGCTGCCGTGCCGTTCCGGCAACTTTGGCGTCGGTTTGAGAACTACGGCTTATGGCGAGAAGTCCGTCGAAGCTTCCTGACAAGTTTCGGGGATGCAGGCGTTTACCGGAAATGAACATTTCCGGGTGGGAAGGCGAATGGCATCTAATCGATGATTATTTCGAGAGGGTCATTTAAAAGCCAGCCAGATGCCAACACTGGCTAATGCCGATAAAGCGGCGCTTACGCCGGCAAAAATCCTCAATCTGATCGGAACCGGTATTTTTTCACTCTCACCAATACGTTGCACGTAGAGGATCTCCGATGACGGCACAGCAAGCTGATCGATTGCAACCACGCGCGCTCCACTTGCAAATGATGGCCAGACGACAGAACTCGGACCGATCAGGTTTTGCAGCTCCGTTTCGCTCAGAGGTTCTGAAAACATGGCTCCATGAAGCTTGCCAGCGTTCCAGACAGTCTTACAAATCTTGTTAACCTCGCCTGGCATCTCGACAATCAGGCATGAGCCGACTTTCAGCAGCTGATCGGTCTCGACACGAAAACCGGAAGTGGACAAATCAAGGATCGTCAACGATTGGCCTTCTGGACTGTTGTCGAGCCAGCGAGCTCCGAGCCGAACGCGCCAACGGTCTTCGCGGCGACGCTCAGACGGTTCTTCAAGGAATAGGATCGCTGGAATAGCCAACTCTGATCACCTCTAGTTGATCAGAGCTTTGGGCTTTTGGCCTTAATGAGCTTTTTCAGGCGACCTGGTGGGCACCCCTCATTAATGTCGAAAAGCATCGTCGAACGCTCGCACAGCGAATGACCATGCTGGGGCCGCTTGTTGAGCAGCGCTAATTAGCGCCAAACTCCCAAAGCTTGTCTGGCAGCATACGCGTTGATTGCGATAGGAGCAGGCATTTCCTCGGCGGCCCCAATGTGGCCAGCACGTAGTGGGCTTTTGCTGAAGTGCTTACCTTGAATGTGCTTTAGGGTAACGAGAGGGTGCGTCCGATAATAGAATTCCGATGCATCGAGCAGGATTGAGCCGATGCAATTATTGCAACAGATTCACGCGTATGATGATGCGACGGTCGGCAATGAAGGCCGCGTCTTCGAACTCGTGCGATTTGCGTCACGGGTGATGCTTACCGTGTCGCTTTTCGGTAGCCTCGGAACCTATTTTTTCGATGGTTTGATGCAGACCGTTTTCTTGGTTGCCACGGTGATGACCATAATCGCATCACTCGGTTTTTCATTCATGTTACAACGCCTGAAACGCAAGCAGATGATCCTCCACCGTCGGCTGCTCAACGAAACCTCCAATGCGCAGCGACAGATTGAGCAACTCTTCGCGCTGACTGACACACTGCAAAGCGCCGATACAAACGAGCATGCTGCTTACGTCTTGCAGTCAGCTAGTCGGCGGCTGCTCCCCGGGTGCGGAGGTGCGCTCTACGTCTTTAACAACTCGAGAGACCGCCTTGACCTAATCCACGCGTGGGACATGCCCGAAGGCTATGTTCCCACCGCTTCGCTCACGCCCGTCAACTGCTGGGCTTTGAAGCGCGGTAAAGATCATTTGAACGATATGGACCCCGCGGCACTTTCCTGCTCCCACTATGTCGGCGAAGTCGCCAGCATTGAAGTGCCGATGCTGGCTCGAGGAGCGGTATTTGGCTTGCTGATCCTTGCTGATCGCCACGGAAAAGGTGACAATGTGGAGAACGCCCGGCGCCTAGCGCGCGCCCTGGCTGATTCCACTTCGCTTGCGCTATCAAATATCTCGCTCCGGGAACAGCTTCGCACCCAATCTCTGCGTGACCCGATGACCGGGCTTTATAATCGTCGGTATATGGAAGATGCCCTTGAACGGTTCGCCGCCATGGCGCAGCGCAGAAAACAGTCGACAGCAGCGGTCATGATCGATCTCGACGATTTCAAGAAATTGAACGACGAACATGGTCACGCGAAAGGCGACGCCGTGCTAAAAGATGTCGCAGCGCAATTGGTCGGTGCGGTCAGATCTTCAGACATTGTTTGCCGCTACGGGGGAGAGGAATTGCTTGTGATCCTGCCCGAATGTTCGCTGCAAGAAGCAGTGGAGCGTGCCGAAATCATGCGCGCGCGTATCGCGGCGCTGTCAGATTCGCATGGCTGCCAAATCTCCGCGTCTCTTGGAGTGTCATCAATTGCCGAAACCGCAGGATCGGCGACTGAATTGCTCTCGTCCGCCGACAATGCGCTCTACCTCGCCAAGTCTGAGGGTAAGAACCAGGTTAAGTCAGCACCGCGCACGGCCAAGGGTTCCCGAAGCCCGCAGTTGGTCTCAACGATGTAAACCTGATGTGCACTCGATTGACCCGACAAAAAGCGGCCATTGATCCGACACAGCCGCTATGACCGCTTATCATGTCGTGGACGGCTCTCCACCCCTGCGGGATAATCCTGCGGATGAGTAGGAGATACGCGCGCACGCGAGTGAGAAAACGCTCGGGACTATAAAAGCGGCGATAAGCGGGCGCGAGACAATGCGGACACGTATCGCGCACGCGAGACATCGGGCGGCGCGCTCGCAATCGCCGGGACCGCGTAACCACTGCCCTATCACAACGACAGGCTGAAGGAATCCTCAAGGCTTTAGCTACAGCAGATCTGAAGGGCCTGCCGCTCATCGCATGAGTTGCCTGGAGATGAGCGACCGCTTCACGCCTCGCGGCGGGCGTCACGGATGACGAAATGCAGGCGGTTCCCACGGAAGGAACGCTCCTTGGTTTAGCCAAGTCACTTTCTGGCTCATTAGTCGGGCAACAACGTCCGTCCCTCGAACCTCGCAATTGCGTGCCGCACAACCTTGGCGATGGCCTCGTCGGAAAAAAAACCGCCGGGAATAAGGCAACGGTCGATCAGAACGCGCCGAAAGGCTTCAAAGGTCTCCATGTCCGGAGCCGGCGGCTGTTTCCAGAATTGGTCAAGTCCGCATTGGGAGGTGAGGCCTGCGATGTCATAAATCGCTTTGCCAAGAACAATGACAGGCAACCCCTTCGCCAGTCCCAAAGTGCCGCTCGTGCTGTTGATTGTTACCATTCCCCGCGCGCGCGCGGCTACCGTTTCGATGTCGCCCCACGCGAGGTAATCCACTCGATCTTGCACGCCAGCCCGGATCGCCAGATCGCGGGTTTCGAGCTCCCAATCCCTCACGCCATTATCAAGCGGATGCTCTTTAACGATGAGCCGGTCACCCGGAGGGGCATGGGCAGCGAATGATTCAACCACCAACTTAAGCGCATCGGCAATCCCAGCAAAGGGCGAATGAAGGCGTATCTGCGCATCTGAATCAAGCTGTAAAGGAAACAAAAAATAGGGTGCATCGGTAGCGCTGAGATCCTCGATCATACGCGCAGCTTCGCGTTGCCGGTTCTGGCGGTGATTGAGCTTGCGCGCCCAGCCAGCGCCTTCAACGAGGGGATGCCATGGGCGGTGGGTCGACCAGCCCGGATAGCGCCACCGCGTCAGGACATCTGCGGCATTGTAGAGAACGCCCTCACTTGCTCGGCGTCGGAACGAGGAGGGAACCCGCTTGTGCTCTGGTAAAGGGAGGAGCTGAGCAGCCTTGTCGCGGTACCACTGCGGATCGCTCGGGAGCGAGCTGTGACCGTTCACGCCGCCCAACTCCATCGTCACCCAGTCCGGCCTTATATAACCTTCCTCAAATACATAGGCCCTTATATTGGCCTTTTTGCAGGCTTCCAAGGCGATCACGTGATGGTCGCGGCAATCGCCGAACAGCATGACGTCAGTGATCTTGTTATCTGTGAGCAACGTATCGAAAGCGCCGCGCCATTCGGTCAATGTCCCTCGGTAATCGATACCATTAGGGAGGCGCCAATAGATCCTGTCGCCGCCGTTGAAGTTGACCTTGAAGACAGTGTGTCCTGCATCGCGCAGCCCAAGACCAAGCATCCGGAAGAAAGGGCCCATCAAGCCCTGCAGAAGCATGACACGCCGCGGGGTTGCCCCCTCGGGGATCGCCGGTGCAGGCTGGCGCAACGGGGAAAATATCAAATCCTGCCTAGCAGCCATGTTACGTCCAACGATTGATCACTCAGTGTGATCCCCCTAATGCCTTGATGTCGCTTATGTCGACCCTGCAAGGCTGGTTTCTTTATGCATTTCAACTCAATTAGGCGCGTGGACGTTCGCACAGCGGCAGTGAGCAAGCAACGGCATAGGCTTTATGAACAATATGTCGCCGACCCTCGGATGAGAGACTTGATGTGATTGATGTGATTGGAGGCGGCCTGCTTATCATAGGCCTCCTTATCGTTGATGGACTAGCTCAGCCCTCCAGCACACCCGAACGGCGCTGGCGCAGTTGGCAGGGTACTGGTGTGCTGCTTGGCACCGCCGCTTTCCTCCTTGGCGTTTTTCTTTTCCTTACAGGCGCGTGGATACCCTCAATAGTGCTCGTTCTGGCGCTGGCGAGCGTGCTGACACTTGTTTCAAACATCAAGCGCCAGGTCCTTGGGGAATCTCTGGTCTTTTCCGATTTCGCATTGGTTGGGGCGGTGTTTCAGCACCCCCATTTTTATCTCTCGGCTCTCAGACCATCGCAATTCGTTACTCTGGCGATCGGCGTTTTCCTGCTTGTCGGCGTCATCGTCCTGTTTTCCACGCATGATGTGTCTTTGCGCTTCGTCGGCATAAGCATTGCCATTGTCGCCGCACTCTCGCTTTGGGAAATGCTGCGTCGCTCACGGTGGGCAATCCTGGCGCAAGAGCCTGACCTTGAGCGCGATGTCCGCGATCACGGGTTGATCGCAACCCTTGTGGTGTACTGGCACCTTTGGTCTCGGCTGTCAGATCTGGCCGAATGCCCCTTTCCGCCGATCAGCAGTGAGACACAGCAATTGGTGGTGGTCATCCAATGCGAGTCCTTCGCCGATCCGGTCGAGCTGTTCGGCCCGATGGAGGAGCCATTGCCTGGCCTGGCCGGGGCCAGGGCGCTGTCGTGGCGCTCGGGCCGTTTGGTTGTCTCAGGCTTTGGCGCCTATACGATGCGAACCGAATTTGGCGCGCTGTTTGGCGTCCCAGAGAGCATGCTTGGGCTTCGCCGGTTTGATCCGTTTTTAACCGCTGCCTCGGCAGCCAGCTGGGCGCTTCCCAAAAGGCTCGCTGGCAAAGATTGGTCCAGTGTGTTTGTCCATCCGCACGATATGCGCTTTTACGGACGCGACAAATTGATGCCGGCAGCCGGTTTCAACACTCTTGTCGGCGAGGAAGCCTTTGCGAAGCCGGCAGCGGCTGACGGGCGGTACGTTACCGATGCAGCGCTATGTGACAAGCTGATCGAAATTGCTTCGGCAGCGGACAGATCTGCTCTTATCTATGCCGTGACGATTGAAAACCACGGTCCTTGGTCAGCGGATGACCGCAATGGCCCCGAGGGCAACAAAGCAGGTTATTTGCGCCTGCTGATGCGAGGTGATGCTTTACTGAGCCGGCTTATTGCAGAATTGCCAAAGCTTGGACGTCCGGCCATCCTGTGTTTTTTTGGCGACCATCGCCCCAGCATTCCGCAGGTGAGCGTTCCCGGCGGGGACCGGCACACACCTTACGTCATCCTCAGATTTGATGAGACGGGCGCGCCCATCACGTCTCAGGATCCGAGCAAAGATCTAACCCCGGATGAGCTCCACCATCACATCCTCGAGGCGATCCAGCTAAGGCGTGGGCAACGATAGCAGCAGGCGGTCGCGAACGGCCCGGGGGAGCACTCGGCCGATCCACCTGAGCGGTACAAAGAACCATGGTGTTATCAGCTCCGCCCGTTTGCGTGCCACGGCTCTGATCGTGCGCTGGGCTACGAGTTGCGCCGAAAGCTCTCCTGGCCTTGCATAAGAATAGGCCCCTTCTGCAGCGGCAGCGAAAAATCCAGGAGATATCAGCGTGACACTGACGCCATGACGCCACAGAGCGATCCGCAAGCTTTCGGCAAAATGAGACACGCCGCATTTGCTGCTGGTATAGCCTGCGGCAAAGGGGATCGGATGGGTTGCAGCCGCTGTCCCTACAATTGCGATCCGGCCCTTGCCGCGCAATGCCATGCGTTCGCCCAACTCTGCTGACAAGGCAGCAGGCGCGATGAAGTTCAGCAGGCCGAGCCTGATCAGTTGGGCTGGGCTTTCGATGACGCGCCCGGCCTGACGCGTGTCGCCCGCGCCCGAAACAAAGAAAGCACAGTCGAACGGAGCGAGGTCGTCGTCTTGCCTCAAAGCGGTGAGCGCCGCCTCGACGTTGCAGAGATCGATCGACCTTATCGCGACTTCGGCGCCTTTGCGGCGGCAGCAATTCGCAAGATCGTCCAGTCTTTGATCATTGCGCCCCCACAAAGATAGGCGCGCGCCATGTTCAGCGAGCTGCCGCGCGATGTGGCCGCCGAGGTTCCCGGATGCGCCGCAGATGAGAACCCGCATTCCTGCGAAGGTTGCTGCGCGGTCTGGCGTTAACATGGTTGTGCGAGGCATGCACATAAGCCGTTCTCATTACTTGCGTCAGGACAGGCGTCGGTCCCTGAGGTGAGCGTTAGGCGGAACCTAATCTGTGTCGACTAATTTCAGTCGTGGGTATGTTAATGGTTGCATTAAAATGACAGATAGTCGCAGAAACAAGGGCATACGTCGCAAGGCGCTTGACTTGATTGCAGGCGCACGCTTTTTGTCAGGCATGCCCCTCTCTCGTACGTCCCGGAGCCGCACCAGGCTTTTCGGCAGCCCCTTGCTTGAAGCTTTCACGGTGATTTCGGCCCCTGCGTTTTTTGCGCTGTGGGCTGTAGTGCTGCCTGCAATCCTGTTTTTCGCCGTGCGCGATGCGCCGACGCTCTGGGCGCCGCTGCTGATGATCGCTGGGATTCTTGGCTGGACGGTGACTGAGTATGCGCTGCATCGCTTCGCGTTTCACTTCGAAGCGCGCTCTGCCATCCTGCGGCGGTTTATCTTCATAATCCATGGCAACCATCACGCGTTTCCCAATGATCCCTTGCGCAACCTGATGCCGCCGATCGTGAGTTTGTCGGTGGGCGCGCTCGTTTGGGCTATGTGCGTGAGCGTGATGGGTTCTTGGGGCACTTGGTCATTCTTTGGCTTCATGCTCGGCTATGTGGGCTATGATGCCGTGCACTATGCGTGTCATCAGTGGCCGATGAAGGGCCGCTTGGCGCGCATGCTCAAGGTCCACCATATGCGCCACCACCACGGGCAGGCTGGCGGCAATTATGCTATCACTGGCATGGTATGGGACCGCATCCTAGCGACCCGCATCTCCGTCGGCCGCGGGAAGGCCTAGGCCCTCGTTCCCATGCACAAGATCGAGCAGATCGGCCATCGCGCCCAGCAAAGGAAGCCCTGGGGTCAATCTTATGGCCTCGTGGGTGCCGTATCCCCAGCTGACGAGCAAGGGCTTGATCCCAGCGCCTTGGGCGGTGGCGACATCGATTGCGGAATCCCCGCAAAAGACTGTCTCGTGGGCGCGCGCATTGAGCGCGGCAAGTGCAAGGAGCGCAGGGGCGGGATCGGGCTTCCGAGGGCGGTGTGCGGCGCTGCCAATGATCGCGGCAAAGTGATGGTCGAGGGCGAGATCGCCAAGAATTTTTTCGCACAGAAACTGCGGTTTATTCGAGCAGATGGCCAGCTGTACCCCGATCTCTCGCAACTGATTGAGGGCGGCGGCAACACCAGGATAGGGCAGGGTGCTCGGAACGTTGATGATCCGATGGCGCGTTCTGAACTCTTCGAGGTCGGCTGCGGGGTCGATGGTGTGTGGGCCCATCACCGCTGCGATCATGGGAGCTCCGCCAACGGCGTCCATTTTTCTAATGAGATTGCGATCAGCCGATTGGGTGACGCCGCGCTCAGCAAGCATCTGGTCAATGATCGCGCCCGTGAGTTGAGCACTGTCGATGAGCGTGCCGTCGAGATCGAAGATGATGTTTTTGTAAATCATTTTATCCGAAGTTTAAACTACGCCGCATGATGCGGCCATATGGTCGGCATAGCCGATTATGGAGATGAAAATGCAACTGGTGTCGCGCACAGTTCCTGATTCAGAAAACAAGCTCCCATTATTGGAGCGGTTTTCAGATACGCATACCGAGACGGGCCGAAATGTGGTCACAATGGAAGCCGACGCCTTGCGCCAACTTGCGGCGCTTATCGATCAAAGCTTCTCGCAGGCAGTGAAGACGATTTTGGCGTGCCGCCAAAGAGTGATTGTCTCTGGGATCGGAAAGTCAGGCCACATTGCCCGCAAGATTGCGGCGACATTCGCTGCGACAGGGACGCCATCGCTTTTCGTTCATGCGGCTGAGGCTGCGCATGGTGATGCCGGGATGGTGAGCCCGGGCGATGTCTTGATCGTTTTTTCTAATAGTGGTGGGAGCGTGGAGCTTCAGCCTCTGTGTATCTACGCCAAGACGCTCGGATGCCCGTTGATCGGCATCTCCCGGAATCCCCATTCCCTGCTCATGCGCACCGCCGACATCGGCCTTCTGTTGCCGGAGGTCGAAGAGGCGTGTACCGCGAGCCTTGCACCAACAACGTCGTCGACCATGATGTTGGCCCTCGGCGATGCGCTGGCGGTGGCCGCAATGCGCGCGCGGGGTGTCTCGGGCCAGGACATTAGAGCTTTGCACCCCGGCGGTGAAATCGGTCTGCACTTGCGCGGCGTGGAAGACGTGATGCACCAAGGCCGTCGCCTGCCTCTGGTGTGCACGACCTCGAAGATGCCTGACGTGTTGATCACGATGACCGAGAAGCGGCTTGGAATTGCCGGGGTCGTCGATGAAAGGGGCTATCTTGTCGGCATCATTTCCGATGGTGATTTGCGGCGGCACGCGGATGCGCTGTTCGACGGGACGGCCGCTGACGTCATGACGGCGGCACCAAGGACTATTTTGCGCACCGCACGCGTCCAGGAAGCGCTTGAGCTCATGAATACGCATCGCATTACCGTTCTGTTTGTGGTCGACGAGCGGCAGCCTCAGGTCCCGATCGGTGCGGTTCAGATTTATGACATTGCCGCGCCGCTGCCCGAATTGCCAGCCAGCTAATCCGGCATGAGCCGCGCTGCGATCATCATCCCTGCCCGGCTCGCTTCGACGCGATTTCCGGCCAAGCCTCTTGCTCTCCTGCAGGGCCCCGATGGCACAAGCCGACAGGCACTCAGCTATACCTGGGACGCAGGCTGCGCGGCTGCGCGTTGCCTCGGACCAGCGACATACTGCGTTGTAGCGACAGATGATGCTTCCATTGCGGATTTTGCGCGAGATGCTGGCATGAATGTGGTCCTGACGCCGGCTGCGTGCGCGAACGGGACCGAGCGATGTGCCGCGGCTTTGGAGGTTTTGGGCGACGACTTCGATCTGGTCATCAATCTTCAGGGTGATGCGCCGCTCACCCCGGCTGAATTTGTCGCGGCCGTCGCAGCGCGCCTTGAGCAGGATCCAAAGCTTTGCATGGCGACCGCCGCCGTTCCTGCGTCTGCGGCGGTGCTTGACCATCTTCAGTCCGATGCTGCGGCGGGGCGAGTCGGCGGGACAACGGTGGTCTGCGATCGTGCTGGGCGTGCGCTCTACTTCTCGAAATCGATCATCCCCTATGTTGCCCCCGGGGCGGTGCCGCTGGAGAGCATTCTGCTGCACCTCGGTGTCTACGCCTATCGGCCTGCTGCGCTCAGAGACTATGCGGCGCTGGGCCCTGCGGTCCTGGAATTACAAGAAGGCCTTGAACAGCTGCGCTTCCTTGACGCAGGAATGCCGGTCGGCGTAGCGCTTTGCAGCCCGCCCGCTTGGGACATGATCGAGCTCAACAATCCCACTGACGTGCCGCTGATCGAGGCGGCAATGATCGCCCGAAAAAGGTTCGAGGACAGCTGATGTTACCCGCACTGCACCGCCGCCCTGGCGCTCCCCCCTTCCTGATCGCGGGTCCTTGCGTGATCGAAAGCGAGGCGCTTTGTCTCCAGATTGCCGAGCGCCTCAGGTCGATAGGGGAGGACTTCGGCATCCCGATGATCTTCAAGGCGAGTTTCGACAAGGCCAATCGCACATCGGTAAACGGCTTTCGTGGGCATGGCATCGAGGAAGGCTTGCGGGTGCTCGAGAAGGTCAGGTCCGAAACCGGCTTGCCCGTGCTGACCGATGTGCACTTGCCGGATCAGGTGGCCGCAGTAGCCGCCGTGGTCGATATGTTGCAGACACCCGCCTTTTTGGCGCGGCAGACCGATCTTATCATGGCTGCGGCGGCAAGCGGTCGCCCGGTCAATATCAAGAAGGCCCAATTCATGGCGCCGGCCGATATGGAAGCGGTGCTCGGCAAGGCCCGCGCTGCGGCTACGCAAGCCGGGATTGCCGATCCTGCCATCGCGCTGTGCGAGCGCGGGAGCAGTTTTGGCTACAACAACCTGGTGGTTGATATGCGGAGCCTCGTGATCATGCGGGAGATGGGCGCACCGGTTGTCTTTGATGCCACCCACAGCGTTCAGTTGCCGGGCGGCGGGGGAGACCGCTCGCTCGGCCAGCGCCAATTCGTGGAGCCCCTGGCCTGTGCGGCGATGGCTGTGGGGATCGATGGCCTCTTTATGGAAACCCACCCCGATCCCGATCAGGCCCTGTCTGATGGACCAAACATGGTCCCGCTCGATAAGTTGCCTGAACTCTTGCGCAAGATTGTCGCAATTTGCGCGATTGGTTGAGATGAGGTCTGGGCCGACCCTCGCCATCCCACCCTTTCCGGGGGCGAGGCCGCCGCGTTTTGCAGAGCTGGGTGGAACCACCTCGCCGGACCCCGGATGCGAGGCATTGCTGTCGGCGCTGGCGCACCATCGGGTCGGGGGTTGCTACTGGGGGCATCAAAGAGCCCTGCCTACGTCCGCCTTTGTGCTCGACGGTACGGGTGTTCTAGGTGCCGATACCGTCGTCTGGAGCCAAGAGGATGACCCTTGGCATCTGCTCGCCCATGCCGAATTCGCGAGGCTCAAAGAAGATGACTCGCGTGCAATTCTTGCCCTAGCGGCCGGGGTTCCACTCGTTCTTCAGGCGACCGATGGCACGGTGCGAGACGCAGGTACCCATGATGCGGCCCGGTGGAGTAAGAGCTTGCTCACTGATTGGCGCTTCAGAAGCCCGTTTGGCGGCGCAGACCTGACGGCGATGGAGGCAATCGCGCTCTGCGGCTTCTGGCGGCAAATGATCGATGCAAACCGGCACATCCATTCGGTGATGGGGATCGCGTATTGGAAAAAGCCGACCGTGACGCCGTTGCTGTGGGCAGGGGCCGATGTTCCTTACAACCGTTCGCTTAGCGCAATGCCTTCAGGCACGGCCGTCGCTCTGTGGCGAAGCCGGCTGTCGGCCGCGCAATCGCGGATGATGGACCAGGTACAACCTGCCGTTATCGAAATTGAAGACGGGTTCATCCGTTCGCAAGGCTTGGGCGCAGATTGCGTCCCGCCCTTATCGATCATTATTGATACACTGGGTCCCCACTTTGCTCCCGGTGCGCCGAGCCAACTTGAAAACTTGCTGCAAGATGGACGTTTCTCTCCTGAAGTCCTCGACCGCGCGCGGGCCTTGCGCGAAGCGATCATAGCCGCCGGCCTCTCCAAGTACGAGGCGGGCGCAGTCGGCACGCTCCCACGACCAGGAGGACGTCGCCGCCATGTGCTGGTGCCAGGGCAGGTCGAGGATGACCGCGCGGTGACCAGCGGCGGGGCGCTGTCCTCAAACCTTGAGCTGCTGCGCCGCGCCAGAGCCGTTGTGGGGCCTGAGGCCTACCTGATCTACAAGCCGCATCCCGATGTCATGGCAGGACACCGGCGTGGACGGATTTCCGACAGTGAGATGGTGGCGCTGGCCGACAGCGTCGAGACAACAAGTGCTATGCCCGCGCTGATCGCAATGGTCGATGAGCTGCACGTCAATAGTTCGCTCGCTGGCTTCGAGGCTCTGCTGCGGGGGAAGGCTGTTACGGTCCATGGAGTGCCATTCTATGCGGGATGGGGCTTGACGACCGATCTTGGCCCTGTCCCAGCACGCCGCACGGCGCGCCGCACGTTGGACGAAGTGATCGCCGCTGCCCTGCTGCTCTATCCGCGGTATCTTGATCCTGAGACCGGATTGCCAAGTCCGGCCGAAGTGCTGGTGGAGCGGCTGTCAAAAGGTGCAAGAAGCATCAGTGGTCCGGCAGCGGCAGTGGTTGCCATGCGCCGTGTTGTTGGCCGGGTGAACCGGCTCGTAAGGGGCTGACCATGCGCTTAACGAGTAGGGAAATTGGACGTTTCTTCCGACTTTTTTCTGGCAATGGCACGCAGGCCAGAGCATAGGGCCCCTATGAATTTCATTAGCAAAATTGGTGGTGCTGGGCGGCGAAATCCGTGGTTTCTCTTAGGGGTCATTCTCCCCGTCCTGCTGAGCGCAATATACTATTTTGGTGTTGCTTCCCCGCAATATGTGTCTGAGTCCCGCTTCGTCATCAAAGCCCCCAGTCAGCGCGGCGCACAAGTTTCGTCCTTTGCCAATTTAATCCAGACGACTGGCTTGTCCGCTGGTCAGGAACAATCGAACCAGATTATCGACTATGTTCGCTCGCGTTCGGCTTTGGAAGTTCTCACCAAAGACATTGCCGTGCGAGAGACTTTTGGTGGTGCGGGAATCGACAGCATCTCGCGTTTCCCGCAGCCTTGGGATACAGATAGTTTCGAAGATTTGTTCGATTATTATCGCAGCAAAGTTCAAATTAGCCGCGACACCGACACAGGGTTGGTGGTGCTGCGGGCCATTGCCTTCGATCCGAGGGCGGCAGCCAAAATCAACGAGAGCTTGCTGCGCCAGAGCGAGCAGCTTGTAAACCAATTGAATGAGAATGCGCGCACCACAGCAATTGAAGAAGCGACGGGGCGGGTGGCCGAAGCGGAACAGCGGGTGGCTCAAGCGCGCCAGGCAATCGCGGCCTACCGAAACGAGGTCTCAGTGGTGGATCCGCTTCAAGAGGCAACTGCCGTGGCGGAAATCGCCAACCGCCTGATTACCGAGCGCGCTGCTCTTGAGGCGCAGCTTACGACCTTGCGTAGCGTGACGCCGGAGCATCCGGCCATCCCTGCGTTGCGTGAGCAGATCAGGTCGCTCACACGCGAAATTGAGCGGCAGACTGCTCGCGTAGTCGGCGGCAAAGACACGATAAGCGGCAAACTGCCATCCTATGATGCGTTGGTGCTTGAGCAGGAATTGGCGTCCGAGCTGCTGGTTCTTGCGCAGACCACATTGGAAGGTGCCCGCTCTGAAGCGCTTAAGCAGCAATTCTACCTTGAGCGAGTGGTAAACCCCAACGTGCCTGATGAGGCAGAGTATCCCAAGGCTCTGCGGACGGTGCTGACTATTTTCGGCTTCGCATTGTGTCTTTATTTTATCATCTGGATGTTTGTGACAGGCATTCTCGAACACGCGCCGGAGGATTGACCCGTGGCATCGCTGGCCAAGGGTTGGGATATCCAGATGCGGGTCATCAAGGCCCTGATGCTGCGCGAATTGACGACCCGGTTTGGCCGCGAAAATATCGGCTTCCTGTGGATCATGGCCGAACCGCTGCTCTTCGCCGTGCTGGTTGGCCTGTTGTGGCGGGCAATGAAGGGGCCGTTTGAATCCGGCGTCGATGTGATCGCCTTCACCATCAGTGGCTATATTCCGCTGGTGTTCTTCCGCAGCACCATCGGGCGGGCGGTCAGCAGCTTCACCGCGAACGGCGGGCTGCTATATCACCGCCAGATCAAGGTGCTCGATCTGATCATGGTGCGCTTCATCGTTGAATTTATTGGCCACCTAATGGCATACTTTTTCATTGCCGTTACCCTGTTCGCCTTCGATATTTTTCCTGTCCCGTATGATCTGGGATTCTTGGTGCTGGGCTGGCTCTATTACGCACTTTTCACGCTTGCCATCACGCTGGTGGTTGCGCCCCTGAGCGAAATGAGTGAAATCGTCGAAAAATTTGTCCCGGTCACCACCTACATGATGGTGCCGTTTTCGGGCGCCTTCTATTTCGTCAGCTCACTGTACCCAGAAGCGGCGGCGGTGGTGCTGTGGTCGCCGCCCGTGCACGGGATGGAGATGATGCGGTATGGCGTGTTTGGCCCCTCCATCGATCCGCAGTTCGATTTTCTCTATCCGCTGCAATTCTGCCTGCCCTGTATGGCGGTTGGCCTATTGCTGTGCCGCCACGTGCGCCGCCGAATGGTGATCGAATGATCGCCTGTCGGAACATCCGTAAAAGTTACAAGAGCGGCCACGGGCGGCGAGAAATTCTCAAAGGGATCAGCTTCACCATCGCCAAGGGCGAACGGATCGCTCTTCTGGGGCGCAACGGGGCGGGCAAATCCACCCTGATCAAACAGATCGGCGGGGTCGAACTGCCCGATAGCGGCCAGATCATTCGCGGTATGACCAATAGCTGGCCGATCGGCTTCAACGGCGGCTTTCAGGGCAGCCTTACCGGTTATGACAACGCCCGATTCATCGCCCGCATCTATGGCAAATCCTATCCCGAGATGCGCGACTTCGTGGCCGATTTCACCGAGCTGGGCGGCGCGCTGAAACAGGAGGTCAAAACCTATTCATCAGGGATGCGAGCGCGGCTGGCGTTTGCGCTGTCACTGGCGATCGAGTTCGATTGCTACCTGATCGACGAGGTCATTCTGGTGGGCGACAACAATTTTCAGCGCAAATGCCATGAAGAACTGTTCGAAAAGCGTTCCGACCGCGCGATGATCATTGCCAGCCACGATATGGGAACCATCCAGCAGGTGTGCAACCGCGCGCTGGTGATCCGCAATGGCGAAGCCGAGCAGTTCGACGACGTGGCTAGCGCGGTGGCCACTTACAACGAACTTTAGGCCTATGCGCAGCTACTTGGCGCGCCGACGGCGCCGGTCTGGTGCGGGTGGTCACGCCATCTACGGAGTCGCAACCCTTTTCTTTGCCACCGCCGTGAATTGCGGGCCGTTGGGGTGATCCATGCCTTCTTCTAGGACTTGGAAGTCGAACCCCAGCGCATCGAACAAGTTATACCAGCTCTCCCGGTCCATCCAGCGCGTAAAGGTGTTCCCACCGCCGCAAAAGCCCTCGATCTCCAGCGCTTCCATGTAATTGTGGGTGAAGCAATTGGCCTTGAAGCCTTCATATTCAAGCCATTGCCCGTCATACTCGAACTTGTCGGCATAGAGCGCTCGCACCTCATTCTCAGAATAATAGTGAGACCATATTCCGATACTGTCGGACGATCTGCACATATTCACTATGGTCTTGACCGGGTTCTCGCAGTGGTAAATGACGCCGGAGGCGAGAATGAAATCGAATCTAGTATTCGCTTCGAGGTAAACATCGAAATTCCCGAGAACGAAATCGATATTGTTCTTTTTGAAGATGCTGTTGACGATCAGGCATTTGAGAAATGCCCTGCTGTTCGCCTCAATAGACAGGATCGAACTTGCGCCCTGTTCCGCCATCATGATGCTGTGCCCGCCTTCTAAGGGGCCTAACTCCAGCACTGACTTCCCTGCGAAACCGCCAATGCTATGGGCAATAGCGTGCACGCGATGGTCGTCGAAGAGCGCCGCGGTCCCGCTCTGATATCCACCGGGAACAGCCGATGACCACTCGCCAGCGAACAATGAAAGCGCGTTTTGTTTCGATGGAGCAGCCATATGATATTCATCAAGAATGTTCATTCTGAGAGTCCTAAGCAGACACCGTTAGAAGGGCATTGGGGCGATAGTGCTGGGCCGTGCAAGCAATTACCAGATCTGCGAAACACGAGGTTTTGGCGCGAGCCCGAAATTTGGAGCCTCAAGAGTCAGGTTAGGGCTGTAAGCTGGGTCGTGGGCAATCATATCCCCCCAAGACTTGTTCATGTAAGCCCGCTCTCGTTCAAAACGAGCCTGCTTTTCAGGGGTTGCTTTCTCCCGTCCGCGCGTCGCCGACTCATGGTGATACAGTTCAGCAAATGGCGTATATACATTTCGCAAACCATGCCTTCGCAACTTGAGGCAGAAGTCGACATCGTTAAATGCGACGGACAAATCAGTTTCGTTTAGGCCACCAACTGCAAGAAAGTTATCTTTTCTCACTGCGAGGCAGGCAGCGGTAACCGCAGAGTACTCATTGGCTAGTCCGAGGCGACCAAAAAAGCCTGGCTCATTGTGATTCATCCCGATGTGAACGTGGCCCGCAGCGCCACCTAGTCCAAGCACGACCCCAGCATGCTGAACCGTGTCGTCTGGGTAAAGAAGTTTTACTCCAACAGCGCCGACTTCCGGCTGCATGATGTGACCAACCATCGTTTCAAGCCAGTCATGACTGATTACTTCAGTATCATTATTTAGAAATACTAATATGTCGCCTTTGCAATGATTCACAGCATTATTGTTAAGGGCGCTATAATTGAATGGTCGATCATCGCGGATGACCGTGATACGTGAGTTGACTGCAAGCGCATCGAAATAGGCAAGTGCTTTTCGATCGTCAGAACCATTATCTACGAGTACGATTTCGTAATTTTCATAGGTTGTTTTCACAACTAAGCTGTCAATGCATTGCTTGACCAAATCCACGGCGTTGCGGGTCGGAATGATGATCGAAACTAAAGGCTTATCATCGATGTGATATCGTGTCCGATAACCATAATTGATGAGTTCGGCTGTCGCATTGATCCCCAAACGCCGGTAATGCTCGTTGATTGCCCGTTCGCCAGCCAACATTGCGTAGGGCTTTTCATCGTTGGAAAGTGCGGTACTCCCTTCGACCATCCGCCAATGATACAGCACACGTGGTATATGGTGTATCTGCTCAGGCTGCAGCACCTCAATACTGCGCAGCGCAAGGTCATAATCCTGTGATCCGTTGAACTCGCTTCGGAACCCTCCGACCTGATCAATCAGCGACCGATGATAAACGCCGAAGTGCGAAATCATATTATGCGATCGGAACAGCTCCAGATTGAAATCCGATTTGAAATACGCGCCTTCGCGCTGGCCTAACTGATTGATCTTGTCCTCATCCGAGTAGAGAAGCCTCACATCCGGATTGTGCACGATGGCATGCGCCATGCAGTACAACGCATGCGGCGGCAGCAGATCATCGTGGTCCATCAAGGCATACCATTCGCCTATTGCGATGGAGAGCGCGCTGTTGGAGGCTTCGGAAATATGGCCGTTTGTTTCGCGGTAGATGATCTTTATCCGGCTGTCCCTTGCCGCATATTCATCCAGCACCCGGCGCACGTCGGGCGAGGGCGAGCAATCATCGGCAATACACATTTCCCAGTGCGGATAAGCCTGAGCGATGACGCTATCCAGCGCCTCTTTCAAAAGCTGTTCCGGTGTGTTGTACACGGGCATGATCACGGAAAATACCGGCCTATGCGCCCAGCCCAGCGCCGCCTTTTTCATCGCTGCAATATCAACCTGCGTGATCGTGTCATTGCGGGCGATCCATTGACCATATTCCGATAGGGGGGGCGCCAGTTCGGGAGCATTGCCCCCCGACGGCAGCCGTCCAATCCTGCATCCGAGCCAGAGATAATGTTCGGCCGGGTCTATGCCCGTCATTGCTACATCCGGGTATTGGGTAAGATACCATGCCGCATCAAACTCCCCGCTCGCTCGGAAGGCGTTGATCTCCTGAGGAGTCGGCCGGAATGTTCTCACCGTGTTAGACATTTGCGCTCCGCCTGCTCAATATAGAGCGGTTCGTCCATAGCTTAAGGTTTATAGACTAGGTAATGCTGCTGTGCCCAACCGCGCGCTTAGGATGGCTGCGGTCGGGTCCGGCCTTCGGCCATGCCGTGAAGGATGTAATGTCGGATCGGATCCATACCTTCCTCCAACACATCGGGATAGAGTTCGACATAGGCCTGTGCATCGAACAGCCCCGCGCGCCTGAACCGGCGGTGGATGCGCCGCTGTCGCCAGTTCCTCGGCATGATCGCCCACCATGCGGGAAAACTCTCCTCCAGCCTATGCGTATTGCGGAGCCAGTCGACATCGTTGGCAGAAGCTATGGCACGTTCGGATTCTTCGGCAACAATGGCGGTCAACCGCGCTAGTTCATTGAAACGGTCTGTCAGCCTGCGTTCGGAGTCGGCTCGCGCAGTATCGGCGCTGCCGATCGCCTGGCGCAACTGCAGGACTTCGTCGGACAGGCGAAGTGTTTCGGCAGCAAAATCTGATTTCTCTCGCGTAGCCTTCTCAGCAGCCTGTTCCTGTTCCTGCAGAAGCACCGTGAGCTGCGCCAAGCCAGTGGACAAATCGTCAACCCGCTGTTCAGCCCGAGCCCTGGCGCATTCGGCCTCATGGAACTGATTGAGGAACTGGGCGAGCTCCTCTTGACGCTGAATCAGCGCGCTTTGCGCGGCGGATACCTGCCCCGCCAATTCGGCGTTACGCAACTGCTGTTCCTGCAGATCGCGCGATGTCTCGACAAGGCGTTCCTCTGCTTCTGCCCTGCGCTCGCGTTCGACCTCCGCTTCGGCATTCGTGTCGCTTAGGGCCGATTGCAATCGGGCAAGTTCGGCGGCCCGCTCAGCAAGCTCGGTCTCACGCTGCGCGGCCGCGGCGCGCAAGGTTTCGGCCTCGCGATGGGATTCATCACGCAAAGCCGTCAGTTCACCGCGAAGCTGCCCCGCTAATCCAGCTGCGCCTGACAGCTCTTGCGCCAGCAGCAACTTGGCCAAAGCACCATAAGCGCGGTCCAATTCATCCCGTATTTCGTCAAGCACCGGGAAATCCGAAGCATCTTCGCCCCGCTCACTCCATGCCAACATGATTTCAAAGGTTCGCCGCAGCCAATGCGAATACCCCGGATCGTCAATCACCAAAGCGGGATCTGCTGAGTGATGCCGATGCGATTGCGAGAGAAACTGGCTGATCTCAACTTGGGTCTTTGGCGAATTTCGGGGGAAAGCGATTGACAGCTCACTTTTGATCTTCGCGATCAAACCCTGCCAGTTGTTCAACAACTGATCGTAGCGGCAAATAACTCGGGTTCGGCCGCGTGAGTAGAATTCCCCGTCGAGGACATGGCGCAGCCACAACAGTTCGCCGTAACCTGTCGCCATGAGATCGCGCGCTTCAAGTGATGCCGCCACCTCGACCGGATTGCGAAGCATCAGTATAATGAGCGGCTCTACCCTAACTTCGATCGCGGCCTCTAACCAGACATCCGCAAGGCGGCAAATGCGGGGGTCCTTGATTGCGAACAGCGGGCCGAGCTTGGCGTGATCAGCAAGAACTGTGCTCGCTCGCAGAACCATCTGCGAGCGAATTGCCGATTTCCGCCAATCTGCGTTCAATGGCCCCCAATCATCGTGGCTCGATCCGGCTGACTCGAGCATCTCTTCATTCAGCGAGAGGACCTCAGTTGATTCCCAATGTCCAGTCTCGTTACCTTCCCCCTCGCCAAGCAACTGGCTGGGGAGGGCGCAGCCAAGAAGGTTAAGAACACGCGTGCACGCGCTTGTTCCGCTGCGGTGCATGCCGAGCACCAAAATGCCCTGAGCCAAGCTCCCATTGACTGATGGAACTGCGGCGGCATTGCCATTATCTCGCACTTTGTTCATTGGGCGGCACTAGCTCATGATTTTCGCCATTGTCCACATTAAGTTAGAGCCAATATGGGAAGGAGTGCCCGTGCTTCCGCTCGGAATTTCGGTACCGCTCAGGCAGAATGCCTTGTACACGGGGAGAAAGGCTTGACGCGCTTGGCCCCTACTTGGTTGTCTCGGGCAATGCTCGCATTTGAAGTTCATCTTGAAGCATTTAAACTTGCCCCTGCAGAATATGTGCGCGCGGTGATGTGGTGGATTTTGCGCAAGCGAGTGCGCGCGCGCGGACAATTCGCAATGCTTCTGGGTCGGACATCGCGTGCCTACGAATGGTGGACCGTGAAGAGAGATGCCGAGAAAAATCCGCCGAGTGCGCTAGGGACGCCGCCGATTATCGCTCTAGTTTGCGACGAAGAAGGTGCTTTAGGTTTAGATTCTACCTTAGCGTCGCTGGCCGCCGAGCATATAGATGCTCACCTGATCGGCGCTGATCCGGCGCAGGCGCTGAAAGACATCGCGGCCGAAATCGACTGGTCTGCGTTCCCCTGGCTTATGCCAATTGTGGCGGGCGACCGGATCGCTGCAGGAACAGCTCAGGTCTATCGGGCGGCAATGAACGGTTGCGCGTTCGACGCAATCTACGCCGATGATGACCGGGTTGATTGGTCAGGACGGCGAACCGCGCCGCATTTCAAGCCGGACTGGAATGCAGAGCTCTATCGGCAACATGAGTATCTGACTGGAGCTTGCATCGTGCGGGTTGGCCGAGCAGCGCTAACGGCGGCCTCCCAGGAAGCAGACTGGGCGGCTGCTCTTGTCGCCCGTGCAGTGGCAGACAGTGGCTGCGCAACACATGTTCGCCAAGTACTGCATCACCGAAGCAAGCGCCGCGCGCCGCAATTGCCGGTGTCGGCGCTACCCATCGCCAGCAATCTTCCGCGCATTTCCGTCATCGTGCCGACCCGCAACCGGGTCGACCTGCTGACAACATGCATCGCCGGCCTTGCGGCGACCGATTACCCGGATCTCGAGGTGATCGTGGTCGATAACGACAGCGACGATGTGGCGACGATCGAGTTCCTCGAGCGGTTGCCGGAACGCGGGGTCCGCGTACTCCGCCATGAAGGGCCGTTCAATTACTCGGCGATCAACAATCGTGCGGTGGCCGAAGCCACGGGCGAGCTAATATGTCTGCTCAACAACGACATCGAGATGCTCGCTCCCAATTGGCTTAAGATTATGGCGACGCAAGCTTTGCGCGACGAGGTCGGCGCGGTCGGCGCGCAGCTTCTCTATCCCGACGGACGGATCCAGCACGCCGGCGTCGTGATTGGGGTTGGCAACGCGGCAGGCCACGCCCACCGGTTTTTACGGCCCAATGACGAAGGCTATTTCCGCCGTCATGCCTTGCCGCAATTTACGACAGCAGTAACCGCGGCCTGTCTAGTGGTACGGCGCGACCGGTTCCTTGCAGTCGGTGGGCTGGACGAGGCGCGGTTCAAGGTCGCGTTCAACGACGTGGATTTGTGTCTCCGGCTAAATGCCAGGGGTTGGCAGTCATTTTATGAGCCACGCGCTGTGCTTGTGCATCATGAATCGGTCTCGCGCGGACTAGACCGCGACCCGATCGGAGCTGCGCGGTTCGCCAGTGAGTTAGCTGCCTTGCAGCAGACTTGGGAGACTGACCGTATTGTCGATCCTTTTCACCACCCCAGGCTCAGCCGCGCAAGCGAGCAGTTCGTGCTGGGGCTTTAGCATGGCCATTGCCGCCCAGCAGCGCCTCGGTCTGCATCACGTGACGCTCATCGCAGTCAGCTCGGTGAATCTTTTCGCCACGATTTGTGCGCTGGAAGCCAGCATGGCGCAGATCGATTTCGGCGCGGCTAAACTGCTATCCGACCGGTTTCCGGCTCGGCTGCCGGACGGAGCTGAGTGGGTGCCAATTGCCCCTCTCACATCGGCCGATGCCTATTCCGATTTCATGCTGAACAAGCTCGTCGATCATATTACCACCTCACATGCGCTGGTTGTACAATGGGACGGGCACGTGCTCGACGCCAGGAAGTGGCAGTCGGAATTCATGGAATACGATTTCATCGGAGCATCCTGGCCGCAATTCTCCGACGGGCATGATGTGGGTAATGGCGGCTTTTCGCTTCGCAGCAAGGCATTGCTCGAAGCCTGTCGCGCTACCGGTTTTCGCCCAAGCCACCCCGAAGATCTCGCTATTGGCCGCCAAAACCGCAATTGGCTCGAAGCACAAGGATTGCGGATCGCGCCGCGTGACCTCGCCGATGCGTTCTCAGCAGAACGCGCCGGTGACTTGGCCAAGAGCTTCGGCTATCACGGGGTTTGGCACATGCCGAGCGTGCTGGGCAGCGATGATTTCTGGAAAATCTACGCTGACCTGGATGACCGGACTACTCTAAGGCATGATTTCGCCAGTGTTTTGTGGCAGGTGGCCTGCGGAAAGGCGGGTGCTGGCAGAGCCTTCAGCATGATCCGCGATCGTTTTCGAACTTCCGCAGTGCGGAAAAGGATTGAGCTGTGAACAACCCCCTTCCGGGCTTGCCCCTCATCGAGTCGCCCTTGTTCCCGGCCTTACTTGCGGAGCTTAACCTCGACAGCGAAGAAGCGCGTATCGGATTGGAGCTGTATTATCGCGGCTATGCAGTATTGGATTTTCCCGATCCGCAACTCGATGCGCGCATTGGCCGCATTCAAGCGGGCCTCGGCCCTCGCTACGGTGTCGATTTTGCGGACCCTACGTACGACAAAACAGCGGGTGAGCGCCGGATCCAGGATGCATGGCGTTTCGATGCCGATGTCCATGCGATCGCTTCCAATCCGCACGTGATCGGCCTCCTGAGCAAGCTCTATGGTCGGCAGGCTTTTCCCTTTCAAACTCTCAATTTTCCGGTCGGTACCCAGCAAGGTGCGCACTCGGACATTGTCCATTTCTCGAGCTTGCCTGCAAAGTTCATGTGCGGTGTTTGGCTCGCCATGGAGGATATAGCAGCGGAGGCGGGGCCGCTGTTCTACTTTCCGGGTTCACATCGCTGGCCTGTCATGAGCAACGCACTTATCGGACGCCGCGGCAAAGGGGCCTCTCTTGCCTCCGCTCAGGATCCTTTCGAGCAGGCATGGACAGCTCTTTGTGCGGCGCAATCTGCAGAACCTGAGACGTTTTTGGCGCGAAAGGGGCAGGCCTTGATCTGGTGCGCCAATCTTTTGCATGGCGGCAGCCCGCAGTTGGATCCACGACTAACCCGGTGGTCTCAGGTCACGCATTATTATTTCGACGATTGCCTCTATTACACCCCGGCGTTCTCTGATGAGTCCTTGGGCGCGCTTGACCTGCGGCAGATCACCGCCATCAGCGACGGCCGCGCACGACCCAACACATATCTTGGCGAGAGCCTGACCGAGGCGAAGGCGCGGGTAGGGCGGGCAGAAGCCCTGTCCGGACACGCCTTAGCGCCGCGCCGGTGGCTACGCCGGTTGCGCGGAAACCGCGCCGAACCGAGCTAGGGTCACGTTGCAAGCCTGGGCGAGCAAACTATACGGGGGGCGAGCGCGCCTTGACGCGCCGAAACCGAATGAGGGCCTTTGGACGTGAACGCTGCCACCAAATTTTATCGTCAGACAAGCAGCTTGGGGGCCATCGCGCTGCTCGCGACCTTGGCGGGTTGTTCGACGATCCCGTCGAGCGGCCCGACCGGCGGTCAGATGGTTTCGCAGATCGAAAACGAATCAGGTGCCCTGCCGATTAAATTGGTGGAAGTCAGATCAGTGGGCGATCTTCCGACTACTATCGGCCCGGGGGCGGTGTTCAGCGATGATTACACGCCGCCTGCACCTACCGAACTGGTCGGCCCTGGTGACGTCCTCAGTATCGCCATCTACGAAACAGGCATTGGTTTGTTCGGGGGCGGGGCTGCTGTTGGAGGAGCGGATCAGGGTTTCGACCCATCATCGCGCGCCGAACGTTTCCCGGCGATGCGCGTGGACGACGGCGGCACCATTAACATGCCGTTTGTTGGCGACATAATGGTTGCAGGTCGGACCACGAACGAGATCGAACGGCTCCTGCGCAACGCATTGCGTCGCAAATCGCAGAACCCGCAGGTGCTGGTCTCGATTGCCGAAGGGCTCACGAATTCGGTCATCATCGGCGGCGACGTCCGCCAACCTGGGCGACTGGTGCTTCCGACAAATCGCGAATCTCTTTCGGACGTTATAGCGCTTTCTGGCGGCAACACCGGTGAGATCAAAGATATCCTCGTACGGATTCAGCGAAAAGGGGTCTTTGGAGAGTTTCGACTGAGCGATATCTTGTCGCAGCCTGAGCGAGACCTCCGCATCTTTCCGGCTGATCGGATCATGCTGGTGCGCGCGCCGCAAAGCTTCTCTGTCCTTGGTGCAGCGGGACGCAGCGACCAGATTCCATTTCCAGCGCCCGGTCTCTCGCTGGCAGAAGCGGTCGCATTGGCTGGCGGCACCAATCCAAACGCGGGCGATCCGCGCGCCATTTTCGTATTTCGGATCGTTGAAGAACAAGATGGCTCTGAAGCTCCATTTGTCTACCATTTCAATATGATGGAGGCGAGTTCTTTCATTCTTTCTCAAAGGTTTACGATGCGCGATAGGGATGTGCTCTACGTTGGAAATGCCGAAGCCAATCAGCCAACCAAACTTGTCCAGATCATCAGCCAGCTGTTCTTTCCCTTGGTGACCCTAGAGGGCGTCATCAACCGCGGGAATTGAGCGCCTATTCCGTGATATCCAAGGACAATGAGGCCCCGCTTTTACTGGACGCATCGCGTCTGGTGTGGCGGAAGTGGAGCGGGACCCGCGCCACCGGCATTGATCGTATCTGCATTGCGTGGCTCGAACACTATGGTTCGCAGGCCCAGGCAGTTATTATTCATCGCAATGGGCAAGCGATCCTTCCGTTCAGCACGTCTCAAGCCCTGTTCAAGCTGCTCGTGGGCCCGACCCGCCGTCGCGGAGACGTGGTCCGTTTTCGCGCTGCGCTTGCTGCGCTCGCGATCCGCCGTTCCGGCCATCTCAAGGATCGCCTCGAAGGGCGCGGGCGGGTTTGGCTCAACCCGGGGCACACCGGTCTTGATTCACAACGTGTGGCCGATTGGGTCAGGCGCCGTAACTTACGGCTCGTTCCGCTAATTCATGACCTTATTCCAATCACGCATCCGCAATTCTGCCGTCAAGGCGAAGATGAACGCCACCGTCAACGCATGCGCACGGTGCTCGATATCGCAAGCGGCGTTGTTACCAACAGCGCGCACACGCTCGATGCCCTGCGCACCTTCGCGCAGGACGAGCAACGATCACTGCCCCCGGCTGCCATTGCCTGGCCAGGCACGCCGATTTTGCCATCCGTTCCTCAACGGATCGGCATCGAGCCCAGTTTTGTCATTCTTGGCACGATCGAAGGCCGCAAGAACCATGCGCTTTTGCTCTCGCTGTGGCGGCAGCTGCTGCAGGAGCGCGGAAGCGCAGCAATACCGAAGCTCCTCATCGTTGGCCGGCGAGGGTGGCAGGCCGATGACGTGTTTGCACAACTCGACAGCGGGGATTTTGGGGACCGGGTGATTGAGGTGGGAGCGCTTGATGATCGCCGTCTCTCCGATATCCTGACAAATGCTCGGGCGCTGTTGTTTCCCAGCTTTGCAGAAGGTTACGGTATCCCACTCGTCGAAGCATTGGCCGCCGGTGTGCCGGTGATTGCAAGTGACCTGCCGGTCTTCCGCGAGATCGGACAAGGCGTTCCTGAATTGCTGCCTCCTGATGACCTTGACGCTTGGCGCGATGCAGTTCTTGAATATTTGCATCCCAAGAGTTCAAGGCGAGCCGCACAAATGGAGCGTCGCCAGGCGTTTCGGGCGCCCGATTGGCGCGATCATTTCGAACGTGTCGATAAGCTTCTTGAAAACCTCGGCAGCTAACCATAAAGCTGATGGTTGGGCATATTCATATGCTTAGCCAATCTGGCAGAGCCAAGCAGGCCTCAATCCTCCTGCCCGGCAAAAGCAAGCAGGTTAACGCGCGCTATCTGATTGCCAGCCCTTGACGCACCATTGCTCAGATGCGAGCGGGCCTTGGGCAAAAAGCCATAGCGGGATTCGTAAGTGCATGTCTGGAGAACAGAAATTGCGGCGTGGGATTATCCTGGCCGGCGGGTCGGGGACACGGCTTTACCCGTTGACCC
>LNFM01003698.1_pt1 | contig 29636 bp, 23 predicted proteins | sample 596031 | NCBI WGS metagenome assembly LNFM01 (sample SAMN04254537, study PRJNA301005) | activated carbon metagenome | isolation source: dual media filters at the Ann Arbor, Michigan drinking water treatment plant | place: USA: Ann Arbor
TCGCCTATCCCGACACGCTGTTCGGCACCGACTCGCACACGACGATGGTCAACGGCCTCGGCGTGGTGGGGTGGGGCGTCGGCGGCATCGAGGCCGAGGCCGCGATGCTCGGCCAGCCCTCGTCGATGCTGATTCCCGACGTGGTCGGCTTCAAGCTGACCGGCAAGCTGCAGGAGGGGATCACCGCCACCGACCTCGTGCTGACGATCACCGAGCGGCTGCGCAAGCACGGTGTCGTCGGCAAGTTCGTCGAGTTCTACGGCAATGGTCTCAGCCACCTGACCATCGCCGACCGCGCCACCATCGGCAACATGTCGCCGGAGTACGGCTCGACCATCGCCGTCTTCCCGATCGACGACATGACGCTCGAGTTCCTGCGGCTCACCGGCCGCTCCGAGGCGCAGGTCGCCCTCGTCGAGGCCTACGCGAAGGCCCAGGGGCTCTACCGGACCGAGGACACCGTCGATCCGGAGTACACCAACGCCATCGAGCTCGACCTGTCGACGGTAGAGCCGAGCCTGGCCGGTCCGCGTCGCCCGCAGGACCGCGTGCCGCTCAAGGACGCCAAGGGGTCCTTCGGTAAGTCACTCGACGCCATGCTCGCCGAGCCGAAGAAGAAGGGGTCGGGCGGTGGCGCGGCGGCGGCAGTGGCCGTGCAGGCCCCCGTGTGGGCCAGCGAGTTCGATCACGGCGCCGTGGTCGTGGCGGCGATCACGAGCTGCACCAACACGTCGAACCCGAGCGTGATGATTGCCGCCGGCCTCGTCGCCAAGAAGGCGGTGGAGAAGGGGCTCACCAGCAAGCCCTGGGTCAAGACATCGCTCGCGCCCGGGTCGCAGGTCGTCACCGAGTACTACGAGAAGTCGGGCCTCAACACCTACCTCGATGCGCTGGGCTTCAACCTCGTCGGCTACGGCTGCACCACCTGCATCGGCAACAGCGGACCGCTGCCCGACGACGTCTCGGCCCTGATCGACGAGAAGGACCTCGTGGTCTGCTCGGTGCTCAGCGGCAACCGCAACTTCGAGGGCCGCATCCAGCCGCAGGTGCGCGCCAACTACCTCGCCTCGCCGCCCCTGGTCGTGGCGTACGCGCTGGCGGGCAGCCTGAAGGTCGACATCACGAAGGAGCCGCTCGGCAAGGGCCGCGACGGCGCCGATGTCTATCTCAAGGACATCTGGCCGACGCAGCAGGAGATCCAGCAGACGATGCTGGCGGCCGTGCAGTCGGAGATGTACCAGCGCCGGTACGCGGACGTGTTCAAGGGCGACGAGCGCTGGCAGCAACTGCCGGCCCCCGAGGGCGACCGCTTCGCCTGGAAGGCGGACTCGACCTACATCGCCAACCCGCCCTACTTCGACGGGATGGAGCTCGAGCCGGCGCCCATCACCGACGTGGCGGGGGCGCGCGTGCTGGCGCTGCTCGGCGACAGCGTGACGACCGACCACATCTCGCCGGCCGGGTCGATCAAGGCCGACAGTCCGGCGGGCAAGTACCTCATCGCCAACGGCGTGCAGCCGAAGGACTTCAACCAGTACGGGGCGCGCCGCGGCCATCACGAGGTGATGATGCGCGGCACGTTCGCCAACATCCGCCTGCGCAACCAGATCGCCCCCGGCACCGAGGGCGGCGTGACGCTCTACCTGCCCGGTGACGAGCAGATGAGCATCTACGACGCGTCGATGCAGTATCAGCAGGCCGGTGTGCCGCTGATGGTCATCGCCGGCAAGGAGTACGGGTCGGGGTCGTCGCGGGACTGGGCGGCCAAGGGCACGCGGTTGCTCGGCGTCCGTGCGGTGATCGCCGAGAGCTTCGAGCGCATCCACCGCAGCAACCTCGTCAACATGGGCGTGCTGCCGCTGCAGTTCAAGGACGGCGAGAGCGCGGCCAGTCTCGGCCTGTCGGGCCGCGAGGTCTTCGACATCGCGCTCGCATCGCTCACGCCGCGCGGCGTACTGTCGATCACGGCCCGCGCCGAGGACGGCACGACGAAGACCTTCGCCGTGCGCGTTCGCGTCGACACGCCCGAGGAACTCACGGCGTACCGCCACGGCGGCATCCTGCCGTACGTCGTGCGGCAGCTCGTGGCGCGCGGCTGACGCCGCCGCCACTCGCTGACGCACGACGGACGGAATGCCGGGAATGCCGGGAATGCCGCCAATGTCGCGGCATTCTCGGCATTTTCAACATTGGCGGCAGTCGCTGCAGTTCGAAGGCCGAAGGCCGCATGACGAAGGCCGTCCGTGTTCTCCGTTGACTCCCTCCGTGACCACGCGCTGACGCTCGGCTTCGACCTGTGCGGCATCGCACCGGTGACCGACGTGGCGCGCCTCGACTACCTGCGTGCGTGGGTCGCGAAGGGCTATGCCGGCGATCTCCACTACCTCACCCGCAGCGTCGAGGCGCGACTGGACCCGACGCAGGTGCTGCCCGGCGCGAGGTCGGCCATCGTGACGGGCACCCTCTACCACACCGACGCGCCCCTCTCGCAGGCCCGCGACACGGCGGGGGTGGCCCGCATCGCGCGCTACGCCTGGGGCGAGGACTATCACGAGGTCCTCGGGCGTCGGCAGCACCTGCTGCTTGGCTGGCTGAAGGAACACGCCGGCGCGCCCTTCGAGGCCGTCGGCTACGTGGACACCGGTCCGGTGCAGGAGAAGGCCCTGGCGGCGGCCGCGGGGCTCGGGTGGATTGGCAAGCACACCTGCCTGATCAATCAGGACCTCGGATCCTGGCTCTTCCTCTCGGTCATCCTGACCACGCTCGACCTGCCGACTGGCACGCCCGTGCCCGACCGCTGCGGCACCTGCACGCGTTGCCTCGACGTCTGTCCCACGCAGGCCATCGTCGAGCCCTACGTCGTGGATGCCACGCGCTGCCTGTCCTACATCACCATCGAATCGCACGAGGGGATTGCGCCGCATGCGCGCGACTGGGTGGGATCGCAGGTCTACGGCTGTGACCTGTGCCAGGACGTGTGCCCGTGGAACAGCGGCGCGCCGATGACCGACGACCCGGTGTGGGTGGCGCGTCCGCTCTGGCGCGAGTCCACGCTCGCACAGTTGTGGCAGGCATCAGACGATGCCTTGCAGGTGTCGATCCGCCACAGCCCCATGTACCGCACGAAGGTCTGGCGCCTGCGCCGCAACCTGGCGCTCGCCATCGCCGCCAGCGGCGACGCGGCCGCGCGAGCCGCCCTGCACGAGGACCGCGACCCGGCCACCGACCCGTCGTTCGCGCACCCCGTCGTGATCGCGCACATCGCGTGGGCCCGGAAGCGAATCCGCCCGGTTATGTAAAATCGATCCATGAGCGCGTCACCGGAATCCTCGAGCCTCGCGCCCACCCTCCTCCTGTCGATGCCGCAGATGCAGGACGAGAATTTCGACCGCACCGTCGTGCTCCTGTGCGAGCACACCACCGACGGGGCCTTCGGCCTCGTGCTCAACCGCCCGACGACCACCGCCGCCGCGGAGGCCGTCGCCTTCGAGCCACCGCTCGAGGGGCACGTCGGCCCGCTGCTGTGGACCGGCGGGCCCGTCGAACCCCAGCGCGGCTGGATCCTGCTCGGCGAATCCGTGGACGAGCAGGCGCAGACCGAAGTGGCGCCCGGGCTCTATCTCTCGACGTCGATCGAACTGCTGCGTCGGGTCATCGAGGCGATGCCGTCGCGCGCCCGCGTCCTGACCGGGTATGCCGGATGGGGCCCCGGGCAGCTCGACCACGAACTGGCCGCGTCCGCCTGGCTCACGGTCGACGTCGACCCCGCGCTGATCTTCGACACGCCCGCCGACGAGATGTGGGACCAGGCCATCCGGCGCCTCGGTGCCGAGCCGGGCAGCCTGCAGGTCGGGCAAGGCGTGCACTAGCACGCGCGCGCTGCCGCGGTCCGGCGGTAAACTGGTCCGCGCATGTCCCAGACCTCTTCAGCCACGACCTCGACGATTGCGCTCGTCGTCAATGGGGAAGCCCGCACGTTCGAGGGTGATCCCCAGACGCCCCTGCTCTGGGTGTTGCGCGACACGCTCAAGCTGACCGGCACGAAGTACTCGTGCGGCATCGGCCTGTGCGGCGCCTGCACCGTGCACATGGATGGGCGCCCCATCCGGTCGTGCGCCACCGCGGTCTCGCTCGTCGCGGGCAAGAAGATCACCACGATCGAGGGGCTCGCGCCGGCCGGCGCGGAGCATCCGCTGCAGACGGCCTGGAAGGCCCATCAGGTGCCGCAGTGCGGCTACTGCCAGAGTGGGCAGATCATGCAGGCCGCGGCGCTGCTGGCGACCCGGCCCAATGCCACCGAGGCACAGATCGAGAGCTACATGGACGGCATCCTCTGCCGCTGCGGCACCTACCAGCGGATTCGCGCCGCCATCAAGGACGCGCAGGCCGCGGGGAGGCAGGGATGAGTTCGACCATGCTGTCCCGCCGCGCCTTCCTCGGCAGCGCCGCCGCCACCGGCGCGTTCGTGCTCGGCACGAGGCTCGTCCCCGTGTCGGTGTTCTCCCAGGACGCCCTCGCGCAGGGGCCGTGGGAACCCGGCGTCTACCTGGCGATCCTGCCCGATGGCCTCGTGCGCATCATCGCGCACCGCTCGGAGATGGGCACGGGCATCCGGACGTCGCTGCCGCTGGTGGTCGCCGACGAACTCGACGCCGACTGGGCGCGGGTGACCCTCGTGCAGGCCCTCGGTGACAAGAAGTACGGCTCGCAGAACACCGACGGCTCGTGCTCGATTCGCGACTTCTACGAGCCCATGCGCGTCGCAGGCGCCACGGCGCGCACGATGCTCGAGCAGGCCGCCGCGAAGACGTGGAACGTGCCGGTCGCCGAGGTCGCGGCCCGCAACCACGCCGTCGTCCATGGCGCCAGCGGGCGTTCGCTCGGCTTCGGCGATCTCGTGGCCACCGCCCGCACCCTGCCGGTGCCCGCCGCGGCATCGCTCCAGTTCAAGAAGGCCGAGGCCTACCGCTACGTCGGCACGCCGATGCCCTCGGTCGATCTGGAGGCCATCGTCAAGGGGCAGGCCGTGTACGGGGCCGATGTCGAGCGCCCCGGCATGCTGCTGGCCTCCATCGTCCGCCCGCCGGTCCTCGGCAGCACGCTGACGTCGCTGGACGATGGCGCGGCGCGCAAGGTGGCAGGGGTGACCGACGTCGTGAAGCTGGCCGAAGCGACGGCGCCCTTCGGGTTCAAACCGCTCGGGGGCGTCGCCGTTCTCGGCACCAGCACGTGGGCCACGCTGCAGGGGCGCAAGGCCCTGAACGCGCAGTGGTCGGCGAGCCCGAACGCCTCGTTCGACTCCGCCACGTTCCGCAAGACCCTGGTCGACGTCGTCCACACGCCGGGACGCGTCGTCCGCACGCAGGGCAACGTCGACGCCACCATCGGGGTCGGGCCGACGCACGAGGCGACCTACTACACGCCGATGCTGGCCCACGCGCCGATGGAGCCGCCGATGGCGGTGGCCGAAGTGACCGGCGGCAAGGCGGAGATCTGGACCTGCACACAGAATCCGCAGGCCGTGCAGGACACGGTGGCGCAGGCGCTCGGCATCACGCCCGAGGACGTGACGTGCCACGTGACGCTGCTCGGCGGCGGGTTCGGGCGCAAGTCCAAACCCGACTACGCCGCCGAAGCCGCGCTGCTCGCGCGGCAGGTCGGCAAGCCGGTCAAGGTCGTCTGGACGCGTGAGGACGACCTGCAGTTCGACTTCTTCCACGCCCCGTCCGCGCAGTACCTGAAGGCCGCGATTGGCCCCGATGGACTGCCGACGGCATGGTTGCAGCGCACGGCCTTCCCGCCCATCGGATCGACCTTCGACGAGAAGGAGCAGTACGGCGGCGGGCAGGTCAACATGGGCTTCACCGACCTGCCGTATCCGATTGCCAACCTGCGCGTCGAGAACAACCCGGCGCCGGCACACGTCCGCATCGGCTGGCTGCGATCGGTGGCGCACATCCATCACGCCTTCGCGGTGCAGAGCTTCACCGACGAACTCGCGGCGCTGGCGAAGGCCGATCGCGTCGAGTACCTGCTCAGGATCATCGGGCAGCCGCGCGTGATCGATCTCGCCGCCGAAGGGGCGAAGGGCGTCCGGGCGAATCCGCAGCACCCCTTCGACACGGCGCGCCTGCGTCGGGTCATCGAACTCGTCGCCGAGAAGTCCGACTGGGCGAAGAAGCCCGCGGCGCCGGGGCGGGCGCTGGGCATCGCGGCGCATTACAGCTTCTTCAGCTACATCGCGGCCGTGGTGGAGGTGGAGGTCAACGCGCGCGGGCAGGTGAAGATCCCGCGCGTGGACGTCGCGGTGGACGCCGGCACCATCGTCAGTCCGGACCGCGTGGCCTCGCAGTTCGAGGGCGCTGCGGTCTTCGGCACGAGCATCGCGCTGCTCAGCGAGATCACCGCGCGTGAGGGGCGGATCGATCAGACCAACTTCGCCAACTACATCCTCGCGCGTCAGGACAACGCGCCGAAGGAGACGCACGTGCACGTGGTGAAGAGCACCGCACCGCCGGCCGGCGTCGGCGAACCCGGGGTGCCGGTCATCATGCCCGCCATCGCCAACGCCATCTTCGCGGCTACGGGCAAGCGCCTGCGCGACCTGCCCATGCGCAAGGTGCCGATGAACGGCTGACGGGCCCCCGAACGCCTTCAGCCCTGACCCTTGAGCCCGTTGGCGTACAGCTTCTTCAAGGCCTTCGACGCCACGCGCGCCTCGCGGGCGCGCTCGGCGGCGGCCTTGATGTCGGCTTCGTCGACGGGCTTGCTGCGCACTTCCTTGCGCAGGCGCAGGTAGTTGCCGTGGCGGTCGGCCGAGAGTCGGCCCTCGGCCACGGCCAGCTTCACGGCGCACCCGGGCTCGGTGTCGTGCGTGCAGTCGCGGAAGCGGCAGTCGACGCCGAGCGACGTGATGTCGTCGAACGCGTCGTCCAGTCCACTCGAGACCTCCCACAACTGCAACTCGCGCATGCCCGGCGTGTCGATCAGCAGCCCACCGCCCGGCAGCACGACGAGTTCGCGATGCGTCGTCGTGTGGCGCCCGCGGCTGTCGCTCTCGCGGACCTCGGCGGTGCGCTGAGCCTCGGTGCCGACCAGGCGGTTGATCAGCGTCGACTTGCCGACGCCGGACGATCCGAGAAAGGCGGCGGTGCGGCCCAGCCCGATGTGCCCGCGCAGGGCGTCCATGCCGGCGCCGGACCTGGCGCTGACCAACTCGATCGGCACCCGCCCGGCCACCGGGCCCAGTTCCCTGCGGACGCCCTCGATGTCGCGCGGCAGATCGGCCTTGTTGAGGACGATGACGGGTGCCGCGCCGCCATCGAGCGCCGCCAGCAGGTAGCGTTCGATGCGCCGCACGTTGAAGTCGTGGTCGAGACCACTGACGAGGAACACCACGTCGACGTTGGCGGCCACGACCTGTGCTTCGCTGGTGGTGCCCGCCACTTTGCGCACGAAACGGCCCCGGCGCGGCAGGACGTCGACGATGCGCCCCATCTCGTCGTTGGGGCCGGCGCGCTTGAGCGCGACCCAGTCGCCGACGGCCGGGAACGCCTCGCGTGACCCCAGCTTGTGTCGCACGCGGCCGGTGACTCGGGCCAGCACTTCGTCCTCGCCGGTGTGGACGCGATAGATGTGCTGGCTCTCGACGATGACTCGCGCTGGCAGGCGCTCGTCGCCGTCGCGGTGGTGGGCGGCCCAGACGTCACGCCAGCTGTCGTCCCAGCCCAGCAATTCGAGAGTGGTGTCAGCGAGCATGTCCCTGCATTAGACCCTACGGCGCCCGCTTCACCTTCTTGTCCGACGCGCGCTGCGCCTCGTCCTTCTGCTTTTTCGCCGCTTGCTGCTTGCCCTTTTCCTTGTCCTTCTTGCCGCCCTTGTCGCCCATACCTGCTCCTTGTTGTCGGCACGCGTGGTGCCAGGAGCGAATTCTACGCCCACGTCGCCCTGACGCGGCGGCCCATCGCCCGATGCGTCCGGTCGTGCTTACAATGCGGCGTGGCCGGGCAGGACAGCGACGCGACACGGATGCGCGGGCAGGAGGCCCTCGACGCCCTGTGGCCAGAGGTCTACCAGGAACTGCGACGACTCGCCGGGCACTACGTGCGTGGCGAACGGCCGGACCTCACGCTGCAACCGACGGCGCTCGTTCACGAGGCCTACGTCCGATTGCTGCGCGAGGCCAACACCTCCTGGCAGAACCGCGCGCATTTCTGCGCCATCGCTGCCAACGCCATGCGCCAGATCCTGGTCGAGCAGGCGCGCGCCCATCGTGCGCTGAAGCGGGGCGGCGATCACCTGCGTGTGACGCTCGTCGACGATGCGGCCGTGCACCCGGCGAGTGATCCTGACGTCGAGGCTCTCGACGAGGCCCTCGAGGTGCTGGCGACGCTCGAACCCCGGCAGGCGCGGCTGGTCGAGTTGCGCTACTTCGGCGGCCTGACGATCGAGGAAGCCGCCGAGGCCTTGGCCGTCGCCCCGGCGACGGCCAAGCGGGACTGGGCGCTCGCGCGGGCGTGGTTGCGCCGCCGGCTCGAGCCGGAGGCGCCCGCGTGACGCCGGCCGACTGGGCCCGCGTCACGACCCTGTTCGGCGAGGCGCGCGACCTGCCGCTCGACGAGCGCGGTGCGTTCCTCATGGCCCGTTGCCCTGATGACGAGGCGATCAGGCGAGAGGTGCTCGCACTGCTCGGCGCCGACCGCGACGATGCCTTCCTCGAGCGGGGCGCGCGCGTGCAACCCGTGGATCTGCTGGACCAGGCGGGTGGGCACGCCTTCGCCCCTGGCGAATCGCTCGGCCCCTACCGCATCGAGCGTCTGCTGGCGCGTGGCGGCATGGGCGTGCTCTACGTCGCCGTCGACACGAGACTCGGGCGACGCGTGACGCTCAAGGTGCTGCCCGCCGCAACTGCACGCGACGCGGCGGCGCGCGCCCGCCTGCAGCGCGAGGCCCGCACGGCCGCCGGTCTGCGTCATCCGCACATCCTGTCGGTCCACGCCCTCGAGGAGATCGGCGACGCCCTCGTCATCGTCTCCGAGTACATCGAGGGGCCCACGCTCGCCGATGTGCTGCGCGACTCGGGTCCGCTGCCGCGCGCTCGCTGGCGCGAGGTGGCCCGTGCCCTTGGCGAGGCGCTCGTGGCGGCCCATGCGGCGCAGGTCGTCCACCGCGACGTGAAGGCCAGCAACATCGTGCTCGGACGTGACGGTCTGCGGCTCGTCGATTTCGGGATTGCCCTCGGGCAGGCCGAGGGCGGCGAGACCCGCCTGACCCAGCCAGGGCACGTCTCCGGCACACCGCTGGCGCAGGCCCCCGAGCAACTCGAGGGGGCGCCAGCCACGGCGCTCTCCGATCAGTTCGCCTACGGCCTGGTCCTGTACGAGGCGGCCAGCGGGCGGCTCCCGTTCGGCGATGGCCCCATCGCCGGCGTCTGGGCGCGCCTGCTGCGGGACGAACCACCGCTGCTCGCCACAGTGGCGCCGGACTTGACGGTGGCTGACGTGACGATGGTCCACCGGTGTCTCGCCAGGCAGCCGGGCGATCGATTCGCGTCGATGCGTGAGGCCGTCGACGCACTGGACGCGGCGGGCGCGCCGACGCTCGCACGGGCGGACGCCACTCCAGCCGCCCCCGCAGCGCCGCAGACCCCGCGCTGGTGGGATGTCCATCACGCCGTCACTGCGACGCTGTACGTCGGGCTCCTGTGGCCCGCCTGGCTGGTGACGAGCCCGCTGCCGGCCCGCTGGCGCGCATCGGTCTACCTCGCCGTCGTCTGCCTGGCCGCCATCGCCACATCCCTCCGCCTGCATCTGTGGTTCAGCAGCAGGCACTACCCGCAGCACGTGGCGGCGACCCGCCGCCACTGGTGGCCGGTCCTGACGGCGGTGGATGTGGTCTACGCCCTCGGGCTCGGCGGGCTCGCGCTGATGTCGGCCGATCAGCGGCTGGTGCCGGCCGTGATCACGGCCGGTCTCGCCGCCTGCCTGCTGATGGCGTCGCTGGTCATCGAGCCGGCCACGCGTCGCGCCGTGCTCGTGGCCGACGTGCGCCGGTGACGCGTTACGTGTCGGTGGCGCGGCCGGCAATCGTGTTGGCGAGCCGGACCAGTCGCGCCGCCGCCTCACCCTCGCCGACGCCGTCCACCAGCGGCGTGGCGGTGCGAGCGAGTTCCTCGGCGCGCGCGGGCGACAGGCGGGGCAGTCGCGTGGCGAAGTCCACGACGGCGCGCCGTTCGGCGGCCGACAGCGGCAGAGGCAGGTGGTCGGCCGCGCCGTCGGTCCACGTGCGCGGCGTCAGGACCCGAGCGCCGTCGGTGTGCACCACCACGGTCCCCGCGGCCAGGTCGCCCAGCCGCCGGCCCGATCCGGCGCACAGCATGGTGATCAGGCCCACGACATACCCGACGGGCAGGAAGTCGACCGCCCGCACGATGTTGCGCACGATCGCCGCTGACGTGCCGACCGGTGTGCCGTCGGCGTGCACCACGGCCAGGTGGCACATGCGCTTGCCGGGGGTCTGCCCGTCACGCCAGATCTCGAAGACGACCGGGTACGCCCATTCGAGCAGGAAGACGAGGATCAGGATCAGCCCCGTGCCCATCGAGCCGAACGTCGACAACGCCGACGCGCCCGCCATGTAGAGGAACATGCGGATCGCCAGGTCCACCAGCCACGCCCGCGCCCGCGCCAGCGGGCCGGCGATGCGCAGGGTGAGCTGGCAGCCCTCGGGGGTTTCGACGAGGCGAATCGTGTCGATCGCAGGCGTCCGGGGCGGCCGCGCCCCGGACGCGTCACGCGACGAAGACGTCGCGATAGCTGGCATACATGGCGCCCCACATGCTCGGCGCAAACACCATCCCGACCAGGCCGGCGACGACGACCGCGCCGATGCCAGCGCCTGCCCACCCGATCTCCAGCGACGGCACCGCCAGGCCGAACGCCAGCATGAAGCCGGCCCCGGCTGCGGCCGCCACCAGCAACACGCCGAGGATCGAAAGGCCATAGACGAGGAACGGCAGCATGTTGCGCATCGAGGCACGCAGGCTCATGCGCATCGCGTCGAGCGCCGGCAGTCCGATCAGGGCGACCAGCGCCGGTGAGAACCACATGGTCATCGACAGCACCATGACGGCCGCCATCACCACCAGCGACAGCAGCACGATGCCAGCGCCGATGAGCAGCGGCTGGGCGTCGATCTGTTCCTGGCCGACGACGGCGATGACGCCAAAGGCCACCCCGATGCCGACGATCGCGAGCACCACGATCAGCAGGATGCTGCCGGCGAGGTAGAGCACGCCGAGCATGGCCAGCGGCTGCAGGCGCGGCGTCTCCATGCCGGCGAACAGGTGGCGCACCTCGAGTGGACGCTGTTCGGCCATGGCCTGGCAGCCCATCATCAGGCCGCCCAGGCCGATGGGGAAGGCGACGTTCCAGAGCAGGCTCACCAGCGGAATGATGCTGATGGCGGCGCCGAGACCGAGGAACAGCACGGTGATGCCCAGCCAGGTGAACGGGGCCGCGCCGAAGGTGGCCAGCCCCTCGCGCATCCACTGCCAGCCATGGCCTGCGGGCACTACGCGGCCGTCCGGAATGAACGCACCAGGCAACCGGATGCCGGGCGCGTCGAGGGTGGCCGATGGGGGACTGAACGGATTGTCGACGGGCATGCTCACATCGTCCCGGCGCGCTTGAGGCGCCAATAATGGGCCGCCAGCGCACTCGACAACTGGCGCGGCGGCACGTCCATCACGTCCACGCCCCGCTGGCGCAGACGTCCCACGACACGGGCACGGGCCTGGCCGTACTCGAGCGCACTGGCCCAGCGCGCCGCATCGTCTTCCGTCACGATCGGCGCCTGCTGCAGGTCGTCGATGACGGTCTCGCGCACGCTCGCGACCGTGACCCGGTGCCGGCGTCGGAGCAGGTGCGTCGCCGCCAGCAGCTCCGGTTCGTCCTCGTCGCGCAGGGTCGTGAGGAAGACGACGAGACTGTGGCGGCGCAGGCGGTCGAGCAGCAGACGGGCATCGGCCAGGTAATCGGGCACCCGGTGTCCCGGCTGCAGATCGTACAGCCCCTGCACGAGCCGTCCGAGGGCGGCCCTGGACTTCCGGGGCAACAGCATGCGCGGCTGATCGTGCGCGATCGTCGCACAGCCGACCGCATCACCCTGCACCAGCGCCACCGCGGCCAGGCGCAGCGCCGCGTTCAGCACGTGGTCGAAATGCGACAGGGCGTCGTCGCGCGCCCGCATCCGCACGCCGCAGTCGAGCACCAGCAGCACCTGCTGATCGCGCTGATCCTCGTACTCGCGCGTGATCGGACGGCCACGCCGCGCCGTCGCCTTCCAGTCGACGAGGCGCAGCGCATCGCCCTCGCGGTAGTCGCGCAGTTCCTTGAACTCGAGTCCGTGTCCCCGCCGGGGCGCTCGACGGGCACCGGCCGGCGGCACGCGCAGATCGGCGGTCTCGAGCGCGCCGCCCGCGGCGCCGCCGATGTCCGGAAACACCCGCACCGTCCCCACCTGTCGATGGCGCCGCTGATGGTCCCAGGCACCCCAGGGGGACCGCGTTCTGGTGATGAGGTCGCCGGCGTCGAAGCGCCCCCGGCTGGTCGGCCGCACCGACAGCGGGACGCGTGCGGCGCGACCCGCAGGCACGTGCACGAGTGTCGGCACCGGTACCTCTTCGGCGTCGAGGTGCAGCAGGTCGGTCAGCTCGACCCGCGCGTCGGTGGGCGTCTCGAGGCGGACCTGGTAGGCGTGCCGCCGGCCGACGGCGAGGATCGGCACGAGCACGCGCGTGGCGGTGAGCGTGGCCCCGACGCGTCGCGCGCGGTGTGCGTCCAGCAGGGCGGCCGCGGCGATCGCGGCGCCGACCGCCACCCACGCCAGGCGGAGCGCCGGCCACACGCTCGCCGCGAGGCCAAGCGCACCCCAGCACGCGACGGCAACCATCAGAGGCGGAGCCGGCAGGAGCACGAGCGCTCAGTCCCTGGGGGCTGGCACGTGCGTGAGCACGCCAGCGATCACCGTGTCGACGTCCTGGCCGTCGAGTTCGGCGTCGGCCGACAGCGTGAGGCGATGACGCAGCACCGCCGGCGCGCAGCGCTTGACGTCGTCGGGCGTCGCGAAGTCGCGGCTGTCGAGGACCGCCATGCCCCTGGCCGCCCGCACCAGCCCGATGCTCGCCCGTGGGCTGCCGCCGGACACGACGCCCGGTGCCTGACGTGTCGCACGAGCGATCGCGACCGCGTAGTCCAGCACGCGGTCCTCCACGAGCACCGTCGCGGTCGCCTCCTGCAGCGCCACGACATCGTCGGGCGTCAGCACGGGCTGCAGGTGGTCGAGATTCAGGTCGGCGCCGGTGCGATGGTGGGTCACGGCGCGCGTGAGGGCGCGTTCCTCGTCGGCCGAGGGGTAGTCGATGCGGATACGGAACAGGAACCGGTCCAGCTGGGCATCCGGCAGGGGATAGGTGCCCTCGTGCTCGATCGGGTTCTGCGTCGCGATCACCAGGAACGGTCGCGGCAGTGGTCGAGAGGCGCCCTCGAGGGTCACCTGCCGCTCCTGCATCGCTTCGAGCAGCGCCGCCTGGGTCTTGGCCGGGGCCCGGTTGATCTCGTCGGCGACGAGGATGTGGGTGAACACGGGCCCTTCCCGCGTGATCACCCGCTGCGATCCCGGTTCGAGCACGGCGTGGCCGACGATGTCGGCGGGCATGAGGTCGGGCGTGAACTGCACGCGCGACACCCGGCCGTCGATGGCTCGCCCGAGGGCGCGCGCCAGAAGGGTCTTGCCCAGGCCGGGCACGCCTTCGATGAGCACGTGCCCGTCGCAGAGCAGCGCCGCGAGCACCTCATCGATCACCTCGTGCTGGCCCGCAATCACGGACCGCAGGTGGGTTCTCACGCGGAGGATGGCCTCGGAGGCCTGGGCAAGGGACATGTCGTTCATGCGCGATGGAGGCGACGCCACAACTGCTGGAGTCGCTGGAGAGTCGTGAGGAGTTCGTGACCGTTCGACGGGCGTGCGTCGAGGGCGTGGCGGTCGGCAGCGCGTTCCTGCCAGGGTTGGTGTCGCAGCCGTTCACCGACGACGTGCTGGGCCATGGCGGCAAGCGTCACGTGCTGGCGATCGTGGAGGAGGAAGCGCCCGAGCGCGACGACGTGCTCGCGCAGTTGGCGACGTTCCGGCGCCGGTGGGAGCCACATGGGCCCCCGACGAGGCCACACCCGCCACAAGGCGAGCAGGGCGAGGATGGCCGCGGCCACCAGCACCGGCCAGCCTCGTCGCGCGACCTGCCCGGGCAGCAGCGCCGGTTCGGGAATCGCCGTGAACAGCAGCGGGGCGTCCTCGAGGTTCGCGAGATCCCACAGCAGCGAGGCGTGCGCGTGCTCGCCGATCTGGTCGTTGGTCCACAGATCGGCCAGCCCCGCGACGACCAGCACACGGCCGCGATCTCGTCGGATCTCCGCCAGCGCCAGCCCGCCGGCGCCATCGCCCACGCTCCACGCGGCCGGTGACGCCAGCAGGAAGCCCTCCTGCGCGTCGATGCGATACGTGTCCGTCTGCCCCGGCAGGTGGACGTCGACGACGCGGCGCGCCGCGGGGGCGTCGGTCACCATCGTGTCCTGCGGGATCGGTCGCCGTCGACGGACGCCGAGGGCGTCGGAGAGCGGCGATCCGTCCATCCCCGGCGACAGCACCAGGGTTCCGCCACGCGCGACCCAGGCCCACATCGCCTCTCTTGCCGCGATCGAGAGGTCCACGGCGGACTCATCCAGCCAGAGCATCGCAGGGACGGGCAGCGACACGTCGGCGGTGAGGGTCACGGTTCGTGGCTCCACGCCGCCCTCGGCCAGCAGGCGTTCGAAGGCCAGCCTGGGCTGTCGGCGTACCTCCGCGGAGGCACCGCGACGCACCGTCACCGGCACACGCTCCACGAAGCGGCGCCCGACCACGACCACCAGCACCACGGTCAGCACGGCGAGCACCGCCACCACCACGCCGCGATTCACGACGGCCCGCCGGAGAAATGGTGCGCGTAGGTGTCACACAGCGCGAGGGCCTGGTCGCGCGACGGCCACCGCCGCGCGTACGCCGCGGCCTGCCACGCCCGCACGAGGGCACGGAGGGCGTCGTCGGTCTCCTGCGGGACCCGGCCGCGTGCGCGACACAGACACTCGGCTTCCGTGTCACCGGGGTGCACGTCGAGCCAGCCGCGATCGGTGGCCGCCGCCAGCGCGCCGGCGTACAGCAGGGCCAGGGCCTCTACCATCCGCCCCTGGTCGATGGCCACGCGGGCACGAGCGCCAACGTCGGGCCGCGACGCGCTGGCGAGGGCCTCCGCGTCGTAGTGCACAGCGACGGTCTCGTCGGCTGGCGACTGGCGGCGTCGATTGGTGTGTGCGCGCAGGGCCAACCTCGCGAGCCAGAGCACGGCCACTGCGCCGAGCCCCCACATGCCGAGACGCAGTGCGCGGGCGAGGGCGGGGAGCCGTTCGACCATCCAGAGGAACCACGGGGAGGGCTCACGTGGCTCGATGGGGGCCATCGGTCGCAACTGCCACTGCTGAATCGTCTCGGTGCGCCCGAACTCCGTCTGCTCCAGGATGTGCCGCACGCTCGCCTGCGGGTCGAACGGCACGGACTCGTCCTCGGGGTCCTCCTCGTCCTCTTCTTCTTCGTCCTCGACGTCGACGGCTTCGTCGACGGCATCGCCGGGGTCGGTCGTCGTCTCCACCATCCCGGACGGAACCGGCTCCTGATGCGCGCGAGCCTCGCGCGGGGCGGCACCCACGACCAGCGCGAGCACCACCAGCCCCGTCGTCGCCACCCGGCGGGCGAGGTCGCGCAGCACGACCTCGATGTCCCAGGCTTCGAGGTCCGTGCGGCGGCTGATGTAGAGACCGAAGACGGCGCCGGTGACCCACGGTGCCACGAGGGCATCGGCCAGCACGGCGACGAGTGCCCACGTGCGCGCCTCCCGAAGTGGCAGTGGCGCCACGCCGGCGCCCCACTCCTCCAGGGCGGCGCCGGTCGCATCCGGCAGCAGCGACAGGACCATCGCGATGATGGCCACGGCCAGCAGCACCGTGGCGGCCACCCCGACGACCGTGCACGAGGCGGCCGCGCCCAGCCCCTCGCGCGTGAGCACCCGTACGCGGTCGCGCGCCGCGCGTCCTCGCAGTCCCTCGAGATGCCAGACGGCGAGCCAGATGGTGCGGACCGGACTCAGGCGTCGCCACGTCAGGCTCGCGAGCCAGGGACCGGGCGCACGCACACCCTGGGTGAACACGGTGGCCAGGGCCTCGCGCAGGCCGACCTCGCGCGAGAACGTGCGGCGCGCCAGGATGTCCAGCAGCACGCGCTCGGCCCACGGTCGCAGCCACCAGACGACGAGCGCGGTGGCGACCGGCCGGGGCGTCACGGCCACGAGGACGAGCGCCGGCGCCAGATACGCGAGTGCCCACGCGCGGGCCAGCGGGCGCACCCACGTTCGCGTCAGCTCGAGGCCGAGGTCGGCGGCCTCCCAGTCGTTGCGGGGGCGCAACACCACCGCGAGCGCGTCACGCGGCATCGCGGCCCGCTCGAACGAAGTACAGCACGGTGAGCAGCCACAGACCGATCCCCACGGTGTACTTGATCGACGGCGACACCCCGCGCAGCGGCGACCAGAACGCTTCGACGATGGCGGCGAGTGCGGTGAGCAGGGCAGCGCCGATCAGCAGGGGGACGGCGCGTCGCGCCTCGAGCGCGAGCGCATGGCTCCGCGGCCACACGCCCGGGGCCAGCAGACCGCGCCCGAGCATCAGCCCGGCCGCGCCCGACAGCACGGCGCCCACCAGCTCGAAGGCACTGTGGCCCGCCACGAACGACCAGAACGGCGTCCCGAAGCCCACCGCCGTCACATGACCGGCGGCCGCGCCGATCACGCAGCCGTTGACCAGCAGGAAGAACACGCTCCCGGCGCCGAAGAGGATGCCGCCGGCGAAGCACTGGAAGTCGATGCGGACGTTGCTGGCGATGTAGAAGCCGTACATCAGCCAGTCGTCGGCGGCGTCGCGCCCACGCTGCACCGCATCTGCCGGGTCGTACATGGCCTCGATCTGGGCGCGTTCGCGGGCATCGAGGAAGAGGTCGGCGGTGGCGGGCATCAGCACGACGAGTGCGGCGACCAGAAGGAGTGATCCGAGCAGGAGGAGGGCAGCGGCACCGACGAGCCGGTGCTCGTCACGCACCCGCTGGGGCAGGTCGTGCGTGAGGAAGCGGCGCCAGGCGAACGCCGGGCGCCCAGCGGCGCCGTAGATCGCCTGGTGTGCCGCGAGGACGCGCGTCTGCAGCGTCGCAACGAGCTCCGGCGAGTACTCGCGATCCTGCGCCACGGCGAGGTCGTGGCACAGGCCGCGGAACTGCGCGGCGAGCGCGTGTCCGTCGTCGTCGGTCGACGCGCCCGCCTGGCGCGCCGTCAGCCATCGGTCCCACCACCCCCATCGGTCCTGCCGATGGACGACGAACTGGTGCTCGCGGAGCACCGTGCTACCGCTGACCCTCCGCCGCCGTCGCGGTGACGGGACGCGGCGCGGGCGAGACGCCGCCCTTGACGTGCGTGTCGAACCAGCCGACCCACTGCTCGAGGCGGTGACGGCGATAACTCGGGCGCGTGATGCCGTGGAACTGGCCCGGATAGATGATCAGCCGCGTCGTCGTCCCGACCGACTTCAGGCCCTGGTACATCTGCTCGCTGCCGATGGCGGGCACGTTGAAGTCCTTCTCACCGGCCATGAACATCGTCGGCGTCTTGATCTGGTCGATCTTGAAGAACGGATAGGACACCTTCATCCAGCGATCCATCGTCTTCCAGGGCTGACCCATCTCGGTCTCGTACTGCACGATGTACTGGTCGGTCCCGTACATGGTCAGCTGCAGCGAGCTGCCGGCACCGCTGACGGCGCCCTTGAAACGCGGGTCCGACGCGATCGTGTAGTTGGTCAGGATGCCGCCGTAGCTCCAGCCACCGATGCCGAGCCGCGCCGGATCCGCGATGCCTTCCTTGATGGCCCAGTCCACGCCGGCGAGCAGGTCCGCCACTTCCTTGTTGCCCCAGTCGCCGAAGATGGCCGACTGGAAGGCCTGGCCGCGGCCGTGACTGCCGCGATAGTTGACCTGCAGCACGGCGTAGCCGTTGGCGGCGATCCACTCGCGATCGAAGTTGAAGCCGTACGAGTCCTGGCCGTTCGGCCCGCCATGGATGTGGAGGATGAAGGGCAGGCGATTGGCTGTCGTCACCGCCGGGGGCAGGGTCAGGAGGGCCCCGATGCGCACGCCCTCCTTGTTGGTGAACTCGACGGGCTTCACCGTGCCGAGCGTCAGTTCCTTCGCCATCCAGTCGTTGTGCCCGGTCAGCTTGCGCAGCGTGCCGCCATCGAGGGCGTAGATCTCGTCCGGCTGCCGTGCCGAGCTCACGGTGACCGCGAGGTGGTCGTCGGCCGGGCTGTCGGCGAGCGACCGCACCACCTGCTGACCGCTGGTGATGCGCGTGATGGCGCCACCGCGCGCGGCCACCGAGGCGACGTACTGTTCGCGGTCGTCGGTGACCACGAAGGTGATGCGCGAGCCGTCCCGAGACCACACGGCATCGGAGACCGGGCGGTCGAGCGACGGCGTCAGCACGGTCGGCCGGCCGCCGGCCACCGGCACGATCGCCATGCGGTACTGCTCATAGGCGTCGTACCGCGGGTCGCCACCCTCCATGAAGAGTAGCGTCGCACTGTCGGGGCTCCAGGCGAGCGGCTCGCTGTGGCGGGCCGTGTTGGTGCTGACCTGCCGCGGCGTGGCTCCGGCGCGCGACTCGATGACGTACACCTCGCGGAGCGAGCTCCGCTCTCGCGCCTCCGACCGTGCGCTGATGAAGGCGATGTGCCGGCCGTCGGGCGACCACGTCGGCGCGGAGTCGTCGTAGGGCCCCGAGGTCAGCGGCGTGGTGCGCTTCGCGGCGATGTCGTAGAGGTACAGGTGGGTGCGCAGCTTGCCGTCCACGTACCCGACGCCATCGCGCTTGAACTTGAAGGTCTCGATCTCGATCGGCTTCGGTGCCTTGTCCGGCTTGTCGTCGGCGGCAGTCGGGTCGACGTCGCGGGAGGTGACCACCAGGCGGGCGCTGTCGGGCGACCAGGCATAGCCGCTGACGCCGCCAGCCACGTCGGTGAGCTTCTGCGCTTCCCCCCCGAGACGGCTCAGCGTCCACACCTGCGACTTCTTCTTCTCGTCTGCGCGCAGGAACGACAGCCACTTGCCGTCCGGACTCCAGCGTGCGGCTGACTCGGCGTCGGGGGTGGACGTCAGCCGGATGCGGTCGCTGCCATCCCACTTGACCATCCAGATGTCGGTGTCGCTCTTGTCCTTGGCCACATCCACCGTGCTCGCGGCGTAGGCCACCCAGGCACCGTCTGGCGACCGCTGCGGATCCCGCACCGAGATGATCCGGTCGACATCGGCCACCACGATCGGGCGGGGCGCTGCCGCGGGCTGGGCCGCGGCACCTGCGGCGGGCGTTGTCGGCGACGTCACCTGCGCCGCCAGCGGGGCGGTGGTCACGAGCAGGAGCACACCAGCCAGCCACGGGCGGCGCACGAGCAGCGAGGAGGTCATCGGCGATCGGTCCTTTCTGAGAACCCCAGCATTGTCGCTCAACTGCCCGTCCCGTTGGCCGCGTCGGCCAGCCTCCGGACATTCGGGCGGGGACGCCTGGCCCGGCGCGCGATAAGATCCCCGGCGTGCAGTCACGAACCTTCGTCGGCCTCCTGCTTGCCGCGCTGACCGTGGCGACGGGCGCAGAGGCCCAGACGCGTCGCCGGCCTGCCGGAGCGGCCCCGCCGGCCGCGGGCGTCTACACGACGACCCGTCCGCCTGCCGCCCTCGAGAACAAGCAGGTCGTGCTCGAGACCACGATGGGCACCATCGTGCTGCAACTCGACGCCACCGCGGCGCCCAATCACGTCGGCTTCCTGCTCGATCAGGCCGAGGCCGGGGCGTACGACGGCACCGTCTTCCATCGCGCCGTGCCGCTCGGCATCCTCCAGGGCGGGGATCCCCTGTCGAAGGACCCGTCGAAGACGACGCTGTACGGCACCGGTGGCCTGAACCGCCTGAAGCGCGAGCCGAACGCACGCCGGCACGTGCGCGGGGCCGTGGCCGCCGTGTTGCAGCCGAACCGGCCCGACAGCGCCGGGGCGCAGTTCTTCATCTGCCTGACGGACCAGCCGGGGCTCGACGGGCAGTTCACCGTGTTCGGCGAGGTCGTCGAGGGGCTCGAGGTCGCCGAGCAGATCTCGCAGACGTCGCTCGACACCGCCGGGCGCCTCACCACGCGAGTCGTGATCACGAAGGCGACGGTGCGCGAGACGCCGCCGCCGGTCACCGCGGCCTTCGCCGACACGACGGTCGAGGAACTGGCCGCGTATCGCGCCACCCTCCGCACCACGGTCGGCGACATCGTCATCGGCTTTGCCCCGGACGTGGCGCCCGGACACGTGCGCAACTTCCTGCGTCTGGCCCAGCTCGGGGTGTACGACGGCACCGGGTTCCACCGGGTCGTGCCGCGATTCGCGGTCCAGGCCGGCGATCTGTCGTCGCGCGCGGCGCCGCTGACCCAGGTGCAGCGCCGGGTCGTCGGCCCGGTGAAGGGCGAGTTCAATCCGTTGAAGCACGAGGCGGGCGTCGTGAGCATGGCGCGGGGGGACGACCCCGACAGCGCGAGCACGTCGTTCTTCATCTGCACGGCACCGGCGCCGTCGCTGGATGGCAAGTACACGGCATTCGGTCGTGTGCTGCAGGGGATGGACGTGGTGACGGCCATCGAGCAGGCGCCGCTCGATGGTGAGGCCCCACGCACGAGAATCGGGATCACGACAGTGACATTGACGAAGGGCGCGCGGTGAGCCACGCGAACGACACGACCAAGAAGAAGAAGGTCGACTACGGCAACGCCTGGGAAGAGGCCAAGGGGCTCATCTGGAAGAGCCGGGCCCGCCTCAGTCTCGGGCTGAGCCTGATGCTCGTCAACAGGCTCGTCGGCCTCGTGCTGCCAGCCTCCACGAAGTTTCTCGTCGACGATGTCATCGGCAAGGGCCAGGCGCAGCTGCTGTGGCCGCTGGCCGGCGCCGTCGCCGCCGCGACACTCGTCGAGGCGGTCACCTCGTTCACCCTGTCGCAGGTCCTCGGCGTGGCCGCGCAGGGCGCCATCACGGAGATGCGCCGCTCGGTGCAGGCGCACGTGGCCCGGCTGCCCGTGCGCTACTTCGACACCGTCCAGACCGGCGTGCTGATCTCGCGCGTCATGTCGGACGCCGAGGGCATCCGCAACCTCGTCGGCACCGGCCTGGTGCAGCTCACCGGCGGTGTGCTCACGGCCATCATCGCGCTCGGCGTGCTGTTCTACCTGAACTGGCAGCTCACGCTCGTGATGATCGTGGTGCTCGGGGCCTTCGGCGTCATCATGGCCATCGCCTTCAAGCGCCTGCGGCCGCTGTTCCGCGAGCGCGGCCAGATCAACGCCGAGGTCACCGGCCGCCTGTCGCAGTCGCTCGGCGGCATCCGCGTGGTGAAAGCCTACACGGCCGAGAAGCGTGAGGAGATCGTCTTCAGCAAGGGCGTCCACCGCCTGCTGCGCAACGTCGCGCAGTCGATGACCGGCGTCTCCGCCACCACGGCGCTCGGCACGCTCATCATCGGCGTCACCGGCGTGATCATGATCACGATCGGCGGCCGGGCCATCGTCGCCGGCACGATGTCGCTCGGCGACTTCATCATGTACATCTTCTTCACCGGCCTGGTCGCCGCGCCGATGATCTCCATCGCGTCGATCGGCACGCAGATCACCGAGGCCTTCGCCGGCCTCGATCGCATCCGCGAAATCAAGAAGATGGCCACCGAGGATGCCGACGACGTCAATCGCCGGGCGCTGACCGACGTCCAGGGCCGCGTGACCTTCGACGATGTGTGGTTCGAGTACAACCCCGGCGTGCCGGTCATCAAGGGCGTGTCCTTCGACGCGCCGGCCGGGTCGACCACCGCGCTCGTGGGGTCGAGCGGGTCAGGCAAGAGCACGCTGATCAGCCTCGTCATGGCCTTCAACCGGCCGACCTCCGGTCGCCTGCTCATCGACGGGCAGGACCTCGAGCAGTTGCAGCTCTCGAGTTACCGCGCGCAGCTCGGCATCGTCCTGCAGGAGAACTTCCTGTTCGACGGCACCATCGCCGACAACATCCGGTACGCCAACCCGCACGCGTCGATGGACGACGTCGTCGCGGCAGCGAAGATCGCCTACTGCGACGAGTTCGTCGACGGCTTTGGCGACGGGTACAAGACGGTGGTGGGGGAGCGCGGCGTCCGCCTGTCGGGCGGCCAGCGCCAGCGCGTCGCCATCGCCCGGGCCATTCTGGCCGATCCGCGCATCCTGATCCTCGACGAAGCCACCTCGAGTCTCGACAGCGAGAGTGAAGCGAAGATCCAGGAAGCGCTGCGCTCGCTGCGCCGTGGACGCACCACCTTCGTCATCGCGCACCGTCTCTCCACCATCCGCAGCGCCGACCAGATCCTCGTCATCGAGGACGGCCAGGTTGCCGAACGCGGCACCCACGCCGAGTTGATGGCGCTCGACGGCCGGTATCGCCAGCTGCACGACCGGCAGTACGCGGTCGAACTCGATCGCTTCATCAACCCGGGCGAAGACTTCACGCCGGAACCCGCCGCCGCAGCGACCGCCAGCGCGCCCCGGCGGTAAGGTCTCGGCAGTCCCGTCGGCCATGGAGTTGCGCGCTCGAGCACGGGAAGGCCGATGGGGCGGGCGTCTGCTGGGCGCCGTGATCGCCGGGTGTGCGCTGGTCCTGGCCCTCGCCCTCCTGGTGCCCGCGGCGGTCGTCATCCGGGTCGGCGAGCCCGGGGGACTCGTGCCGCCGATGCTCTCGGGCGTGTACGAAGCCGAACGCAACTACGGACACCCGATCCGCTGGACGGACGGCCGTGCCCGCCTGCGATGGCCCGGGCGCTTCGCGGCCGATCCCGCCGCAGTGGTCGTCACCCTGGCGGGCTTTCCCGGCCGGCACCCCGACCACGTGGAGGTTCGCGTCAACGGGCACGTGTCGCGTCATCCCGTGACGATCGACTACACCGATGTGCGCGTCGAGTTGCCCGCGCACGTGCGCACCCCCCTCGACATCGCCATCACGAGCCTCACGACCCTCCGGCCGGCCGACGGACGCGCGCTGGGCGTGCGGCTCGAGGCCGTCACCGTCGAGACCCGTCCCCTCATCCAGCGCCTCGCGCGAGTGGACGGCACGGCAGGCGTGCTCCTGCTCGGCGGCGCCGCGTGGCTGATTGGGGGATGGGCGGCCGGCGTCGGCGCGTCGCGGACCCGGCGGTGGCGCAGCGCGCTGCTGGCCTGGTGCGTCGTGACGCTGCTGGCTGCGGTCCTGGCGCCCACCGCCATGCGCAACGACACGTGGACCATGACCCTCCCTGTCGTGCTCGGCGTGTGCACCGTCGTCCTGCTCGGCCGCGCCGGTCATGCCCCCGTCGTCGCTGCGATGTGCGGAGGGGTGCTGGTCATGCAGGGACTGGTGATCACGACGTGGTGTGTGTCGGCGTTCGTGGACGTGCCACGCTGGGACATCTGGGACTTCGTGGAACTGCTTCGGACGCGCGAGGCGCGCGGCTTGACGCTTGCCGACGTCTGGGCGCCGCACAACGAGCATCGCCCGAGCGTGATTCGCGTCATGCTGCTGGCCAACGTCCTCGTGTCGCGATGGAACCACTGGAACGAACTGTGGGCGATGCTGGCCATCACGGCCGTGCATGCGCTGCTGCTGGTCCGGTGCGTGGCCCGCTCGGGGCGACCGCCAGCACTGGCGACGGTCGTGTGTGTCGCCGGCATCGGCGCCCTCCTTGCGACAGCCACCCAGTGGGAGAACTGGCTGCAGGGCTGGCAGCTGGCGCTCATGATCGGCGCGTGCGCCATCTCGGCCTCGCTGGCCTGGCTCACGAGCGGGCGCCTGACCTGGACGCGCCTCGTCGTGGCGGCGGCGTGCACGACGGTGGCGTGCGCGAGCTTTGCCAGCTGCCTCCTCGGATGGCCGATCGGTGCGCTGGCGATCATCGTCCGTCGTCCCGCTCGTGTCCTGACCAAGACCGCGGTCTGGCTGTCGGTCGGCACGGTGGTGACCGTGGCGTATGTCCACGGCCTCGCGCGACCCGAGTCGCTGCCACCTCCCGCTCCGGTGCTGACGTCGTTGTCGGCCCTTGCCCACGTGACGTACGGCACGCTGCTCGCGCTCGGCCTCCCACTCTGGTACGCGCCGCTGGCGTTCTTCCATCGCGAGACCTGGGACCTCTGGGTGATGCCCGCCATCGGGGCCGCTGGGATCGGGATGGGGCTGGCCCTGCTGTATGGGCACGTGCGAGACCGTGAGCGCCGGCGCGCCCAGCACTGGCTGTTCCCGGCCTTGCTGATCGCCTTCTCGCTCGGGGCGTGCGCCATGACGGCCGTGGGCCGGGTGCCGCTCGGCTTGCATGCGATGACGGCGTCGCGCTACGTCGTGTACACCGTCCTGTTCTGGATCGGTGTGCTGATGCTGCTGACGGTCCGCTCGCCCTGGCGCTCACGCGCCGCCAGGACGGCCTGCCTGGCCGTCGCGACGCTCATTGTCTGTGCCGGACTCCGGGCCTGGGGAGACGCGCTGCCCTTCATGGAGCAGCATCACGTCACCGGTGTACTGGGACGCGAGGCACTGCTTCGCCGCGACTGGCCGAAGACACAGGTGATCTTCCCCTCACCGCCTGTCCTCGACGAGCGCCGTCAGTTCCTCGAGCGTCACGGGTTGTCCCTGTATCGCCCTGGCAGCAGATAGGGCGAGCACCGTCAGCCTGGCTGCCTCCGGCCCCGAGGGCGGCATGTGGCGACGCTACCGCGCTTGGACCGGCAGCGGCGAGAAGCGCACCTGCATCTCCTCGGCGTACGCCCACGACCACGTAGGGCGCACTCGCCAGCGCCGCACCTGCCGTGCGGCATCGGGTGGACGCCCTGCCAGGAGGTCCACCACGTGGGCGGGTGTCGACACGAGCGGCGAGGCCACGAAGCCGGTCGGTCCGACCGCCCGAATCAGGCGGAACTCTCGCTGGACGCCATCGGCCGTGGAGACGTCGATCACCAGTGGCGGAAGCTTGTAGAGCACGGCCGCGAGGCGTCCCAGCCACGAGCGCTCGACCGTCACCGTCGCCCAGATCGGGGTGTCGCCGCCCGGGACGTCCATCCAGGCAGAGAGCGGCGCGTGAGTGACCGGGCCCTCGACCAGGGTGTACGGTCGTGGCGCCGATCGCCGCGCGAAGTGGACGAACGGACCCACCACGTCAACGACGTCGAAGTGCGACCACAGCACCGGGAGTGAGGCCGCATCGTCCATCAGCGGATAGCGATGGTCGATCGTCTCGGCATCGAACAGGACGTGGCGGGGTCCTGCGGGATCGGCGAGGTGCGCACGATTGCGCGCGGCGAGGGCCGGCGTGTAGGCGGCGTAGCTCTGGAAGACCGGGCGCGGACGATAGACGACCGGGTGCGCCAACACGACGCCCTGGTGATGGCCGTAGACGTCGACGGTCCCATCCATCGGCGGCAGTGGCAGCGTCTGCCGCAGCGCGTCGAGTGCAGCGGCGCGATCGGCACTCAGCTGCTGATGCGTGGCCGTCGGCCGGATCAGCGCCGCGATCGCGTGTCGCTGCAGGGCCAGCCAGGCACGCGCGTGATCGGGAGGCGCAGCCCGATCGAAGTGGCGGCGGAGTCCGTAGGCGTACGCAGCGAAGGCGACGAGCACCACGGCGACGGCGAACGCCCGGACGTCTCGTGGCAGGCGCCGTGGCAGGAGCGGCATCACGGCCAGCACCGCCACCAGCGGCATCGCAAAGAACGCGGCGGTGACGTGCGCATCCTGCCGGACGAAGCCGAGCTTGAACTGCATGAAGACCACGAGCGCCAGCGCGAGCGCCGGATAGACGACCTCGCGCCAGGTCGTCGGTCCGGTGTACCAGCGAACGAGAGGGGCGGCGAGGACCATGGTGGCCGCCGCGCCGAACACCAGCAGTTCCCGGACCTGATACGGGCCCGTGCCGGTGCTCATGGCCTCTGAGAATCCGGAGGAGAGGTCGGCGCTGACGCGCACCCAGGTCAGGACGTGTGCGGGTGACTGTCCGCACAGCACCCAGGTCACGCCCACGGTGAGCACACACGTCAGCGACGCGAACGGAAACCGACGCCGTCCCGCATCGTCGACCAGCAGCAGCGCCGCCAACGTCATGGCGAGCGCGAAGGTCGTGAATTTGACCAGTGCGACGAGGCCAACAGCCACGGCGAGCCCGATCGCGGCCTGGCGCGCCCGCCGATCCTGGCTGGTCGCCACGAACGGCCAGAGCATGGCGGGGAGCAGCCAGGGGGTGTCGAACGACGCGAACGTCGGCGTCAGCAGCAGGCACAGGAGTCCGGTCGACACGGGCGCCGACAGGCCCGCGCCCCGGCTGATGACGTGATAGCCCCAGCCACACGCCACGCCGAGCATGGCCCTCAGGCCGACCGACCACCAGAAGACGTCCGGATCGAACTCCAGCACGGCGAGATGGCCGAGGGGCCCGTACGTGAAGGCGATGTCCGGCCCGAACTGCCAGGACTGTCGCGCCGCGGCGAGCAGCACGCTGCCCCATGACGCATCGAGGTCCGCGCCGGGCATCGTCGGTCGCGCGGGCAGGAACGCGAGCGACATCACCAGGACGATCAGTGCCGCCCAGGGGATGCGGATCATGGTGGCGTCGCGTCCTCGTCGAACGGCAATCGGCCGTCGCCCGCCAGGAAGGCCACCGAGGGATCGACGAGGTTGTGGACGCTGACGCCGATGAGACGCACCGGCCGGGTGGCGACGTCGGTCTTCATGAGCAGCTGCTGCGCATGCCGTGTGATCGTCGCCGCATCACTCACGCCTCCCGGGGCGCTCAGGCTCCTGGTCACGGTGGTGAAGTCATCGTAGCGGACCTTCAGCGTGACGGTGCGCGCGCGCAGCGACTTGCGCAGCAACCACTCGCCGCAGATGTGCGAGAGGTGGTCGACCTGTCCACGCATCATCGCCACGTCGCGCAGGTCTTCGGCATAGGTGCGCTCCGCGCCGTGGGACTTGACCACCCGGTCGGGGACGACGCGCCGGTCGTCGCGGCCCCAGGCCAGGGCGGTGAGCCAGCCGGCCTGCGACCCGACCGCGGCCTGCAGGGTGGCGGGCGTCGCGCTGCGGACGTCGACCAGCTTCTCGATCCCGTGCGCGCGCAGCCGCTTCGCGGTCACCGGCCCCACGCCCCACAAGGCGTCGATCGGGAGGTCCTGCAGGAAGGCTTCCATTCGCTCGGGGGCGATGACGGTGAGCCCGTCCGGCTTGCGCCAGCCCGACGCGATCTTCGCCAGGAACTTGTTGGGCGCCACGCCGGCCGACGCGGTCAGCCCTGTCTCATCGCGGATGGCCCGCTTGAGTCGCCGCGCCACCTCCACGCCGAGGACCTCGCCCCAGCTGTTCTCGCTGACGTCCAGGTAGGCCTCGTCGAGCGACAGGGGCTCGACGAGCGGAGTCACCGCGCGGAAGATGCCGAAGACCTGCTGCGACACGGCGCGATACTTCGCGAAGTCGGTCGGCACGATCACCAGGTCGGGGCACAGGCGTACCGCGCGCGACATGGGAATCGCCGACCGCACGCCGAAGGTCCGTGCCTCGTACGAGGCGGCGCACACCACCGCGCGGCTCTCGGGGCGGCCGCCCACCGCCACCGGCCGGCCGCGCAACTCCGGACGATCCCGCTGCTCGACCGACGCGTAGAAGGCGTCCATGTCGATGTGGAGGATGCGTCGCACGGCCCCGTCACGGGAGAACATAGAGCGAAAGAAAGATAGCGCAGAACGCCCGACGCCGGACGTCAGGCCCGAGACGGTGGGTAGGGACGGCTCTCCGAGCCGTCCGTCACCGCAATGGACAGCCGGCGCCTTCGCTGACCGCCCGCTCGGAGAGCGGGCCCTACCCCGACAGACTCCCGACGTCCCGATTCCGGTACAGTGCTGCCATGGCGGTGAACGACTTCACGCATCAGTTCGTGCCTGCCGAGGGCACGTCATGGACGACGCTCGTGCTGCTGCACGGCACCGGCGGCGACGAGCACGATTTGTTGCCGCTTGGCCGCGCGCTGGATCCGGGGGCGGCGCTCCTGAGCCCGCGCGGCCGTGTCGTCGAGGGCAGCATGCCCCGCTTCTTCCGCCGTTTCGCCGAAGGGCGATTCGATCTCGACGACGTGCGGGTGCGGGCCGCTGAACTCACGGCCTGGCTGGACGAGGCCGCAACCGCGTACGGTCTGGCGCGCGACCGGATGGTCGCGGTCGGGTATTCCAACGGCGCCAACATCGCGCACGCGACGATGCTGCTGCATCCGGAGAGCTTCGCCGGCGCGGCGCTGCTGCATGCGCAGTTCGTGCTCGCGCCCTCGCCCCTGCCGTCGCTGGCGGGGCGCGCCGTGTTCCTGGCCGCGGGCGAGGCCGACCCCATCGTGCCGCTCGCGGAGGCGCAGCGACTCGCCGAGACGCTTGCTGCCGCCGGGGCGACCGTGACACCGTTCTGGTCGAGCGGTGGCCATGCCCTGACGCGCGAGGATGTCGCGCAGGCGACGCAGTGGCTGAACTCTTCCGGATGGGGCTCGTAGAGGAAAGCAGATGAACCCCGAACAGATCATCGGTCAGCTCCTTGGTGGCTTCCTCGGCGGCAAGAAGAAGCGCAAGCGCGGCGGCTTCGGCCTGCCGGGGCTGGGCGGCTATGGCGGCGGCTCACGGTCGTCCGGTGGCGGGCTGATCAACGCCGGCACCCTGTTGACCGTGGGGGGCCTCATCTGGGGCGCGCTCGAGACCATGCAGCAGGGCAGTGGTCCAGGCGCCACGGGGCCTGGGGGACCGCCACCCTCCGGGCCGCCAGCGCCGCCCCTCCCCCGAGGCGTGATGGGCACCGAGGCGCCCCCACTGACGGTACCGCCGCCGCTGCCACCGATCCCCGGGGCGACGCCAGTCGCCGTCTCCGCGGCTCCGCCCGTCCCGGTGCCGCCGTCCCTCGTGCCGCTCGTGCAACTGGCCGTCAGTGCGGCCCGTGCCGATGGTGAGCTGTCGGCCGAGGAAGTGGAGGTCATCCGCGCGCGTGCCGGTGAACTCGGCGCGGCGTCGCTGGTCGATGCCGAACTGGCCGCGCATCGTCCGCTCGACACGATTGCCCCGGCCTTCACGACGCCGGAGCAACGACAGATGGCCTACGCGCTGGCGTATGCGGTCGTGCACGGCGAGGATGCCGTGTCCCCCGGCGAGCGCATGTATCTGACGCAACTCGAACGCCTGCTGCGTCTCGATCACCAGGACGTCGAACGCATCGAGCGCGAGACGTTGTCTGGCGGCGAGTGATGCCGGCGGCGTTGTCGACGGCCGGCTGCCGCAGACTGGGCTGACGGTGACGGCCGGCTCGGAGAGCCGGCCCTACCCATTCCCGATTCCGATTCCGATTCCCGATTCCCGACTCCCGACTCCCGATTCCCGG
>LNFM01003703.1_pt1 | contig 29615 bp, 29 predicted proteins | sample 596031 | NCBI WGS metagenome assembly LNFM01 (sample SAMN04254537, study PRJNA301005) | activated carbon metagenome | isolation source: dual media filters at the Ann Arbor, Michigan drinking water treatment plant | place: USA: Ann Arbor
CAGCATCCGCTGCAGTGCGTGATGGAGGAAGCATGATCGCGCAGGAACTCGAAGTCAGTCTGCACATGGCCTTCGTGGAGGCCCGGCAGGCGCGACACGAATTCATCACCGTCGAGCACCTGCTGCTGGCGCTCCTCGACAACCCCTCTGCGGCCGAAGTGCTGCGTGCATGCGCCTGCAACATCGAGGACCTGCGCAAGAGCCTGCAGAACTTCATCGCCGACAACACGCCGATCCTGCCGCCCAACTCGGAGGCGGACACGCAGCCGACGCTGGGATTTCAGCGCGTGATCCAGCGCGCCATCATGCACGTGCAAAGCACGAGCAACGGCAAGAAGGAAGTCACCGGCGCCAACGTCCTGGTGGCGATCTTCGGCGAAAAGGATTCGCACGCCGTGTACTACCTGCACCAGCAGGGCGTCACGCGGCTGGACGTCGTGAACTTCATCAGCCACGGCATCACCAAGACGCCGCAGGATGGCGAGAAGGCGGCCAAGTCGGCCGGCACCGAGCAGGAAGAGCAGCAGGGCGAAGGCCGCGAACAGCAAAGCCCGCTCGAGCAGTACACGATGAACCTCAATCAGCTGGCCAAGGACGGCAAGATCGATCCGCTGATCGGCCGCGAGCCGGAAGTTGAGCGCGTGATCCAGGTGTTGTGCCGCCGGCGCAAGAACAACCCGCTGCTGGTGGGCGAGGCGGGTGTCGGCAAGACCGCGATCGCCGAAGGTCTGGCGTGGCGCATCGTCAAGAACGACGTGCCCGAGATCCTCGACAAGTCGGTTGTCTATTCGCTGGACATGGGGGCGCTGCTGGCCGGCACCAAGTATCGCGGCGACTTCGAGCAACGCCTGAAGGCCGTGCTCAAGCAGTTGAAGGCCAACACGAACGCGATTCTGTTCATCGACGAGATCCACACGCTGATCGGTGCCGGCTCGGCGTCCGGCGGCACGCTCGACGCGTCCAATCTGCTCAAGCCGGCGCTGGCGACCGGTCAGATGAAGTGCATTGGCGCCACCACCTACAACGAGTACCGCGGCATCTTCGAGAAAGATCACGCGTTGTCGCGTCGCTTCCAGAAGATCGACGTGATCGAGCCGACGGTGCAGCAGACGATCGAGATCCTCAAGGGGCTGAAGTCCCGCTTCGAAGAGCACCACGGGGTCAAGTATTCGTCGGGCGCGATCCAGGCCGCGGCCGAACTGTCGGCCAAGTACATCAATGACCGGCACCTGCCGGACAAGGCGATCGACGTCATCGACGAGGCCGGTGCCGCGCAACGCATCCTGCCGGTGAGCCGCCGCAAGAAGACCATCGGCAAGGGCGAGGTCGAGGAGATCATTGCCAAGATCGCCCGCATCCCGCCGCAGACCGTGTCCAGCGACGACCGTGCGCAACTGAAGAACCTCGACCGCAACCTGAAGAATGTGGTGTTCGGCCAGGATCCGGCGATCGATGCGCTGTCGGCCGCGATCAAGATGGCCCGGTCAGGGCTGGGCAAGCCGGACAAGCCAATAGGCTCTTTCCTCTTCTCCGGGCCGACCGGCGTAGGCAAAACCGAAGTTGCCAAGCAGCTTGCGTTCACCCTCGGCATCGAGCTGATTCGCTTCGACATGTCCGAGTACATGGAGCGTCATGCGGTCAGTCGCCTGATCGGCGCGCCCCCGGGCTACGTCGGTTTCGACCAAGGCGGCCTGATGACCGAGGCGATCGCCAAGAAGCCGCATGCGGTACTGCTGCTCGACGAGATCGAGAAGGCGCACCCGGACATCTTCAACATCCTGCTGCAGGTGATGGACCACGGGACGCTGACCGACAACAACGGCCGCAAGGCGGATTTCCGCAATGTCATCATCATCATGACTACCAATGCGGGGGCAGAGACGCTGCAGAAGCGCTCGATCGGTTTCGGCAATGCGCGCGAGGCCGGCGACGAGATGGCCGACATCAAGCGCATGTTCACGCCGGAGTTCCGCAATCGGCTTGACGCCATCATCAGCTTCCGCGCGCTCGACGAAGAAATCATCATGCGGGTGGTCGACAAGTTCCTGATGGCGCTGGAAGACCAGTTGCACGAGAAGAAGGTCGACATCACGTTCTCGGACGCACTGCGCGCGCATCTGGCGAAGAAAGGTTTCGACCCGGTGATGGGCGCCCGCCCCATGGCCCGCCTGATCCAGGACACGATTCGCAAGGCACTGGCCGACGAGCTGCTCTTTGGCCGCCTCCTGAACGGTGGCAAGGTCAGTGTCGATGTCGAGACCAAAGCCGACGGCACCGAGGACATCAAGCTCGAGTTCCCGCCTGTCGACGGTGGCAATGCGCCGGCGCAGGAACGCATCGAGCCAGTGCTGACCGAGTAGGGCACGGCGGCAGCCGCCTGGCCCACCGGCCAGGCTAGTGTCTGTGACATGACTCACCGTTATCGGGGCAGCAAAGATCTATCTTGCTGCCCCGATTGACTTGGTCAGCCAAAGCCCGGACAGTCCCGCTTCACGTCAGACGCAGTCAAGTGCGCTGGCGCGACCAGAAAACTAAGGAGACCACGCGTGAAATTGACCCCCGTCGGCGTCGGCTTGCTGCCGTTCGCTCTGGCATCGGTGCTCGGTACAGCCGCTGCCGCTTCCCCAGCCACGCCCGAGCAGCGCGCGGCCGCCTATCTCGCTTCCAATTGCGCCAACTGTCATGGGACGCAGGGCGTTTCCGTTGGTGCGATGCCCGAGCTGGCCGGCCTTACCCGCGAGCACATCGCACAGAGAATGCGCGCCTTCCGCGACGGCAAGCGTCAGGCCACGATCATGCATCAGCTTGCCAAGGGCTACACCGACGCACAGATTGATGCGCTTGCCGATCATTTCTCGCGCCTGCCGGCCGCTCGCTGAGGGGATCCACGATGAGAGTCAACACAGTCACACGGCGCGACCTGCTCAAGCTGGGCGCCGCGGGTGCCGCCATCAGTTCGTTGTCGGCCTGCGCCACTCTGGGCGGCAGCAAGAATCTGGGGCGGGTCGTGGTTGTCGGCGGTGGTTACGGCGGCGCCACGGCGGCGAAGTACCTGCGCATGTGGTCCGAGGGACAGATCGATGTCACCCTGGTCGAGCCGAACGAAGCTTTCGTTTCCTGCCCGATCTCCAACCTGGTGTTGGGGGGGAGCAAGACCCTGGCGGACATCACCATTCCGTACAGCGGCCTGGCCAAGTATGGCGTCAAGGTCGTGCGCGACACCGCGACGGCGATCGACGTGGACAAGCGTCAGGTCCGACTGGCCCGCGGCGAGACCCTCAGCTATGACCGGCTGGTGCTGTCGCCCGGCATCGAGTTCATGTACGAGAACGTACGGGGCATGACGGCGGCCGATGCCGAGCAGATTCCGCACGCTTGGAAGGCCGGCGCACAGACGGTGCTGCTTCGCAAGCAACTGGAGGCGATGCGCGACGGCGGCACGGTCGTAATGAACGTCCCGCTTGCGCCGTATCGCTGCCCGCCGGGACCGTATGAGCGCGCCTGCCAGATCGCCAGCTATCTGAAGAAGGCCAAGCCGAAGAGCAAGCTGCTGGTGCTCGACGCCAATCCTGACATGGTGTCCAAGAAGCCGCTGTTCACTGCCGTCTTCGGCAGCGACTACAAGGACATCGTCGAGTACCGCACGAATGCGGCGGTGACCGAGGTCGACGTCAAGGGACGGGCCTTCATCCAGGATCTGGGAGACCGCACCCGCGGTGACGTGCTCAATTTGATTCCGCCGCAACGCGCCGCGAATATCGCGCGCGATGCGGGCGTGATCACCGCGAACAATCGCTGGTGCGAAGTGGACTGGACCACGCTCGAGTCGATCAAGGTCAAGAACATCCACGTGCTCGGCGATGCGACGTTGTCGGCGCCGGTGATGCCGAAGTCGGGCCACATGGCAAATCAGCATGGCAAGGCGGTGGCGGCGGCCATCGTCGAGCTGATGAATGGCCGTGCGCCGATCCCGCCGATGATGGCTAACACCTGCTACAGCTTCGTCAGCGATTCGATGGCGGTGCATGTTGCCAGCGTGCACCGGTGGTCGCCTGAAAAGAAGACCATGGAGGCCGTGCCTGGATCGGGCGGGATTTCTGCGGTCGAGCGGACCAACTGGCCGATGGAGGCCGGTTATGCCTGGAGTTGGGCGCAGACGATCTGGGCGGACATGCTGGCCTGATTGTCTGATTGCCAGATGGCTTGGGGCATGCGCCGCGGGTAGGTCGGCGTGACGCCTCCGCCGTGACCAAGGAGGCAGCGCAAAACGCTGCCTCTTTTCTTTGCCGCGTTCGCTTATGCCGTGCGTTTGGTCGCGGCCGTTGTGTGGCGAAACGCAATTGTGCTTGCCTGCTCCGGGTGTAGCCCGCGCTTATCGGCGTAGTGCCGGCTGAGCATCGCCAGGTCCTGCGCCTCGTCACCGCTCATCCTGACGAAGTCCTTCACGCCGACGCGTCGACGCGCGAAGTCGATGTAGGCCAGTCCCACCGGCACCTGTGCCGCCAGGGCGAGGTGATAAAAGCCCGAGCGAAGATGATCGAGATGTTTGCGCGTGCCCTCGGGCGACAGCGCGATCCAGAACCATGGTTCCGCCGCCATCAGCGCCGTCAACTGTTCGACGGCCCCGCTCGCGTGGTGCCGATCGACCGGCCGCCCGCCCCACATGCGCATCAGCCGACCAAGCGTGGCACCGGTCATGCCACGGAACAGCGATTCCTTGCCGATCCAGCGGATGGGTTCACGCATCGCCCACTTGGCCAGCAGCCCGATGATGAAGTCCCAATTGGAGGTGTGCGGATACACGATCAGGATGCCTTTCGGTCCGGGCAGTCCGTCGTAGTCCACGTGCCAGTGGAATCGGGCAAGCAGCCAACGCGCGAAGCGGGCGAGCACGGGTGGAAGTCTCAGTGCTTGCCGGTGGAGCCGAAGCCGCCGGCGCCGCGCGCGCTCGCAGCAAAGTCATCGACCACGTTGAAGCGTGCCTGGATCACCGGAACGATGACCAGTTGCGCAATGCGTTCGAGCGGCTGGATCGTGAACGGTTCGCGGCCGCGATTCCAGGCCGAGACCATCAACTGCCCCTGGTAGTCGGAATCGATCAGTCCGACGAGGTTGCCGAGCACGATGCCGTGCTTGTGGCCCAGGCCGGAGCGCGGCAGGATCAAGGCGGCATAGCCGGGATCGCCGAGGTGGATCGCCAGGCCGGTGGGCACGAGCTGCGTGTCGCCCGGCGCCAGCGTCAACGCGTTGTCGAGGCAGGCGCGCAGATCCAGGCCGGCAGCACCGGGCGTGGCATAGGTGGGCAGGCCGTCGCGCAGGCGCTCGTCGAGGATCCGGACATCGAGCGCGATCACTTGCGACGCGCCTGGTTCTGCTGCGCATCGCGCAGCACATTGACGAGGCGGGTGGCGAGATCGCGCTGCGTGAGCCCGTTGGCGCCGGCCGCCTTGCGCAGCGAGACGGCGGAACGCCAGAGGAGGAAGCCGCCGATCAGCAACGTGACGATGCCGCCGTCACCGAGAAAGCCTTGCACCAGCAGGACCAGACCCAGCAGGCCAAAGAACGCGGCCACGACGAGGTGTTTGGAATCGCCGATGCCCTGCTTGAGCTTGGCGCGCAGCGCCTCGGCCTGCGCCGCGTTCAGCGGCGCCGTGTCGTACGAGGCAGGTCCGTGCGCGCCCTGCGGTCCGTGGCTGGTCTCGATGGTGGGCGAGGTGCGGGCCGCATGGGTAGGCAGCGCCAGCAACTGGCGCCGCTCGATTTCCGCCAGGTAGGCGACGAAGTCGCCATCCTTGGGTTCGCCGGTGCTCATGCCATCGGTGTAGTGCGGCGTACTCATCGGCACGGACTCATGGCGATCCTCGGACGGTCTTCAGGGCAGCCGACGGGCGATGTCGGCGATCAGCCGACGCGCCTGCGCCAGCTTGCTGGCACGCTTGAGCACGGTCGTGCCCAGCGCGTCGATCAGCAGCAGTTCGTTGTCATCGGCGCCGAACGCGTCCTGCGCCAAATTGGCGACCAGCAACGGGATGTCCTTCGAGCGCCGCTTGGCCGCACCATGCTGCTCGACATCGTTGGTTTCCGCAGCGAAACCGACGCAGAACGGCGCGTTGTTCATCCGCGCCACCGTGGCAAGGATGTCCGGATTCGCCTCCAGGTGAAGCGCTGGCGTGCTGCTGCCTTTCTTGATCTTGGTCGGCGCAGCATTCGTCACGCGCCAATCGGCCACCGCTGCCACCGCAATGAAGACCTGGGAGGCGGCAGCATGCTGCATCACCGCGTCATGCATCTGCTTCGCCGTCTGCACATCGGTGCGGATCACGCCGCGCGGGGTGGGCAGCATGGTGGGGCCAGCCACCAGAATGACGTCGGCGCCCGCCTCGCGCGCGGCGCGGGCGATCGCAAAGCCCATCTTGCCGGACGACAGATTGGTGATGCCGCGCACCGGATCGATCGGTTCAAAGGTTGGCCCGGCGGTGATCAGGATCCGCTTGCCGGCGAGCAGCTTGGGCTGGAAAAAGGCGACCAGATCGTCAAGCAGTTCGTGCGGTTCGAGCATGCGGCCGCTGCCCGTCTCGCCGCAGGCCTGATCGCCGACACCGGGGCCGAGCAGGTTCACCCCATCTGCGCGCAGCGTCGCCACGTTGCGCTGGGTGGCCGGGTTGTTCCACATCTCGACGTTCATCGCCGGCGCGATGAGCAGCGGACACCGGCGCGCCAGAACCAGCGTCGACAGCAGGTCATCGGCCATGCCGTGCGCTACGCGCGCGAGGAAGTGCGCCGAAGCCGGCGCCACGACAATGGCGTCCGCCACGCGTGTAATGTCGATGTGCGGCATGGCATTGCTCACGCGCCCGCCTTCTGTCGACCACTGGTCGGTGAACACGGGGCGCCCGGTGAGCGCCTGCATCGTGGTGGCGGTGACGAACTCCTGCGCCGCACGCGTCATCACCACCTGCAGCGTCGCGCCTTCGTCCTGCAGGCGGCGTGCGAGTTCGCACACTTTGTAGGCGGCGATGCCGCCGGTCATGCCCAGGACGATGTGCTTGCCGTGCAGGTTCATGGCCGCCAGCCTACTTGGTCTTGCGCACGCGCAACAGTTCGTCGACCACGAGCAGGATCGCGCCGCCGACGATCGCGCTGTCGGCCAGATTGAACGCCGGCCAGTGCCACCCGGCATAGTGGAAGTCCAGGAAGTCGACCACGTGACCGTAGGCGACGCGATCGATCACGTTGCCGATCGCCCCGCCGAGGATCATCGCGAGCGACAGCGAAAACAGCTTCTGCGTGCCGTGCCGGGACAGCAGATAGATGATGAACAGCGACGCAGCGATCCCCACGACCGTCAGGAACTCGTCCTGCCAGCCCCCGGCATTGGCAAGGAAGCTGAAGGCGGCCCCCTTGTTGTAGGTGAGCACGAGGTTGAAGAAGCTGGTCACCGGGCGCACGTCGCCGAAGTCGAAGATGCGCTCGATCGCGATTTTGCTCGCCTGGTCGGCGAGCACGATCAACGCCGCCAGCACCAGCCACGGGTAGAGCTTCTGCCACCAGGTCTTGGAAGTAGTCCAGGCCACGTCAATTCCCTTTGCTGATGGCCGCGCTCAGGCCACGTGCCGTGTTTCGCCGGCACCGTACAGGTTGCTGACACAGCGGCCGCACAAGCTCGGATGCTCCGCATGGCTGCCGACATCGGCGCGCCAGTGCCAGCAGCGATCGCACTTCTTGTGCGGTGTCGCTGCCACGACGATCTTCTCATCGGCCTCGGCGGCGACCCGGTGCAGCGTGGCACGGCTGGTGATGGTCACGAACTTCAGGTCCTCGCCCAGCGTCGCCAGCAGTGCGTACCGCTCGCCGGCCAGATGCAGATCGATCTCGGCCTGCAGCGAGGAACCCACGTCGCCAGCTTCACGTCGTGCCTCGATCTCCTTCTGTACGCTGGCACGGATCGCGCGGACGATCTGCCACTTGGCCAGCAGTGCCTCATGACCCGCCACGCCCGGCAGCTCGTGGTACGTCTCGACGAAGATCGTGCGTGGTCCGGGCGTGCCGCGGCCGGGGCTGAAGATCGCATAGGCCTCCTCGGCGGTGAACGACAGGAACGGCGCCATCAATCGCAGCAGACTGGTCGTGATGTGCCACAGCGCGGTCTGTGCCGAGCGGCGCGCCCGCGAGTCGGCGCCAGTGGTGTACAGGCGGTCCTTCAGGATGTCGAGGTAGAACGCGCCCAGGTCCTCCGAGCAGAAGGTCTGCAGCCGCGCCACCACCGGGTGGAACTCGTACCTTTCGTAGCTGGCGACCACCTCCGCCTGGAACTGCGCGGTCATTGCCAGCGCGTAGCGGTCGATCTCCAGTAACTGTTCGACCGGCACCGCATGCTGGTCGATGTTGAAGTCACTGGTGTTGGCGAGCAGGAAGCGCAGCGTGTTGCGGATCCGGCGATAGCCCTCGACCACGCGCTTGAGGATCTCGTCGCCGATCGACAACTCGCCCGAGTAGTCGGTGGAGGCGACCCACAGCCGCATGATCTCGGCGCCCATCTTGTCGGCAAGTTCCTTCGGGTCAATGCCGTTGCCGAGCGACTTGCTCATCTTGCGGCCCTGCGCATCGACCACGAAGCCGTGTGTCAGCAGGCTCTTGTACGGCGCGCGACCGTCGATCGCCGCGCCGGTGAGCAGTGACGAGTGGAACCAGCCGCGGTGCTGGTCCGAGCCTTCCAGGTACAGGTCGGCCGGGTAGGCGAGGTCGGCCGCGTGCGAGCCGCGGATCACCGTGCGGTGGGTGGAGCCGGAGTCGAACCAGACGTCGAGGATGTCGTTGGACTTCTCGTACTCGGCCGCCTCGGCAGCGGGCAGGAAGTCCGCGACCTCGGCCGTGCTCCAGGCCTCGATGCCGCCTTGTTCGACCTTCTGTGCGGCCAGTTCGAGCAGCTCAAGCGTGCGCGGATGCAGTTGACCGTCGCTCTTGCGCAGAAAGAACGGCAGCGGCACGCCCCAGTTGCGCTGGCGCGAGATGCACCAGTCGGGCCGGTTGGCGATCATCCCGTGCAGCCGCGCCTTGCCCCATGCGGGGAAGAACGCGGTGGCTTCGATCGCACGCAGCGCACTCTGGCGCAGCGTCTCGCCCACAGTCTCGGTCTGCATCACGCCGGCCGTCTCGCGCGTGGCCCCGTCCATCCGCACGAACCACTGACTGGCGGCTCGGTAGATCAGCGGCGTCTTGTGGCGCCAGCAGTGCATGTAGCTGTGGCCATCGGTGGTGGCGTGCAGCAAGTGGCCGGCGATGCGCAGCGCATCGGTGACCTTGGGGTTCGCGTCCCAGATCTTCAGTCCACCAAAGAGCGGCAGGTCCTTCGCGTAGACGCCATCGCCCTGGACTGGATTGAGGATCTGGTCGTTGGTCATGCCGTACGCCTTGCATGACTCGAAGTCCTCAATGCCGTACGCGGGCGACGAGTGCACGATGCCGGTGCCGGCATCCGCCGTCACGTAGCTGCCGAGATAGACCGGCGAGAAGCGGTCGTAGCCCGGGTCCAGGTTCGCCAACGGGTGTCTGAAGTTCACCCGTTCGAGCGTCTGGCCGACCGTCTCCGCAACGATCCGGCCCTTCAGGCCGTAGCGCTGCAGGCAGGAATCAACGAGTTCCTTAGCCAGGATCAGCAGCCGGTCCTCGCACTCGACCAGCGCATAGACGAACTCCGGATGAAAGTTGAGCGCCTGGTTCGACGGCAGCGTCCAGGGGGTGGTGGTCCAGATTGCGGTGAATGCAGGCTTGGCCAGCGTTGCCACGCCGAAGGCTGCGGCGACCTTCGCCTCCTCGCCGGCGGCGAGGGGAAACGCCACGTCTACGACCGGTGTCTTCTTGTCGATGTACTCGACCTCGGCCTCGGCCAGCGCACTGTTGCAGTCGAAGCACCAGTTGACCGGCTTCAGTCCTCGGTAGACGAAGCCACGCTCCACCATGCGCCCGAGCGTGCGGATCTCGTCGGCCTCGGCCTTGAAGGTCATCGTCCTATAGGGGTTGTCCCAGTCGCCGAGCACGCCCAGCCGCTTGAAACCGCGCATCTGGATCGCGATCTGCTCGGTCGCGTGCGCCCGTGCCTTGGTCTGCACCTCGGCGCGCGGCAGGCCCTTGCCGAACTTCTTCTCGATGTGGATTTCGATCGGCATGCCGTGGCAGTCCCAGCCCGGCACGTACACCGCATCGAAGCCCGCCATCGAGCGCGATTTGACGACGATGTCCTTCAGAATCTTGTTGACGGCAGTACCGAGGTGGATCTCACTGTTGGCGTACGGCGGCCCATCGTGCAGGATGAACTTCGGCGCGCCCTTGCGCGCTGCGCGGATCATCTTGTAGACGCCGGTGTCCTCCCATGCCTTGACCCAGCCCGGCTCGCGCTTGGGCAGGTCGCCACGCATTGGAAACGGCGTGTCGGGCAGGTTGAGCGGGTACTTTCGAGTCGCTGGATCGGCCAGCGGTTTCTTGCCGTTGTCAGCCATTGCAGAACGCTCCTTGGCCCCCTCGGGCTCTTCAAGGGATCGTTGGTCGGGAATGCGGTCGGCCAATCGCCTTGGCCGATCGCAGCTCAGATTGTCGCCTGTGCTCGCAAAGCAGGGGTCTCGTCGAGTGAGGACAGAAGCGCGCGGGCATGGTCGGCATCACGGCCGATGGCATGCGTCAGTTCGGCCAGCGTGTCGTAACGAATTTCATCGCGCAGCTTGCGGACGAACTCGATGCGTACCAAACGCCCGTAAACCTGCTCGGCGAAGTCAAACACGTGCACCTCGAGCAGCCAGCGGCCGCTGTCATCGACGGTCGGCCGCAGGCCCATGCTCGCCACGCCGCTGCGCGCTGTCGGCCCGAGGCCATGAATCCTCACCGCGAACACGCCGTGCAGGGCCGGACGCCGCATCTTGCGTGCGTGCGCGATGCGCAGGTTGAGGGTCGGAAAGCCGATGCGGCGGCCGAGCTTGGCGCCATGCTGCACGCGGGCGCTGATGGCGTACGGGCGGCCGAGCAGTTGCTGCGCCAGCGGCAGATCACCGGACGCGAGCGCACTTCTGACCGCTGAACTGGAGATGCGCTCGCCGTTGTCGCACACGGTGTCGCTTTGCACGACCTCGTAGCCTCCGGCAGCGGCGCGTGCACGCAGCAGGCCGACGTCGCCGGTACGCCGGGTACCAAAGCGGAAATCGTCGCCGATCATCAGCCAGCGCACGCGACATCCATCGACCAGCACCTGCTCGATGAAGCTGTCGGCCGAGAGCTGGGCAAAGCGTCGGTTGAAATGCTGGATGAAGACACGCTCGATGCCGGCAGCGGCCAAGGCGCCGATCTTGTCGCGCAGATTGGAAACGCGTGCCGGCGCCTGCTCCGGCGCGAAGAACTCGCGCGGGTGCGGCTCGAATGTCATCACGGCAGGCGACAGCGCGCGCGCGCGCGCGGCCGCCACAACCTGCGCCAGCAGCGCCTGATGGCCGCGATGCACACCGTCGAAGTTGCCGATCGTCAGCGCCACCGGCACCCGGGCGTGGACAGCAGGAAGGCCGCGGAAGATCTTCATTCGAACCCGAGCGGAAGGGCGGCGATTATACGGTCGCGAGCTTGTCGGCCGGTGCGGGGAACTCCTTGATTTCCCGAAAGAATGCAGCGCCCTGCGTAGAATGCGCCGCCTGATGAAGAACATCGTCTGCTTGATATCCGGGCGCGGCAGCAACCTCGAAGCGCTGCTCGCCACGTCGCGCGCTGAAGGCTGGGCGCAGACGCTCGACGCCCGCATCGCCGCCGTGATCAGCAATCGGCCGCAAGCTGCCGGCCTCATCAAGGCCGAAGCCGCAGGTGTGCCGACGCAGGTGCTCGAGCACGGCAACTTCCCCTCGCGTGATGCCTTCGACGCGGCGCTGATGCAGGCGATCGATTCGCATCAGCCCGCACTCGTTGTGCTGGCCGGATTCATGCGCGTGCTGACGCACCGCTTCGTCGCCCATTACGCCGGGCGGCTGATCAACATCCATCCGTCGCTGTTGCCGGCGTTCCCCGGACTTGCGACGCATCGCCAGGCGCTGTCGAGCGGAGTACGGGTTCACGGCGCGACCGTGCACTTCGTCTCGCACGAGGTCGATGGTGGCGCCATCATCGGCCAGGCGGTGGTTCCCGTGCGCGCCGACGATACCGAAGAAACGCTCGCCGACCGGGTTCTCGCGCAGGAACACGTGCTGCTGCCGCGCTGCGTCCGGCTGCTGCTGCAGGGTGCAGTCTGGCTGCGCGATGGCAGGGTCCAGGTGCAGGTCGGTCACGACCAGGACGTTGCAGTGGCAGCATGGTGACGCGCAAGCGCCCGCTGCGGGCACCGACCAAGTCCCGTCCTCCACGCACCGGCCCGCGCCCGTCGCGCGGTGAGGCGCCGGTGCACGAAGCGCGGCGCCCGCAGGGCGCGCTGCCGCGTTCGGTGCGCCCCCGCCCGCGCGAGGATGACGATCCGCTGCGCAATCCGAATGAGCCGCGAATTACCGATGTGGTGGTCGATCATCTGAGCTGGCTGCTCGGGCTGGTCCTTCGTTTCGACGGGCCGGCCGACGCCATCATGTCGCGCTTCTTCAAGCAGCATGCGCTGCTCGGCAGTCGTGATCGCAGCCTGATCGCCGAAGCCTGCTTCCACGCGTTGCGCCACTACGCCACGCTCAAGTGGCTGCTGCAGCCCGCGGTGGCGGCGCGCGCGCCGCGCCTGGCGGCGTTGGTCACGCTCGCGCGGCAGTTCGGCATCGCGGCGATCAGTCCGCGCGAACTACGCGGCGACGAGCGCGCGGTGCGCAACGCACTCGCCGTGGATCTGTCAACCGCCCCCGGCGCGGTCCGGGCCGAACTGCCGCTGTGGCTGTACACGCGCGTGCAGTCCCAGTACGCGGATGCCGAGGCGCTGTTTGCGGCGATGACAGCACCGGCGCCGCTGGACTTGCGCGTCAATGGCATGAAGGCAGATCGCGACGACGTGCTGGCTGACCTGCAGGCGGCCACGCGCGAGCACGCCCCGACCGATGCACAGGCCACACGGTTCTCGCCTGAGGGGATTCGGCTGTTCGAGAAGCCGGCGCTCACGCGCTGGAGTCTGTATCGCGACGGCCTGATCGAAGTTCAGGACGAGGGCAGCCAGTTGATCGCACGCCTGGTCGCGCCGCGACGGGGTGAAATGGTGGTCGACTTCTGCGCCGGTGCGGGCGGCAAGACCCTCGCGTTGGGGAGCCTGATGCGTTCCAGCGGACGGATCTACGCATTCGACATCAATGCCAAGCGACTGGCCGGTTTTGGACCGCGTCTGAAGCGCAGTGGATTGTCGAACGTGCATCCGGCGGCGATCCACAGCGAGAACGATCCGAAGATCAAGCGACTGGCCGGCAAGATCGACCGCGTACTGGTGGATGCGCCTTGTTCGGGCAGCGGCACGCTGCGCCGGAACCCGGATCTCAAGTGGCGCTTCGACGAAGCCGAGCTGGCTCGCGTCAACGAGGTCCAGGCCAGCGTCCTGCGGGCTGCCGCCCGTTTGGTCAAGCCGGGTGGCCGGCTGGTCTATGCCACCTGCTCGCTGCTCGACAGCGAGAACCAGGAGGTGATCGCGGCCTTCCTGCGCGAGGCACCTCAGTTCTCTGCCATCGCGGCGGCCGATGTGCTCGGATCGCAGGGCATCGATATCGATCAGGCCGCTCGTTTCGCGCCGTACTTCGTGATGCTGCCGCATCTGCATGGCACCGATGGCTTCTTCGCCGCCGTGCTGGAACGGCGCCGCGACTGAGGCTGGAGCGGAACATGACGGGTACGCCACTGGGCGAACTGGTCGCAGCAGTCAGCGAAGGGCTCAACCGTCCGTATCACTTCTGGACGGCGATCGTGGTGCTGGTGGCCATTGCGGGCGCGCGGCTGGTATCCCGCTGGGTGAGGACGCGTACTCAGGACCGGCTCGATCTGCAGCGCCGCGCGGTCGATGCATCGGTCGACGCGCTGCAGTTCTCGATCGAGGGCGTGCGCCGGCTGGCTTTTCCGCTGGCAGGCCAGGCCATCCTCTGGTTGGGAGAATTCGGACTGCGCCTGAGCGGTCTGATGACATCGAGCGCGGATGCGACCTTGCTGCGGCTGGCGATGACCTTGTTCGCCGCCATGGCCGTGATCAGGCTCTTGGTCTACGTGCTGCGCCGCGTGTTCAAGAGCCTGACCATGATCGCCGCCTTCGAGCGCAGCATCGCCGTTGCAGTCTGGCTGATGGTTGCGCTGCACATGGCCGGATGGCTCGGGCCGGTTATCCACTGGTTGGAGCACACCACGCTGCCGCTGGGCGCGAGCCGCGTGTCGCTTTGGGTCGTGCTGAGCGGCGCGGTGTCGGTGGTGGTGACGCTGCTTGGCGCGCTCTGGCTGGGATCCGCGATCGAGGCACGGCTGGCGCGGGCGACAGCGATCGACACCAACGTACGCGCGGTGTTGTCGCGGCTGCTGCAGGCGATCCTCGTCATGCTCGGGGTGCTAGTCGCCTTGTCGCTGGTGGGCATCGATCTGACCGTGCTCTCCGTGTTCGGCGGTGCGCTGGGCGTCGGCCTCGGCCTGGGTCTGCAGCGCATTGCGAGCAACTACGTCAGTGGCTTCATCATCCTGCTCGATCGCAGTCTGCGCATCGGCGACCTCATCACGGTCGACAAGTACCAAGGAACGGTCACGCAGATCAAGACGCGCTACACGGTGCTGCGCTCGGCGGATGGCACCGAAGCGGTGGTGCCGAACGAGATGCTGGTGGCGCAGGCGGTGACGAATCACACGTTCAGCGACAAGAAACAGCGCGTCGCTGTCAGGGTAGTTATCCACCACGACGCTGACGTCAATCTCGCCATGAGCGTGATGCAAGAAGCCGCCGGTCAGCAGGCCAATGCACTTTCGGATCCAGCCCCTTCGGTGGCCCTGCTCAGCTTCGGCGCGAGTGGACTCGAGTTCGAGGCAGCCGTGTGGGTTGGAAACGTTGATGCTGGACGCCAGGCCGTGCAGTCGGCTTTGGCGTTGTCGATCCTCTCGCGCCTCAGGGCAGTGGGCGTGCCGTTCCCGCGCGCGCAGGCCGATGCAACTGGGTCGAGTCCTCACCAGGCTTCGCTTGAACCCAACGGCTCGGTGGTCGGACGTGCTGCCTAGGACAAGTGTCAGACAGCATCGTTCCGCTGCATCGCACGCACGTTCGATTAGTCGGCGAAGGCCCCTGAAACCCGCCGCCAGGGATGGGCGGCGGCTCCTTCGATCCGTACAATCGGCCGCACGGCTGAGGAGCCGCATGTCTTCACTGATCCGCACCAAACCATCGAGCTGCGGCGCCATGACGCCGTGCCAACGGAGATTGCATGTACCTGTTTGATTTCCTCGACGGAGGGTTGCTCAACCTGGCCTGGTGGCAGATCGTTCTGGCGACGCTGCTTCTGACGCACGTCACGATCGCCGGTGTGACCATCTTCCTGCATCGATCTCAAGCGCATCGGGGCCTTGACCTGCATCCGCTCCCTAGCCACTTCTTTCGTCTCTGGCTGTGGCTCACGACCGGCATGCAGACCAAGGAGTGGGTGTCGATCCACCGCAAGCACCATGCGAAGTGCGAGACACCGGATGATCCCCATAGCCCGCAGACGCGTGGATTGCGGAAGGTGCTCTGGGAAGGTGCCGAGTTGTACATGGCGGAGGCCGACAACAAGGAGACGCTCGCCAAGTATGGTCATGGGACACCGAACGACTGGCTCGAGCGCAACCTGTATTCGCGCTTCACGTGGCACGGCTGCGGCATCATGGTGGGCCTCGACCTGATTCTGTTCGGCTGGGCCGGGTTGGCCGTCTGGGGCGTGCAGATGATGTGGATCCCGTTTTTCGCCGCTGGCGTGATCAATGGCATCGGGCACTTCTGGGGCTACCGCAATTTCGATGCAGCGGATGCCAGCACCAACATCTCGCCCTGGGGCATCCTCATCGGCGGTGAAGAACTGCACAACAATCACCACACGTATCCCACGTCGGCCAAGTTGTCGTCCAAGTGGTACGAGTTCGACATCGGTTGGCTGTATATCCGCCTGATGGAGATGGTGGGGCTGGCCAAGGTGCTGCGCGTGGCGCCGGTGCCCAAGAAACTCGGCGCGCCCAAGCAGCGCGTCGATGGTGAAACGCTGCAGGCGGTGATCGCTTACCGCTATGACTTGCTGGCGCGCTACACGCGCGACCTGCGGCGCGTCTACTCTGAGGAACTGGCGAAGATGCGCCTGTCGGCGCACGATCAGCAGCGTTTTGCTGCGCTAAGGCGCTGGCTGCGCAAAGGTGATGTGTCGATGTTGCCGCCGGCCCAGCAGCAGACCCTGCGCGAGGTTCTGACCCAGAGCAGAATGCTCAGCACCCTGGTCGAGATGCGTACTGAGCTTCTCGCCACCTGGGACAGGACAAGCGTCTCGCGCGAGCAGATGATCGATCACCTGCAGGACTGGATCGCCCGTGCAGAAGCCAGCGGTATCTCGGCGCTGCAAGATGCGGCGCTGCGCATTCGCAGCTATGCACCGGCTGCGCCCATGCGCGTGGCTGGTTGAGTCGCGAGACGCAGTAGACGAAAAAAAAGCCCGGCTCAGCCGGGCTTTTGCATTCGGCGGTGACAAGCTACTTGAGCTTGATCTCCTTGTATTCAACGTGCTTGCGGGCGACGGGGTCGAACTTCATGAAGGCCAGCTTGTCCGGCGTGGTCTTCTTGTTCTTCGTCGTCGTGTAGAAATGGCCGGTACCGGCCGTCGATTCAAGCTTGATCTTTTCGCGAGCGCCCTTGGCCATGTCTTTGCTCCTTCAATAGCCCGTTCAGACTTCGCCACGTGCGCGAAGGTCGGCGAGCACGACGTCAATGCCATTCTTGTCGATCGTGCGCAGCGCCGCGTTGCTGATGCGCAGGCGCACCCAGCGGTTTTCAGTCTCGACCCAGAAGCGCCGATATTGCAGGTTGGGCAGAAAGCGACGCTTCGTCTTGTTATTGGCGTGCGAGACGTTGTTGCCGACCATCGGCCCCTTGCCGGTGACTTGACACACACGTGCCATCGCGTGACTCCTAATTCGTTGGATTTCACTGCGTTCGACGAGCTACGCGACTGAGCTGCACCGCCGCCAAGGAACGCAAAGCCGCAGATTATAGGCAGAAAGCGCCTCCAAGGCCAAGTCGCCTGGCCAGGCGCAGGTCCAGGCTCGCCCTACAGGAGTCCGCGCTCTGCGAACGACGTGACGCTGGTCTGCGTCACGACCAAGTGGTCAAGCACCCGGACGTCGACCAGCTGCAATGCGCTCTTGAGTGCCTGCGTGAGTAACTCATCGGCCCGGCTCGGTTCGGCCGCGCCGGACGGATGGTTGTGAGCAAAGACCACGGAAGCGGCATTGTTGGCCAGCGCCCGCTTGACGACTTCGCGAGGATAGACGCTCGTTTGGGTCAGAGTCCCGCGGAACAGTTCCTCGGCGCAGACCAGCCGATTCTGCGCATCGAGAAACAGCGCCATGAAGACCTCATGGGGCAACGGGGCCAGCCTCAATCGTAGATAGTCTCGGACCTTGTCCGGGGAGTTGAGCAAGGCGTCGCGCTTGATTTCCTCGTGCAGCGCGCGCTTGGCCAGTTCGTGCACGGCCATAAGCTGCACGTACTTCGCCTGCCCGAGCCCTTTGATCTTCACGAACTGGTCCAATGGTGCGGCGAACAGTCCGGTGATGCTGCGAAACTCCGCCAGCAGGTCGGTTGCCAGGTCGAGCGCGGACCGTCCTGTCACGCCGATGCGCAGAAAGATCGCCAGCAGTTCCGCATCGGACAGGGCAGCCGCACCCTGGGTCAGAAGTCGCTCTCTGGGTCGTTCGGATTCGGGCCAGTCCTTGATCGCCATCGATGGTCCCTTCGCTAGAATTCCTGTTTTCGCAAGGCACTCATGGCCCAGATCGGCCCAGGCTCGCACGTCACGCTTCATTATCGACTCGCCGTCATCGCAGAGGATGGAGAGCGCGAGATCGTCAGTACGCTCGCACTGAAGCCTGCCACGCTGCAGTTGGGAGCGGGTCAACTGGCGCCGGTGCTCGAGGAGCGACTGCTGGGCTTGGCGGAGGGACAGCGGCACAGTTTCGATCTTGCCGCCGATGAAGCCTACGGGCGCCGACATCCGGATCTGGTACAGACGCTGTCGCGTGCAACCTTCGATGCCAATGCCGATCCGGAAACCGACTACGCGCCGGGCGACCTGGTGGAACTTCGCACTGGCGACGGCGGCCGTATGTCGGGCGTGCTCAAGTCGCTCGGTGACGCGCAGGTCGTCGTCGATTTCAATCATCCGCTTGCCGGTCGGCCGTTGAGGTTCTCCGTGCAGGTGATCGGAGTTCTCTGATGGATATTCTGTTGGCCCAGCCTCGCGGATTCTGCGCTGGTGTGGATCGGGCAATCGAGATCGTGGAGCGCGCCTTGGCGCTGCATGGGGCGCCGATTTACGTCAAGCACGAGATCGTCCACAACACGTATGTCGTGAACGATTTGCGCACCAAGGGTGCCGTTTTCGTCGAGCAACTGTCCGACGTACCGAAGGGCGGCACCGTGATCTTTTCCGCGCATGGGGTATCGCGGGCCGTCCAGGACGAGGCACGAGCGCTCGGCCTGAGTGTCTTCGATGCCACCTGCCCGCTCGTGACCAAGGTGCACGTGGAAGTTGCAAAGATGCGTGCGCAGGGCCTTGAGATCGTGATGGTGGGACACGCTGGCCACCCCGAAGTGGAAGGGACGATGGGTCAGGCCGACCAGGGCATGCATCTGGTGGAGACGGTCGAGGACGTGGCGCGACTGGAGGTGGGCGATCCGGATCGTCTTGCTTTCGTCACGCAGACCACCCTCTCGCTTGATGACGCTGCTGCGGTGGTGGCGGCACTCAAGGCGCGCTTTCCTTTGATCGAAGGTCCCAAGAAGGCAGACATCTGCTACGCGACGCAGAACCGCCAGGATGCCGTCAAGTTCATGGCGCCGCAGGTCGATCTTGTGATCGTGATTGGCAGCGAAACCAGTTCCAATTCCAATCGGTTACGCGAAGTTGCCGAGCGGTTTGGCGTGCCGGCCTATCTGGTCGATACGGCAGAGGATCTTGACCCTTCCTGGCTGATCGGTCGAGATCGTGTGGGTGTGACCGCAGGCGCTTCGGCGCCGGAGCTGTTGGTCCAGCAGTTACTAGACCGCCTAAAGTCGCTGGGGGCGCGCAGCGTACGTACGTTGAAGGGCGTCGAAGAAAATGTCGTCTTTCCGATGCCGCGCGGCCTTGGGAAGGCGACGGCTGTGCAATGAGCGACGTGGAGGGCCGCAACCCAGGCGCAGGTTTCTCAAGGCGCCGGGTGATGAAAGCCATGGTTGGCGCAGCCGCGGCTGGACTCGCTGTTGAGACGTTCGCCCAAGTAGAGGCGGGAGGGTTCCGTTTCGAGCCGACGGTACGACTTGGTGGCGTTGACCTGCTGCTCAACGGCGTGGGGGTGCGTACGCGGTTCTTCGTTCCGGTTTACGTCGCGGCGCTCTACGTTCCCACCCGCAGCTCTGACGCAGAGACGCTCCTGTCTCAGCGAGGGCCTCGCCGGATGGCGCTTCGCTTCGTCCGCGATGTTGAGGCGGAACTTTTCATGACCTCGCTCGATGCAGGGATGCGCAAGCATTACACCGATCAGCAGTTGGACGCCTGGAAGGACCAGTGGCAGACACTATCGAAAGTGATCGGCGGAATGGTGCAGGCCCGGCGCGCGGACCAAGTGACCTGGGATTACACGCCGGAAGATGGCGCGCGTGTGATGCAGAATTCGTTGGCAAGGGTTCCTTCGATGCGTGGTGAAGCGTTCTACAACGCCGTGCTGCGAGTTTGGCTCGGTCCTTACCCGGCCGACGAGGGATTGAAAAAGGGTGTGCTGGGTCTGTGAGGAAGCTTGGCAGTTCTCGACTGATTGAGTTTCATTGATTCAACAACAACTGGGAGACACACCATGCAACGTATTCACTTTTTGCACCTGTTCTTGGCTGCCACCTTCTCCGCGCTGGTGGGTGGCGCGGCCGCTCAGACAGTGGAACTCGAGGGAGTGAAGTTGGAGCCGACGGCGCAGGTTGGCAACACTGCGCTGCAACTCAACGGCGTCGGTCTACGCAAGCGCGCAATCTTCAAGGTCTACGTGGCCGGGCTGTATGTCCCTCAGAAGGCCACTTCGGCTTCCGCGCTGCTGGCGCAGAAAGGACCGCGCCGGATGGTGATCTCGATGTTGCGCAATGTTGACGCTGACTCCTTCAGCGGAGCGCTCAACGATGGATTGCGCGCCAATCTGTCCGACCAGCAGTTCGCCGGTTTCAAAGCTCAGATCGATGCGTTGAATGCGAACCTGAAAGCGGTGGGCGAGGCGAAGAAGGGCGACGTCATCCACTTTGAGTTCACTCCCGAGGCGGGCACACGCGTGGTGGTGAACGGCCAAGCCAAGGGCGCGGCGATTCCGGGAGAGGACTTCTTTGCCGCCGTGCTGCGCATCTGGATCGGCGACAAGCCGGTCGATGACGATCTGAAGAAGGGCTTGGTCGGCGCCTGACCCGGCTGAGGTTGGTTGGTCCGAGGGCGATGCAGGCGATGCCAAGAGCGCCTCGCGCAGTCGTTCCTCGGGTCGGCGCAAGCGCGAGGCGATTACCGGCGAAGCGCGCTTCTAATGCGACCGAATCGGCGAAGCCGAGCACGGATCCGCTGGTCGATGCTTTCATCGACAGCCTGTGGCTGGAAGATGGGCTCGCGCCTGATTCACTTGACGCTTATCGGCGCGATCTCGCCACACTGTCGGCAACATGGATCGGGCGTTCGCTAGTCGATCTGAGCGAAGCGGATTTGCAGGTCTATTTCTCAGCTCGGCATGACTCGTCTCGCGCATCGACGGCGAATCGTCGCCTGGCGACTTTTCGGCGTTTCTACCGTTGGGCGCTGCGCGAGGCTCACATCGCGTCTGATCCGACTCAGCGGCTTGCTGCTTCCCGTCAGCCAGCGCGGTTCCCGCATGCATTGAGTCAGGATCATGTCGAGGCCTTGCTGGCCGCTCCCGACAGTGCGACGACTCTCGGTTTACGCGATCGCGCCATGCTTGAACTCCTTTACGCCACCGGGTTGCGAGTCTCCGAACTAGTAAATCTGCGCCTGATCGAACTGTCCCTGGACGAAGGTCTGGTCCGGGTCATCGGCAAGGGTTCGAAGGAGCGCGTTGTTCCTTTGGGTGAAGAAGCCCGCGACTGGATGCAGCGTTACCTGGCGTCGGGACGGCCGGCAGTGCTGGCGGGGCGCAGTTCGGACGCGGTCTTCGTGACCCAGCAGGGGGCGGCGATGTCACGCCAGATGTTCTGGAAGCTGATCAAACGCTATGCACTGGTCGCCGGCATCACTGCGCCAATTTCTCCGCATGGATTGCGCCACGCCTTTGCAACGCATCTGATCAACCATGGAGCCGACCTGCGCGTCGTTCAGATGCTGCTTGGTCACGCCGACATTTCCACCACGCAGATCTACACCCATGTCGCACGTGAACGATTGAAGTTGTTGCACGCCCGACATCACCCTCGCGGTTGACAGCGATGGCGAAGACGCACCACGTTTCTGAGACGCCGGCGACGCAATGGCTCAAGCGCCAAGGCGTCGCCTTCGGTGAGCACGTCTATGAATATGTCGAACACGGCGGCACGACAGTGTCGGCAGCTGCACTAGGCGTCGACGAGCACGCGGTGGTCAAGACCCTGGTGATGGCCGATGAGTCGCACAAGCCGCTCATCGTTCTCATGCACGGCGATCGCACCGTGTCGACCAAGAACCTGGCGCGCCAGACGAGCCGTAAGCGGATCGAACCCTGTACCCCCGAGATGGCTCAGCGCCATAGCGGCTACCAGGTGGGCGGCACGTCACCTTTCGGTACACGCAAGCCCATGCCGATCTTCGTTGAGCGTAGTGTCCTGCAGTTGCCGAGGATCTACATCAACGGCGGACGCCGCGGCTATCTTGTGAGTGTCGATCCGATCGTTCTGACCCAACGACTGCACGCGGTGCCTGTTGACTGTGCGCTGGAAGACTGAGAGTTCATCTTCATGGATACTGCCTACGTCGTCATTGCCCTCGCGGCCGGCTACTTGCTCGGATCGATTTCCTTCGCAGTGGTCGTCAGCCGGCTTTTCGGGCTGGCTGATCCGCGCAGCTACGGTTCAGGAAACCCAGGCGCGACCAACGTCCTGCGCAGTGGCAGCAAGGCGGCAGCGGTGCTGACGCTGGTGGGAGATGCGGTCAAGGGCGCGATTGCAGTCGGGCTCGTCTGGCGGTTCGGGCCCGGTTTTGGGCTTGGTGAGGCGACAGCGGCGTGGGCTGGTGCGGCGGCGTTCGTCGGCCATCTGTTCCCGGTGTTCTTCCGTTTTCAGGGCGGCAAGGGGGTCGCCACCTTCATCGGCGTGGTCCTGATCGTCAATCCGTGGCTTGGGTTGGCGATCTGCCTGCTTTGGCTCCTCGTCGCGTTTTTCTACCGCTATTCGTCGGCGGCGTCGATCGCCGCGGCGGTTGCCGCCCCGTTCATGCAGGCATTCATCTGGGGCTTCGATGCGATCCTCGGGGCCATTGCGCTGATGACGTTGCTTCTGGTGTTTCGCCACCAGCAGAACATTGCCAACCTCCTCACCGGCAAGGAGCGCAAGATCGGTGCGAAGTCAGCCGCCGTCCGCCACTAGACAGAACCGCATGGTCGGTCGGTCCGGCCCGTATCGGTCAGACTCCATCGGGGATGCACGGCAAACGACGACGTTGCATCGGCGGTGCGCTGGTCAAGGCGGGCGAGACCAGCGCGGGCAATCATGGCGCCGTTGTCGGTGCACAGCGCCAGCGGCGGGAAGAAGAGCTCGACGTCATGGCGTTGGGCCATGTCGGTGAGTCGCTCGCGCAGCTGGCGGTTTGCACCGACACCGCCAGCAACGACCAGTCGCCGCAGTCCGGTGCGGGCGAGAGCCGCGAACGACTTCGCCGCGAGTACATCGACCAGCGCCTGGACAAAGCCCAGGGCGACATCTGCCTTCGCCTGTTCGCAGGTGTTGTCGATGCGGCGCACGGCGGTCAGCACGGCAGTCTTCAACCCACTGAAGCTGAAGTTCAGATCCTTGCTGTACAGAAGTGGGCGCGGCAGCGTGACCGCGCCGGCCGTCCCAAAGTCGGCCAGGCGGGAAACCGCGGGTCCGCCGGGGTAGCCAAGGCCCAGCAATTGCGCCGTCTTGTCGAAGGCTTCGCCCGCCGCGTCGTCCAGCGTTTCGCCCAGCAAGGCGTAATCACCCAGTCCGTCCACCCGCATTAGCTGGGTATGGCCACCGGAGACAAGCAAGGCGACGAACGGAAACTCAGGCGCCGGGTCGGCGAGCAGCGGCGATAGCAAATGGCCTTCGAGGTGGTGGACGCCCACCACCGGCTTGTCGAGCGCCCAACCCAGCGCATAGCCGATGCTGGCACCTACCAGGAGTGCGCCGGCAAGACCCGGACCAACAGTGACGGCGATGGCATCGATTTCGTGCTTGGTTCGCCCGGCCTGGCACAGGCAGTCATCGAGAAGAGGAAGTACACGACGTATGTGGTCGCGCGAGGCGAGCTCCGGAACCACGCCTCCGTAGGCGCGGTGCATGTCGACTTGCGAATGAAGCGCGTGCGCGATTAGTCCAGCCGCCCTGTCGTAGAGCGCGAGTCCCGTCTCGTCGCAGGACGTCTCGATTCCGAGGATCAGCATGGGGTGGGCGGGGGGTGGGGCGGAGGCGGCCGGTAAGTCGGCCAAGTTTAGGCGCTGGCCCGTGCGGATTGCGGCCGGCAGGGGGGGTGGCTTGCCGCGGACGCATCGGGTCGATTAGAATCCCGCGCTTTCGCCGGCAGCTCGCTTTCGCGTCCCACGGGCTGCATCGACTTAACAGGAAATTCATGCCCACCGTTCGCGTCAAGGAAAACGAGCCCTTTGAAGTCGCCCTGCGGCGCTTCAAGCGCACTATCGAGAAAAGCGGTCTGCTGACCGAGCTGCGTGCGCGCGAGTTCTACGAGAAGCCAACGGCCGAACGCAAGCGCAAGAAGTCAGCTGCGATCAAGCGCCACTACAAGCGTCTGCGCAGTCAGATGCTGCCGAAAAAGATGTACTAGCCTCTGCACTGCAGACGGAGTTCCAAAGCGCGCCCTCCGGCGCGCTTTCGCTTTCTGGAGCGCCCATGGCATTGAAAGACCGGATCAACGAAGACATGAAGTCGGCCATGCGCGCCAAGGATGCGCCGCGTCTCGGTGCGATTCGTTTTCTTCAGGCGGCGATCAAGCAGAAGGAAGTGGACGAGCGGGTCATCGCCGATGACGCGGCGATCCTGACCATCGTCGAGAAACTTATCAAGCAGCGTCGCGATTCGATCGCCCAGTTCGAGGCAGCCGGCCGAACTGATCTGGCGGACAAGGAAAAGGCCGAGCTACAACTGCTTGCCGGGTACCTGCCGCAGCAGCTTTCCGAGGCAGAACTGATCGCTGCCGTGGATGAGGCGATCGCCGAGGCGGCGGGTGACCGCAGCCCCGCCGCAATGGGCAAGGTCATGGCTGCGCTCAAGCCTCGCATCGCTGGACGCGCTGACCTCGGCCACGCGTCTGCCTTGGTCAAGCAAAGACTCGCCCGCTGATCCCCGGCTGAGCGCCTGCATGATCCCGCAGGGCTTCATTCAAGACCTGATTGCGCGGGTCGACATCGTCGATGTCGTCGGTCGCCACGTTCAGCTCAAAAAGGCCGGCCAGAACTTCCTCGGCTTGTGTCCGTTCCACGGCGAGAAGTCTCCGTCATTCACGGTCAGCCCGTCGAAACAGTTCTATCACTGCTTCGGTTGTGGCGCCCATGGCAGCGCCATCGGCTTCCTGATGGATCAGCGCGGGTTGTCGTATGTCGAGGCGATCCACGAGCTGGCGCAGCAAGCCGGCCTGACGGTTCCCGAGGCTGTCCGCTCGGACAGCGAAATTGCGCATCGAAGCCGTGGGCTCACCGAACTGCTCGGCAAGGCAACCGAGTTCTATCGCCGTGAACTCAAGACGAGCGACGTGGCCATCGAGTACCTCAAGGGTCGCGGCGTGACGGGCCAGACCGCCGCCCGCTTTGCTCTCGGGTTTGCCCCTGACACCTGGCAGCCACTGAAGGCAGCGCTCGAAAGCTATGACGATCCGCGACTGGCCGAGGCTGGCCTCGTCATCGTTGGCGACGAAGGCAAGCGCTACGACCGCTTCCGCGGCCGGATCATGTTCCCGATCCGCAACCGGCGCGGCGCTGTGATCGGTTTCGGCGCACGCATCCTGGGTGCCGGCGAACCAAAGTACCTGAACTCGCCTGAGACGCCGGTTTTCCACAAGGGTCAGGAACTGTATGGCGTGTTCGAAGCCCAGGAGGCGATTCGTACGCGCAAGCGCGTAATCGTCTGCGAGGGCTACATGGACGTCGTCCAGCTCGCCCAAGCGGGGTTTGGCGAGTCACTCGCGGCGCTCGGTACGGCAGTGACCGCCCAGCACGTGGCGACCTTGTTCCGGCTGACGGACCACGTGTACTTCGCCTTCGATGGCGACGCCGCCGGACGCAAGGCGGCACGTCGCGCCCTGGAAGCCTGCCTGCCGGTGATCGCTGATTCGAAACGCGCGAGCTTCGTCCTGCTGCCTCAGGGCGAAGACCCCGACAGCCTGATCCGCACGCACGGCGCCGGTGCCTTCGAGAACGAGCTCAGCCGCGCGCTGCCGTTGTCGCGCTGGTTCGTTCGCACGTTGGGCGAAGGCCGCAACCTGGATGAAGCGGAGGATCGCGCGGCGATGCTCGCCGAGGCGCAGCCCCTGCTCGAATCGATGCCTGCCGGGGCGCTGCGGTTACAGCTGGCGCGCGAGCTGGCTGATGCTGCCCGGACGGCGATGGAGGACATCGAAACGCTGTTCGGCCTCAAGAAGTGGCGCAGGCTTCCCGCCGCAAGGCAGGATGACCGCAGCCGCGACCGAGCGCCCCGCGATGCCGGCGACCTGAAGGCACGCATCTTGCGCCAGCTCATCTCGTTTCCCGAGCTCGCTCGGGAGTTCAATGCCCAGATCGCCGATGAGTCACTGGAAAGTACGGAGCTGATCGACCGTCAGATCGCTGAAGTCTGGCGTGCCGCGACCGGCGGCGCCGGCGCCTCGAGTGGCGCACTGGTCGAGGCGCTAGCCGATAGCGAGTTCGCTGAGGTCTACCGCGAACTGGCCGCCCGGGACATGGCGATGGCCGATGACCCGGCCGCCGCCCGGGAGGATCTGGAGGAGGGCTTCGGGAAACTTGAACTGCGCCGTCTTGAAGCGGAGCTCGGTCGTTTAATGAAAATGGAGCTGACCGAGGAAGTGAAATCGCGCATTCGTGAACTGTCCGACCGCCGGATCCGCCTGAAGCTGCCGCGCAGCGACGCCGATGGCCGGGCAAGTCACTGAATGGACTGGCCTTTTGTCATTCCGCTGCTAGAATGCACGGCTTGCTGAAAAAAGTACCTGATTGGGTATCTCAGCACAGGCTGCCGGCCGGCGACTCGTAGATCCGAGCGCATCCAACGATCAGGCAGCAACGGCGCCGCGGGGCCACGTCTTGACGACGGCTCATTTCCGCACGAAAGGCGCCTTGTACGGTAGTACGCCCCTGGCATTGCAGTCGACTTGCGCAAGAGTGGTCAGCTCGATCGAGTATCCCGACGTTAACGTGCGGCCGCGCTTTGCTGGCCGGTCGCCGATGTCTGCGCCCTTGATCCGGCCCCTAGGCTCTGACGTGCCCGTCATCTGTTTTGATTCGAGCGACACCCACCGATTGTCCGGCAGCGCTCTGCCCCCACGTTCTTCCGGGCGGGTGAGTGATGTGCCGCATAGGCAAGGCAGCGTTGAGCAGATCGGTAGAACCGGCAAAGAAGCAAGCACTCCAAATCAACTGAAGCCACTGGCGGTCTGGCCGGCATGGCGAGTAGCCCGAAGCGGGCGTAAGGCAGGCACAAGCATGGTGACGAAGAAGGTTGCAACGGCAAAGAAGGCCACGACCGGCGCGACCAAGACCAAGTCGACGAACGACAAGCTGAAGACGGTTGCCAAGGGCGCAAAGGCTGGCCCGGTCGCGAAGAAAACTCCCGCGCCCAAACCCTCGAAGGAAGATGTCGTGGTCAAGCCTGCGGCGGCGCGCAAGGCCGTGACGCCGGCCGCTGCGCCGGCGCGACCTGCTCTCCCTGTCGTCAAGGGCAAGCCCGGGCGCAAGCCGAAGGCGCAGACGGACGAGACGATGGCCAGCGATGGCGCCGACGCCGTGCCCGAGGCCAGTGACGACACCGTTGATCCCAGTGTCCAGGTTGTGGAGAAACTGTCTACCAAGAAGAGTGCCAAGGACCGCCGTGCGAAGGAAAAGGCGCTGAAAGAGGCGCTCGAGCGCAGCTATCACGGCACCGAGGAAGACCTCGAGGCGCGTCGCAACAAGCTGAAGGCGCTCATCAAGCTGGGCAAGGAGCGCGGCTTCCTGACCTACGCGGAAATCAACGATCACCTGCCCGAGAGCTTGGTCGATGCCGAGGCGATCGACCAGGTGGTGAGCACGTTCGGCGACATGGGGATCCAGATCTTCGATCAGGCGCCCGATGCCGAAACACTGCTGATGAATCCGAATGCGCCGGCGGCCACGACCGACGACGACGCCGAGGAAGAAGCCGAAGCGGCACTGTCGACGGTGGATGCCGAGTTCGGCCGCACCACGGATCCGGTGCGCATGTACATGCGCGAGATGGGTTCGGTCGAACTGCTCACCCGCGAAGGCGAGATCGAGATCGCCAAGCGGATCGAAGACGGCTTGAAGCACATGGTGATGGCGATCTCGGCGTGTCCGACCACGATCGCCGAGATCCTCGTGCACGGGGACAAGATCCGCAGTGCCGAACTGTCCATCGATGAGGTGGTCGACGGTCTGGTCGACGATTCCGAGCCGGCGCCCGCCAAGGTATCGGCGCGCGACGCCGAAGAAGACGAAGATGCCGAGGAAGAGAACACCGATATCGGCGCCTCGGGCATGACGGCGGCGCAGCTGGATGAGCTGAAGGCCACGGCACTGGAGAAGTTCGATCACGTGCGCAAGTTGTTCGACAAGATGTACGTCGCCTTCCAGAAGGAGGGCTACAAGTCGCCGGCCTACGTGAAGTCGCAGCAGAAGATCCTCGACGAGCTGATGAGCCTGCGCTTCACCGCCAAGATGGTGGAGCGGCTGTGCGATTCCCTGCGCGCGCAGGTCGAGGAAGTGCGCAGCATGGAAAAGCAGATCTACGAGATCATGGTCAACAAGTGCGGCATGGCGCGGCCACACTTCCTCAAGCACTTCCCCGGCAACGAGACCAATCAGCGCTGGGCCTCGCGTGAGGCCGAGGGCGGCCACCCGTACTCCGAGGTGCTGATCCGCAACCTGCCGGCGGTGCACGAACTGCAGGGCAAGCTATCCGACCTGCAGAAGCGCGTGGTCCTACCGCTGAAGGATCTGCGCGAGGTCTACAAGCAGATGGCCACCGGCGAAGCCAAGGCGCGCAAGGCCAAGCGCGAAATGACCGAGGCCAACTTGCGCCTGGTGATCTCGATCGCCAAGAAGTACACCAACCGCGGCCTGCAATTCCTCGACCTGATCCAGGAAGGCAATATCGGTTTGATGAAGGCGGTCGACAAGTTCGAATACCGCCGCGGCTACAAGTTCTCCACGTACGCCACCTGGTGGATCCGCCAAGCCATCACGCGCTCGATCGCCGACCAGGCGCGCACCATCCGCATCCCGGTACACATGATCGAGACGATCAACAAGATGAACCGGATCAGCCGCCAGATCCTGCAGGAGACCGGCAGCGAGCCTGATCCCGCCACGCTCGCGGTCAAGATGGAAATGCCGGAAGACAAGATCCGCAAGATCCTGAAGATCGCCAAAGAGCCGATCAGCATGGAATCGCCGATCGGCGACGACGACGATTCGCATCTGGGCGACTTCATCGAGGACACCACCACGGTGGCGCCGGTCGATGCTGCGCAGTACAACTCGCTGTCCGGCGTAACCAAGGAGGTGCTGGATTCGCTGACGCCGCGCGAAGCCAAGGTGCTGCGGATGCGCTTCGGCATCGAGATGTCCACCGACCACACGCTCGAAGAAGTGGGCAAGCAGTTCGATGTCACGCGCGAGCGCATCCGCCAGATCGAAGCCAAGGCGCTGCGCAAGCTGCGCCACCCGAGCCGTTCCGACAAGCTGAAGAGCTTTCTCGAATGAGGACAGACGAACGCGCCGGCACGCCGGCCATGAAGCGGCCTACGCCGCGACCGCTGTGACCCGACAGGGCCGCGCCGACAGGCTGCGGCCCTGTGTTGTTTCAGGCCGGGCCGTTAGCTCAGCTGGTCAGAGCAGAGGACTCATAATCCTTTGGTCGTTGGTTCAAGTCCAACACGGCCCACCATCTACCACCATCAACAGAACCTAGAAGCACCCATTGTCCGACTACACCGATTTCGACCACTTTGGCCTTGACCAGCGCATCGTCGATGCCGTCAAGGAAATGGGCT